>Ga0315285_10003563_pt1 | contig 16171 bp, 22 predicted proteins | sample YL17G09_36_MG_FD_203698 | JGI IMG/M metagenome (GOLD analysis project Ga0315285, IMG submission 203698) | Sediment microbial communities from Yellowstone Lake, YNP, Wyoming, USA - YL17G09_36 | ecosystem: Environmental > Aquatic > Freshwater > Lake > Sediment | place: USA: Wyoming | collected... | reverse complement strand
ATGGTCGCGGTATTGAGATTTTTCACGCCTAAAAAGTCGCGTACCTGCCAAGGGTTGCGGGCGTGTTTCGCAAAACTACTCGCGGCTTCATGCCGCAAATCATGCCACCGGTAGGGCGGCGATATTCCGGCTCGTCGTTGTAGTCCATGCCATTCGTTTTGTATTGCCCTGATATTGATTCGGGTGGGGGTGCCTGTGAAGGATACAAAAATCGGGGCGGTCATGTCAATCGGGACCGATATTTTTCGCAATTTGATCCCGGCTCGTATGTATGCCAGTAATCCGGCGCGGGCTTTGGTTGGAATGACAAAGCGGCGGGCGCGGGCTCGTTTGGCTTGGTAAGCGAATAGGGTTGCGTTCGATCTGATTCGGAGTCTGGGCGGCTGGCTATCAAGTAGCTGCTCGGCCAGGAGGGCGGTGGCTTCCGAGAGTCTAATCCCTGATCCAAGCGTCAAAAGGATTAACGCTCGCAAGCGCAACGCGACAAAATTTCCGGTTCCTGCCTCAAGTTTGGAAAGGTCCAGAATTCGAATTTTGTCTTCGCGGGTGATAGCCCGTCCGGGTCTATTTCTCATGGTCCGGCTCGGGTTCTGGCTCGGCGCTGGGTTCGGGCTCGGGGCCGAGTATGTGATCGGCTGCATCCTCCCAAATTCCTAAGTCTTCAACGGGGGCGATAAGCAAAAAATGACTGAATTTCTGCTTACATGCGGGACATATTTTCAGGCTTTCGGTTCTGGGGTCAAAACTGAATGGCTGCCTACAATCGCAACGGATCGCGATTTTCGGCGGCATTTGCTCGATAAACTCGGCGCCGCTTATCAGAAGTAGGGGTTTGATTATTTCGTCCATGTCATTTGTTCGGCATTTTGGCGAGATCGGGAACGGGATCGGCGGCGGGCGTCGGACCCGCTGGGGTGTCGGGTAGGCGTAAATCTCTGAGCGGTCCTACCAATTGTTTTTTGCAAAGCAATAATAGGTCCATTCCATTTTGCATGGGGACGGGTTCGCTGAAAAGAGGACAATTATGGCTACAATTGTTTTCTTGGTATGGGCAAATTTGCATTATCCACTGATCTGCGCGGCGAAGGAACAGCGTTCCTGTTTCGCCGATTGTCATTTCTTGGGTGGGAATTCTGACATTATTGTCCATTTTGATCCTTTTGGGCTGATTTCGATTCGGTTTGTGTAGCATATACCGTATTTATACATTATCGGCGTGCGGTTGGCAAGCGTTTTGCTCTTTTTTCTAGTTGCTCCGGTGTCACCTGGGGCGCGTCGTTTGACGCGCTTCGAGATAAGCACTGGAGTTTTCGAGGTCGCGCCGATGCTGACGGGTTGGTTAAACCAATTTTCCTCTTTTAAGGAAAGAGTGTGGTACTAGTAGCTACCACCAATTAAAGGTTGTCCGTTATTTGTGCTCTCGGCGGCCTGGTTTATGTATAGCGTTGGTACTGTACGATTAGCGCGTAGCTGTACGCTGACGCCGGGGGGCCGGGTGAAATATGGCATTGTGCGGCGTTCTACGGCGCGTTTTGTCGGCGCGTACATTCCTCGGCGTCGGCGCCGGGGTTGGCGTCGGGTGGCCGTAGCGGTTGGGCGCTCGGCGTTCTGGGGGTGCGCTCTATGGGTCGCGAGCGTGCGCTATAGATTCCGTTTTTGGATAGGCTATCAACGGTAAAAGATCGGGGTTTTTAGCAAATTCTAATTCAGGGGAGCAACGAGCTAATTCCGCTAGTTCTTCTGGCGATAGGTCGGCAATATGCGGCGTTACAATCCAGTAGCGGTTGACGCTATATTCTCCGAGTGCTTCAAACGGCGCTACGGCGGCCCTGGGTAGTTGTTGCGAGTAACAGAGTCCGGCGTTCTTTAAGCAGTCGAGATATCCTCGATCGTAGCTTTCTTCTCCGTGAATACCTCGAACGGCTGAAAGTGAAGGTCGGCGGTGGGTGTAGGGGTCTTTGAGTATGCCGGTCAATGCTGTCTGGGGTATTCCTCGAACGATTCGGCGCCACTGGCCTTTTCGGTTGGTATCCTTGGATAGCGCCACAAGCGATAATCCGAGTGCGATAATGCGGCGGCTGCGGTCGCTTTGCATATCGTCGTTTACGGCGGCGCGTATTGCGGCGGCTGCTCGGGGGTTATGCGAGCGGGATAGGTAGATTTTCGCCGCTTTTCCGCTGCGGTCGGCGAGTACATCGGCGGCCATAATACGAATTTGCGTTGGGATCGGGCGAATATGGCGGGTCGCTGCCGGATCTGCGCCGGTGGCGTCTAGTTTTTCACGCAATTTAAACAGAAATTTCGCGTCGGCGGCCGATTGTCGGGCGCGTAGGCGTTGGCGGATTGCGGCTTTATTTGGGCTTTCTGACTGTCGCCAAGCGGTCAATTTCGACGGCGGCGATAATCGACGGGCTGCGCGTGCGCTCTTGCGGGTCGGCGGCTCGGCTGGCAGGGGTGGTTCCGCGTCGGGTGCGTCGGGTTCAAACCATCCTGCTATTGGTTGCCCTGATAGCTTTTCCAGTCGATCTTTGACGGTCTGGTTGAGCTTTTGAATAAAAGCCTTGCCAGCGGATATTTTTGGGCTTATTTTATTCATGTGATTGTGAGGGTCGGACCTTTGGGGGGTCCGGCCCTTTTTAATGCCTTACTGACGGCTAGTTAGAAACATTGATCCTATTGCGACTAAAAATAGGATGGCGGCGATTGTGGCCGATCCTTTTGTCGTGGGCGGCGCGGTTGGTGTGGCTCCGTTCGGAATCGTGCCTCGAACAAGGCCAAGCGCGGCGAGAATTTTTAGCGGGTCGCGGCGGTCTGAGTGCTTCGCTGTCGGCGGCCACTGGGTGAGAGTTTCAAAGTGCAAGTGAACGGCGCCGGTTGCGGCGGGGTTGTCGCGGGTGCCTGCGGTGTCCCCGACGGTGGCGATCGGAGTTCCAGCGGCGATCTTTTGTCCTTTGGAAACTAGCATTTGGTCGAGGTGAGCATACAACGTGTAAGTCTCTGCGTTGTGTTTCACAACGATCGTATTGCCATACCGATCAAGATCACCGGATAGATACGTCGCGGCAACTATGCCATCCGAAAGCGCCTTAACGGGGGTGCCTTTCGGGGCGGCGATATCAATTCCTTGGTGGATATGATCGGCGCGGGCGTCTCCAAAAATGGACGTGACATAACCACGATCAACGGGTCGTTTTATTGCTATCACGATCTCCAACCATAGACGGCGGATTGTTGCGCTGGCATTTGATCGGCGGTCTGGTTGAATCCGATCAAAGATCCCCATGAAGGGCCGATCGGATAGAAGGGTTCGCGTCCTGCGTATTCATACCTTCCGGCTGAATTGGCGACTACTGGAAACACGGCTTTTTGTCGCCACTTTGTAAACAGGCAAAGTGTGGTATTTTCGGGAATAGGGACGTGTAAATTCAATTCGTCACCTTGAATAACTTGTACGCGCTGCTCTGAGAAATAGGAGCTTAGAGCCCTTCCGGGTATGCCCTGACGGTATGCTGTAGAAGGGACGGGTACGTTGTCTAATAAAAACCATGATGCAATCTGGTCGGGCGGCGGTGGTACATCATCAAAATTGGGAACGGGCGGGATATTGTTTCCATGTAAGCGGAGTTCTTGAGTATTGCCTTGGATCAATCGTAGGCTCCAATTCCAGCTTGGCGGAAAGGCGTTTTCGTCGTCGCTGTTAAAATAGCTTTCCCATCCAAACGGCACGGTCCAGTAATCAACGGGGCGGGGCGGGTTGTCGTTGTCGGCGGCTGCGGGGTTGAATCCCACCCACTGACAAAATTGGATTTGTTCTCCGACCTGTACATTAAACGGGAACGGTCGGAACACGGTAGGTCTAAACGGCGCTACTCGTAGCGCCTTTAGAAAACCGATTGATCCTTTTGGTATGTAGACTGAGCATACCAGTTGCACGCCTTCCTCCTGCACCGGGGGTGATCCGGGTGTCGGGAAGTCAATAAAAAACCCGGCTCCTCCTGACACGATCCAGGGATCGATCCTGTCGATCGAAGTTTGGCGCTGCGGTGTGTCGAGGATGCCGGTCATAGTGCGCCGGATGCGTTGGTTCCGATCGGGAAAATTCCGAGTCCGTGAAATACGAAATCCCAACGGGTAATAACGCGGGGGAATTCTTCGGTCGGAATGACGGGCCAGCTAAGGCGAGTAAGTTTTAGACTTAAGGTCTGGCTTCCTAGAAATTTGACCTTACCGGGTAACTCGTAGAAGCCTTCGGAAAAAGCGGCGCTTACGAAAGCGGATTGTTCGCCCATAAACTGAGTGAATTCGTCGCCCCATGATACCTCGGTTGACAAACCTTGGAGGGAATAGTCGGGAAGGGCGATGTCACCCAAAATTAATGGGGTGTCGCCGTTGGTTTTCCAGGTGATGAAGCACAATAAAAAATCTTCGGGCCGCAACTGTACCTTTCCGCCTTGGGTTTTTCCGTCGTCGCCACTGAGCAAAATTGAAAGCGCATATTGCGCGGGGGTAAAGGTTTTTCCGGGGAAAGCTCGGTTTAGGTCGTCCATACTGACGCCCATTAAACCGCGTCGGCTATTGGTCATGTTTGATCCTTAATTCTTTGGTGCGTTTAGTTTTGCGGTCGTAGGTTTTCGTGGGCGGTGGATAAACGATCAAGGGTGCGCCGATCCACGTCGCATAAACGCGGTCGGCGAGTCCCTTAATTGGTGTGTTTGGTTTTACCATGCCCTGCGGGGTGGCTGGTTGTGGTTACGCGCTCTGGTCGGCGGTCAAAGCGCCGTATTGTGTGGCTCTGACGCGGTTACCGACTAGTCCTACTCGCACCATGAACGGTAATTGCGGCAGGTTGACGATCGTCGGCTGTTCGCCGTTCGCGATGCCGTACTGGTAATCAGATAGCGGCTGTCCTACACCGGGGGCGGCCACGGTTCCGATCAATTCATGGACCTGCGGGTCCAGGGATATTTTTGCCGCGAGCACCTGCGTTCGAGGAAAGAAGATCGGTTCGGGCAAGCGCAAGAAATTCGCGCTATCTGGGGTTGAGTTCTGGGCGAGGTTGTTTGAGATGTTCTGAGTAACGGCAACGCCGCCACCTGCTCCTACTCGTTCAACCGGAATTTCAAGCTGCGGCTCTTGTCCGACCGAAAGAGTAAACAGGCCGAAATTAATGATCGCTTCGGCGAGTTTCAGGGTTCCGGCTACACCGGGTAGGAGGTCGGGGTCGAAGCCGATATTTTGTACCGGCTGAACGATCGGAAAGCCGATTAGGATGTAGACGCCCCAAAGTTCCAGGCCGTAGGCCATTTGGCCGCCAATGTCTAGGTTCGTCAATTCCGGGTTGTTGCTCTTGTTTCGGCCGCTAGAAGTGAGAAAGAGCAATTCGCCCTTCCGCGTTACTGCCGGGTTCGCGCTGCCTTGCGCGAGTCCGATTCCAGGGCGGTCATCGCCGAGAAGAAAGCTCTTGGCGCTTACGGTGTCAAAAATAACCCATGGCTGTTTTTTAAGGTCGGGTGTCATTGGTCGAGTCTCCTATTCGTTTGAAGTTTTGATTTGAAATTTGTTGGTTACGAAACGTATCCAAAGGATGAAATACTGGATGCCCTGCCACGTTGTCCGGCAAGTGCTGACTGTTCCTCAAGTCCAGAAAAAGAATTCTGGGTGTCGGCCACAATTTGGCGGTAGTGTGGCGGGACGGCGAAAGATCCGGCGATGGCGGATTGCTCCTCAAGGCCGGTTAGAAATTCCAGATCTTCGGCGGTGAGTTCTTCGCCGCTCAAATTCAAATTTTCTTTCGCCCATTGTTGATCGTCTAGGAAATATCGGCGCAAGAATAGGCTCGTGGCGTAGGCGTAGGTTCCGATCTGCGTGATCTTGCCTTTTTCCGGGCTTCCGATCGCTTGACCGAGTAGCGGGGCGCCGTACTGTGCGGCTAGGATATACGCGATTGCGTGTTTGATTCCCGGCTTGTTATCTTCCATTTCACCGGCAAGGTTGGTTACCCAACGGCCGAGAAGGTCACCTGCGCCTGCAAATATCGCGGTGGTAAAGATCCCTTTGATATCTGTCATTGACGGGTTGCGTCTGGCGGGGCTGCGGCGCTTCATGCTGCGCTGTGCGTCGAAGCGCGTTACCGGGTTGCGGCGGGCGGTGCGTCTGGCGCGTCGTCGGCGTGGGTTCGCTTGGGCGGCTCCTAGATCGGGATTTCGTCTGCGGCGGCGTCTGGTCGGCGGTCGGCGGCGGGGGTTGATTATTGCGGTACGCGGCATGGTTTGTTTTCCTTTCTTAGATTATTCCTCGGGATGATATTCGCATCGTTCCGCCGGATATCTCGGCGATTTTAGAGTTTTCGGGAAATTTGCCGTCAAAGTAGATACTCGGGGGGTCGCCATTATTTTCGAAAAAATCATGATGATAAAGGGTCGGTTTTGCGTTCGGTTTTTTCCATTTGTCGGATAGATAACAAATTCCTGTTATTGCTCCGTAGTATTCACTGGCCGGGGGGGGTGTGTCAATTAAAATCACTGATTCGGGTTTGCGGCTCGTCCAGGCGAAAAACGCTTCTTCGTTTGATTTATGGTCTAGGGCGGGGTTGTCGTAGTCGATCACTATTTTTGTTGCCCTGATAAGGTACAAGCTCGGGTTTTGAGCTTGGAAGGCTTTTGGCGTGGTGGCCATGATCCATCCGTCGGCGAGAATTCCTTTTGCGGTGCGCGAGGAGTTAAACAGATTGTAGGTTTCCGATTTCCAGTCTTTTTTCCAGGGGTGAGAGTTTCGCGGCGCGGGTACAATTTCAATTTCCGTGGCGATTCCCAAAAAGATCAATTTTGCGGGGATCGGTTTCATTGTTTTTTTGAAAACGAAAGTAAGGCAAAGGCGGCAACGGCGAGTGCAACACCTTTACCGATCGATAATGCGGATTCTCCGAGTTGTTCAAAGAAGCTCTTATTAGTTGTAGCGGCGGCGGCGCTTTCGGCTTTGGTGAAGGCTTCCGTCAAGCGGCGGGCGGCGGCGGGGTCCGTGGCGGCAACGCTGGCAATATGAGCTAAGGCTTTTTCGCGGATACCGGCTCGCATGGTTTCGTTTAGTGCCTTGAATTTCTGCGTGGCTTGTTCGATGCCTAAAAATGTGGTGATGGCTCCGATAGCTACAATTGATCCTATTACGATCAACGCAACAATTTCAAATAAAGCGCCGATTCCTTCTTGGGCGGCTGCTTTGCGGCGTAGCTGCTCGTAGGTCTTGGCGGAAACTAAAATTAATTCGATTTTTGTGGTGCCGGGGTTTTGCCATCCGATCGCATATAAATTCTTTTTGATCAATCTTTGGAGCAATAGGCCAAATTCTCGGGTTACTCGATCTAGGCTGCGGTTCTGTTCAACCAATGATCGTCCGAAAATGGCGTCAAGATGTTCCTTAAATCCGGGGGTTTTTTTGAGTTGATACCATAAACAGAATCTATTTTTTACAATCGGTATTGCTTCGCCAATTGCGTTTTGCCATGCCTCGATCTGTTTTATCAGTCCGATCTTTTCTTCGGCGGATAGTGCGAGGGGTTCGATATTATCTAGGTTAGCCATTATTTGATCCTATTGATTTCGTCTAAAATTCGTTTGGCGGCTTCAAGGATCGTTTCCTTCTTGTACTCGTAAACGCCGGGCGCAATTTCTTTTAGGATCTGTTTCGGTTGCGGGTTAGAACGAGCGTCAACATACAAACTCGCGAGCGTGCGGAGTTTGGCGATCCTATCTACGGTTTGAGATAGGGCGGTTAAATGCTGGTCGCGACTATTGCGAGTAAAGGCCATAAATTGCTTTGCTTCGTTTTTGTTTTGGCGGTGGCTTGTTTCGTTTTGGCTGCGAGGTCGCGTTTTAGACACTGGCACAACGCTTGATCTCCTCGTATCGCGGCAAATTTGATCTCGTAGATCAAGGCTTGGATCGGTGGAATATCGGCGGCTTTGATCTTCGGCTTTGGCTTCGGTGTGGGGCTCGGTGGCTTCGGCTGCGGCTGCGGCTGCGGCTGCGGCTTCGGCTGCGGCTCTGGCTGCGGCGCTGGTGTCGGCGTGGGCTGCGGCGTTGGTGTCGGCGTGGGGCTCGGCGGCGGTGGCGTGGGGCTTGGTATTGGCTTCGTGGTGGATCTCAGATACGCGGTCGCAACGGGCGGGACGGTTTGCGGCGCTAGAATATAGGCGGCTCGTTTGGCGGTAGTCGGTCCCCATAGTCCATCTGATTTTTCGGACGGCGCGGTGAGCTTTTGAAAGTTCGCAACGGCGGCAAGCGCAATTTCTGGCGGTCGGCCTTTGCTCTTGATAAATGCCCTGACTGCATCGACGGCGGCTTGCGCGGATCGTTTGATAGCGTCGGTAAGTGAAGGTGGCGGGGTCGGCGTCGGTGTTGGCGTCGGCTGCGGCGCTGGTGTCGGCGTCGGGCTCGGGATCGGCTTCGTGTCGGATCTCAGATACGCGGGTGCAACGGGCGGCACGGTTTGCGGCGCCAGAATATACGCGGCTCGTTTTGCTGTGATCGGGCCCCATAGTCCATCTGATTTTTCGGACGGCGCGGTGAGCTTTTGAAAGTTCGCAACGGCGGCAAGCGCAATTTCTGGCGGTCGGCCTTTGCTCTTGACAAATTCCCTGACTGCATCGACGGCGGCTTGCGCGGATCGTCTGATAGCGTCGGTAAGTGAAGGTGGCGGGGTCGGCGTCGGTGTTGGCGTCGGGCTCGGGATTGCCGCGGGCGTCGGCGTGGGTGCTGGCGCGGGCGCGGTTTGGGTCGGCGGCGTCCAGGTTATTGGATACTTGCGATAGGCAATCGCTACGGGCGGGGGTGTGATGCCTAGATACCATTTCAAGGCGGCGGCTCCAGATGGTCCGTAAAGTCCATCTCTCGCGAGTTTACCGTCTAGAATTTGAAAAGCTCTTACCTCGTTAAGCGGCCATTCGGGGGGCTTTCCTTTTGCGGCTGTGAATTTGATAATTGCGTCGTAGGCTCGGCGGGCGGCTGCCTTGGTGGTTGCGAGGTCGCCAAAGTAGCCAAGCGAAAATGTAATCGTGGGTTTTAAGCCAAGACTTCCGAGTGAGATTTTTCCTTTTTTGATCTTGGCTGTGTTCAGTAGTTTAACGGTTTCGGCGCGGGCGATCTTTCGTGTTGCCCTGATAGCTTTTACCTGTTTTTCAATGCGGGCCTTGGCGGCGGCGTGTCGGCGTGCGAGGTCGCGTTTCGCTCTGCGATCGGCGAGTGCGATCTTTGTGAGTGTTTCGATATTCGCGGCCATGTCTTTTACCTCGGGTAGTTGATCGATTGGTTTTGACTTCTGTGTAGGCTTCGGGCTTGTCGGTTGCGTGGGTGCTTTTGACTTCTGTGTTTTTGCGGTTGTGAGTAGTGCTTTGACGGTTTTTCCGGTATCGCTTGGGTCTTTAGCAATCTTGATTAGTTTTTTGAGTGCTTTTACTGCGTAGTCTTTACCGGCTGTAGCGTCCTGATAAATTTGTTTGTAAGTGTCGATATTTTCAAGGTCTAATCCGGCGGGGAGGTCGATATTTTTAATCGTGTCTTTTATGGTGTCGATCGCGATCGTTTTAATTTGATTCAAGTCTAATCCGGCGGGAAGGTCGAGATTTTTAATCGTGTCTGTTATGGTGGTGATCGCGGGTGGGAGTGGAATGTTTTTCAGTCCAATTTTAGCGGCGTCGAGCGCAAGTTCTTCAAGGTCTAGTTTTTCGCCTTGTGCTATTTTGAAGGCTTGGGTTTCGGCAAATGCAATCAAAGGTCCGTATACCGGAATAAGACTTGATAGTGCAATAATCGCGTCTGGCGCATACTGCTTTAATGCGGCGCCAACTTTGTTTAGCCAATTTGTCGATTCTGGCGTTTTATGCCCATGAAGCCATCGGTATTGGAATTCTGGTAAAAATAGTGGTGGGTATCCTTTATATTTCGGATCTTTTAGGTCTGCTTGGGCTTCGAGAATTAAAAGCTCCATCCCTGCCCAATGGGTGAAATTTAGTTTTTTTCCTGCAAGTATTCGGCGGTAAATAAACCTCGCTTTATCTTTGTCGATAAGGCTATTTTTTCGCCATTTAGAATCTGGGTGATAGATGTATAGTGTATGAGTGGATACCTTACCTGTCGGGGGTGGGTCGGATAAGCGAAAAAAATTTTTGATAATGGTTAGAAAAGATCCTTTTTTAGTTTTTAGTGGTTTTCCAATTGAGAACCAAAAGGCAAGATCGTTACCGGCGGGATAGATTGGCAAGTCGTCCGATTTACCGCTTAAATAGCTGTAGCTATCTGATGCCCTGCACCCTTTGTACGTTCCGAGTCCGTAGGTCGAGCGGTGTTCGTGGGAATATCTACGGTCGGCGGCGGCAGGTAGGCTTCCGGCTTCGATCGCATTTCCAGGCAATAGATTTTTAGTTTCAAAAAGAGTTGGTTTGCTGCCTAGCATTTTTTTCCCTTTTACGTTCCAGAAGGTTGCGGGGCCGGTCGCGTATGCTGCAAAGGTTCCGGGTCCGGTGATATTACCTGACGGCTCTAAGACTGGATCGCAATTGATCCATCGTTGGCGATCGAACACAACCGCAGATACATGCTCGGGGGCGGTTTTCGAGCTTCCTACTGCTCTGATTAACACGTTATGGCCGATCGATCGGCAAAGTGAGCCGATCAATATAGTTAAGCAATCGCAATCTCCTGCGCGTTCTTTTACTGTGCGGGTGGCGCTCTGGAGCATTTCGAGGTCTAGGGGATCGTAGCGGTAGCGGATATTCTTCCTCACCCAATTATAGATCGCGGCAATTTCGGCGGTGGGGTTTTTGCTCGGGACTGGTGCGGTGATCGCGGTGGCGAGTTGTCGAACCTGCCAGTCATGCGAGCCAGATTCGATCAATTCGCCGATCTTTTTTAGGCTGGATTTGATATGTTTCCATCCTGCGGGGTGCTCCGAAAGTTGGATCTGTGCGGGGGCTCCGAGTACTCGGCGCTTGGCGCGGCTGGCCCATGTGCGGGCGGTGCCTGGGGCGAGTTCGCCGCGTGCTTCGGCGGCAAAGGCCCATAGCTCTTTATCGTAAGACTGCGGCGGGTTCACAATCTATTCCTCGGCGTCTGGGATTTGTAGGGATCGGCCGTTGGCGGGCGTCGTCGGTTTCGGTTGCGCCGGTTGCGCCGGTGGTATTCCTACTTTGGATAGCAAAACGCTGGTAAAGAAGTCTTTAGCGGCGCCGGATAAGGCGGCGTCAATTCCTGCTTTTTCGGGTTCGGTTTCCGGGTTGGGCTTTTCGGGCGTGAGAATTGTAATTGCATCTCCGATAGCTTCCTTCGTTTCAATGAATGACTGAAGTTCGGAAACTAGAGATTTCGGGCTCGGGCCGGATTGCGCTTTGATAATCGCAAGAAATTCCTCGGTCTTGCGGTTCGATGCTTCGACTATTTCCTGTAACAAGCGGGCGGATCTTTCCTCGGCGCGGCGCGAGTTTTCGAGTAGTAGCGCGAGGAACTGCATCGCTTGGGAATCGTTAGTCGGTGTTTGTTTTTGTGCGGGCTGTTGCCCTGATTCGTCCTGGTCGCGGGTGATAATCTTTCCGCGTCGTTTCGTGGGCTCGGCGATCGGGATAGAAGTGTCAAAGTAGGCGCGGCCATCGGGCGCGATCAACGTCACCTTGTAAAGACTTCCTCCATGTTCGGCGGCGATATATTCTAGGAGGTCTGCTACCTTACCGCTGTCCAGTGGTACATCTTCGATCCAACCGGCGGCCCATGAAGGCCGGGTGCGATAGATACGCGCTGTAAGTCCTGGCGCGAGTTGCTCGGATAGGCGCGTTACCTCGTCGCTGACGGCGGTATCTACTGCGTGTCGCGTTCGGGGGCCGGTGGTTACCGATTGTGGCGCGGTGGTAGTCGTGGCGGTTTTCGGTTTTGGGCGCGGTTCGTCGTCGATCGCTTCACCCATAATTTCGGGATAGCGTTCTTGTAAAGCTGCAAGTTCGGCCTCGGCTTTTCTGGCTCGCTTTTTTGGCGATCCTACCATTGAAAATTATCCGATTGGTGGGGGCGGTGGCGGGCGCAAGGGTTCGTCAACGCGATCCATGTTCAGAGATTGCCAAACTCCTATATGGTAGGTTAAACCATCGGCGGAGGCATCATGCGGGATAATAATTTGCAGTCCATCGGCGGTAATTGCAAATTCCCGGCTCATAATCATAACAGGGCCGGGAGTTAGGGATCGTTGTATTGAGCAGTTAACCAAGTCTTGATCTAATTGACCATTGGCAATTGAATTGCGCTGAATCGGCTTGGCGGGAAAGAAATTAATTAGAACACAGGGGTCTGGGCCGAAAATACCTTGTGTGATTGATTCAATGTTACGGCTTTGAGCCATAACCTGAATTTGCTGTGCGTAGGGTTCTTCCTGGTCGAGCTCTAAGCGAATAATCGCGTAATCACGCAAGATCGGCTGGTGGGTATTTTCCATTTTTTGAAGTGACATTTTTTCCTCTTGTTTAGTCGGTGAGAGTCGTGAGAGTCGGTGAGAGTCGTTTCAGATTATGGAATTGGGAATACTCCACAATCGGTGGATATCGGATCGAATATGGTCAAGCTAAATGATGTTAGGCTTGATCCTGTATTGATCCAGATTGCCGATCCATCGGCGGCAACTTCTACGCCTATTGCGTTTGCTAGTTGGTTCGCGGTGTTAATGTTCATCGCTGACATTGGATTAGCGCAAAGGCCGTTGACCATTTTCAGTGGTTTACTCGGTTTGAAGGTTACCTTAACTCCTGCGTGTCCTTGTTCGGCGTATCCTACGCTAAGAATGTTTCGGCTCTGGTTAGTAATAGCGGTAATTGAGGCGTCGGTCGCAATCAAATTTAAAGAGTCGCGGGGTATCATCTGATGCGTGTTTTCCATTTTTGGATGAGACATTTTCGCTCCTTATTTGGCGACCCATCCAAAGGCGCTGCCGTTTAGTGATTCTTTTACATAAAGCACGGGTGAACCTAATCCGGCGGATTTATTGATCCAAAGATCACCTATATTTCCGGTTATTAAAGCTGTTGGATCAATATCGCCTGCTCTGATACATGCGCCGTTAATCCAGGTTGCGCCGGTTGCCCTGTCTACCTTAAAAGTCTGGGTGCCATCGTCGGCGCGGAGGTAAAGCTCGGTTCCGTCAACGTGGAAAGCGTAGTCGTCCATCGTGGCGCATATTCGCCGGATGGCTAAACGATTACCCTTTATGCGAGCAAAGTAACCATATGTGGCATCTTCGGGCGCGTAAATGACGATTCCTTCGCCGGTGATGTTTTCGGCGTCACCGTCTGCCTGCCATGCTCCTTGGCGCCATACTGCGCCGTTACCTGAATCAACGCGGATATCTCGGATCTGCGGTCGGCCGTACTGGTCGATCGGGATCGTGGTCAAGTCGGCGTCCGTGATCGGGTTTCCGGCCGCGTCGCAATATAGGATCGCGTTCGGGTCGCCAGTGATCGCGGGTCCGGGGGGTCCGGGGGGTCCGGGGGGTCCGGCTGCGGCTCCGGGGTATTGATTTTTGATCAAGTTTTCAACCATGTTCGGAGTTTACCTTTCGGGTCTTAGGGTGTCAATAAATACTGCGGGGGGTTAGATTGACTGAAAACGGTATATTTTTCGGAGTCAGAATTTGTCAAATATGGCTAGTTGTGGATCTCGGAAGGGCTGGTTTCGTTCGTACTTCGGCAATAGTACGACTATAATTCGTTTGGGTGCTGTAGATTCCAAATTCGTGCGGCTATTTCGTCGTCGGTATCCCATACAACGGTTTGGTCGTCATATCCCCAATGCTTAATTATTTGAATTCTTCCGAGTGGTTTTAAATCCGTTTCTGTCCAGATCCATCTAGCAATCTCAAGGGCTGTTTCGTAGTCGCTAAAAATTTCTGCATCTGAGTATTCGTCGGGGTGTGTGTATTCGGGGGATATGTTTAGTTCTAACGGTGCTCCTGGGTGCGGCTGATGCCCTGAGACGAAAAATTGCGGGCCGTCTGGAGCAAAGGGGAAGTAAATTATAAATGGTGGCTTGGGATTGTTTTCTTCGGTGTCTTTGATCAATACATAGGGCCAGATAGTTTCTGGAGTTTCCTTTTTTAGAATTCCGCGTAATACTTGCGCTTCGAGTTTGGTTAGTTTCATGGTTAATTGTCCTCCTCCATCTCGCAGTCGGAAACGTGGCATGCCATACCTATTTCTGCACCGTAGGCGTTCACCACATATAGCGTCGGCCAGCAAACGCAATCGGGATCGTCGCACAGGCAACATAACTCAGGCTCTTCGTGATTCTCTGGCAAGTCAGGTATGACGCACGTCAGCGCTTCGCCGATAAAACCGGCGTTGATTTTCTTGCGGACGACATCACCTATCTTGTGTTTCATCTCCCTACCTCGTTAAAATGGCGCTCGGTGTCCGTCCAGGCTATTGCTTGTAGAAGGTCGGGAGAACTATTTGTTGCGGTAGCGGCGGCGAGAATAGCGGCAAGGATTGCGGGTGGCGGTGTTATCATGTGCGTCTGTATAGTGACCAATTTTGACGTTTGGCGTTTAGGATAAACGAAAATATCAAGCGTCGTCGGTCGAGTCTAGGCGCTTTGGTTAACAGAATCAACATACTCGGGAAGGGTGCCGGTCCTTCGGCGTCAAAGTGCAAACGGTGGTCGGGCACGGCAAAGGTTTTTCCTGCTTTTGTAATTTTATCGAACCATTTTGATCCTGGTCGGCATGGTAAGAGTAAAATTTGATTTGGTGGTGAGGGGCTTTCGTGTTCTTCGATCGATTTATTGATCCAGTGTTTAATTTGGCTGCCATATGGGGGGTTGATAAATGCGTTTCCATACCATTGTAGATTAAGTCCGTTGTCGGGGTAGCCAGTCCAATTAGTTGTTGCAAAGTGATGTTTTATGGCCGGGCTGGCGCATGGGTCGAGGTCTATTTTTTCTAATATCTCTTGGGCGAATTCAATTATGTAGTAAGGGGAGCGCCAGTTGTCGCGGGTCTTGGGGGTTCGTCGTTCTATCATTGGGGGTGGTGTCCTTTTTCGTCGGGGTTATTGTCTCGCGTGCGCGTGCGTGCGCGTTAATAGAAGCGAATTGATACCATCCGGCGGCGTTGGTGATTTCAAAAAAGGCTGTTTGTATTTCTGGGCGATGCGTTCTGATCACTAACATAGAGGGGAACATACTATAATTTGGGGCGCCGATAAATCGCAGTCGGCGCGGGCTTACGGCGAAAGTGTCTATTTCTTCGAGTATATCTTGAACGTCCTTGCTTCCGGTCCAGGCCGGGATCAAATAAATTTGCGCGGTGGTTCGTCCAGCTTCTTCGCGGCCTTTGCTCCAAAATTTTGAAATTAAACCTCGGCCACTGGGCGCATTTACGAATACGGTTCCGGTCCAGGGTTCGGACAAACCGTCGCGGGGTTGCCCTGTGTAATTCAAACGGGCAAAGTGATTCCATTCGTTCGGGCTGGCGCATGGGTCGAGGTCGATTGAGCCCATGATGGCGCGGGCCAGATCAATTATTTCTGGCGGCGTTCGCCAGTTTCGAGATTTAGTGGCGCGGTGTACCACTGGCGGGCCTAGCGAATAGGTGAAGTTGGCGGCTGCACGTCGGGCAAGTCCAGTCCAGCACGATAGTATCACCGGCCTCGGGGCGGCGGCAAAATTCGCCGCTTTCGGTTCCGCAAACACAAACTAGCGTCAAGTGGTTAGGCGGTTCCGCTTGGCGGGGGGGTGTCTTTGCGCGGGCGGGGTTTCGGCGGTGAGATCCCGAGTTTGGCGCGGAGGGCGCCGGTTTTTGTTTTTTTGGGGGTTTCTTCATTGTGATCGTGCGCCTGGGTGCGGGAAATTATGCGGTCTACAAGCCAAAAGATCGGGCCGATTAATAGTCCGAGTACCTTAAAAACCATCTCGGGATTCCTTTCGGGGTTAAAGTCGCAAGAGTTCATTCGGCTTTCTCGGCTATTTCTAATAAATCTTGCTCTGTGTGGATGTATATGGTCGCGGTATTGAGATTTTTCACTCCTAAAAAGTCGCGTACCTGCCAAGGGTTGCGGGCGTGTTTCGCAAAACTACTCGCGGCTTCATGCCGCAAATCATGCCACCGGTAGGGCGGCGATATTCCGGCTCGTCGTTGTAGTCCATGCCAT
>Ga0315285_10003560_pt1 | contig 16179 bp, 12 predicted proteins | sample YL17G09_36_MG_FD_203698 | JGI IMG/M metagenome (GOLD analysis project Ga0315285, IMG submission 203698) | Sediment microbial communities from Yellowstone Lake, YNP, Wyoming, USA - YL17G09_36 | ecosystem: Environmental > Aquatic > Freshwater > Lake > Sediment | place: USA: Wyoming | collected... | reverse complement strand
GGAGGTTTTGAAGAGAACATTTTTTGAAACTTTTGGCCATAGCCGTAAAAACCGAAAAATCGCACGGCAGTTTTATAAGCTAATGAAACTGGCCGCCTGATAATCTATTTTTTGGAAAGTGCAGATACAAGGAAATGTGGAAAAAACTAGTTCTGGCAAGAAATCAGATGTTACAAGGCAAGAGTTTATGGATTGGACAAATGGCTTATGGACATTTTCAGGTGAAAGCAAGAAAAAAATTGGCCATCCGGCACCTTTCCCTGTAGAACTTCCCAAAAGATGTATAAAACTATTTAGTTTTGTTGATGACGTAGTACTCGACCCGTTTTTGGGCAGCGGAACAACCTTGATAGCAGCTTATTCAACTAATAGAAAAGGAATTGGTATAGACATTGATAGAAATTATTGCGAACTGGCCCAAAAAAGAGTTCTTAAGGAAATTAACCGTAGGGCAAATATTTTTAATTATTTATAAAGATTAGATCTATGGGTGCTTTCATATGTCAAATTTCGGAGCGGGACTGGCAGCTTTCTAGAAGAATCGGCCTGTACGGTAACAGAGAAATGAAACCTGATGGCTCTGGTCATCTCAGAGTTCAAGATAAAATGTCGGTCATAAGAGATCTGCACTTTCCAAAAAATAGATTATCAGGCGGCCAGCTTCAATAGCTTATAAAACTGACGTGCGATTTTTCGATTTTTACGGCTATGGCCAAAAGTTTCAAAAAATGTCTTCTTCAAAACCTCCTGACGAAGACAATCACACTTGTCAGCATGCGACGGGCGGCGGAATTGGTCATCCCAGGGACTATCGCTGCGGTCACAAACAGCCGATGTCTTCTGTTCCCAAGCCCACAACTCAACAAGTGTATGAACCCACATATTCAAGTGGAACGCACCAACATTGGCACAATAGCCGCGAACTTGCTGCTGACCAGCACCTTCAATCTCTTTGAGGTCATGAAAGTTCTGCTCGATAGCCATTCTATCAGAAACCGCCTCCAGTATTTGCTCGGCGGTGGCAGAAAGGTTCGTGCACATATAAGCCCGCCAGCAATCTATCGTTTCCCGAACTATCAAGACCAGAACCCGACCGCCGGCAGGGTGGTATGTGGCCCTAAAAAGCTTAATCTGTTTGGTCTCTTGACGACCGTAAAGCGTTACCTTTATCGAGAACCATCCTCGTTTTTCGGCGGCCTTGTTGGAAAGGTAAATGCGTTGGCCATACTTGCGAGGCCGTCCTGGCTTGCGTTTCTTAACCGGTTTAAGCAGGCCATGCAATGCCGCATCCTTTCTCAGTCGAGTAATAACTGTTACTCCCAAGAGGATGGCAGGTTTGAGAAATCTGGCCTTGGTAAAACCACCATCAGTAACAATCCAGAGCTGCTTTCCCAGCATTTTACAGCATTCAGAGGCCCATTTTACAAGTTCTGTGGCCTGCTGAAGTTTGGTTTGAAATCCTATAAGGTTCTCTGTGGGCAGCTTGGCTATATCTTTTGCCCGAACATACATCTTAGCCAGAAGTGGCAGACCCACAGTTGCCCAGAGCTTATGGCGAACCACAGCCGAGATGGTTACCCACAGATGGCCATAGATAAACTTGGCCCCGTCAGGGGTGGTTGTTGGATTACGATGGATTCCGGCTCCTTGAACCTTAGGACCATATCTCTTTGTCGGGCTGTCCTGGCGGCTAAAACGCATCTGTTGTATCCAGAACCAGACCATTGACGCGATGAATGCAGCTAATACCCCCAGCCCCTTGGCCAAACTCACAAAATCACTGTTTTTCAAAGGCCAGAACCAGCCGCACGAGGACACCTCCGAATCGGCCACCGCTCTGGCTCTCGGCCGTTTGGCCATAAAGGACTTCTCAAATGCAAGGGTGCTCGAACGTCTCTTGATGTATGAACGCCGAATAGAGCATAGTCTTTACAAAACGCTCCTCGAGCTTCAACGGCTCAATCTCGTCAAAAAACTAAATGCCGGCTCTGAAATGCCATTTGACCAATTAACTACGAACAATGAACTATGAACAATGAACTATGAATTATTATGCAAAACAAACCCAATTTGCCGAATGTTCAAACGAACATAAAGTCGGTCTTAACAAAGTATTATGAAAAGGAACGACTTTGCAGACGCCGATGTTTAAGTCGTCAAAGTTGAATTGCTTCTTGTTTGTCCGGAATCGGGGGATTATCAACTGCCACAGCAGATTGCCCGTCGCTTCATCCAGGCACATTACGATTCCGCCATTGGTCTTTTCGAGCCGCTGGTCCTGTAGGGAGTTGTCGTTGGTACCGATGAATACTTTTCCTCCGGCTACAGTAGGGTTACCGTATGTTTGCGAACCCAGTTTCACCGCCCACTTTACGTTACGGGCGCTTGCTATGTCTGCTTTGTACTCCCCTGAATCGTCCTTCTTCGTCCCGCCCGGAGCAAACGTATCAGGCAGGTTATTTTCGTCTGAGACCATATTCCGGTCGCTTCGTCTGCCCCATTGCGGCCAGTCATCCGCTTGCAGGAGAGACGACCCGGCGGCAAAAATGACTACACCGGTCAATGCCGATAAAACTATTCGTAGCCGTGACATAGCATGGTTATTGGTCGTGGTCATCAAACAAATTAATTCTGAACGGGAACTGGCTCCTTTTTTTCTTTTCTGAGCGGGGTGGTCCAAAAATAAACAGTGTGTTCGGCGTTGCCCTCACTGGTAGTAACTGTGATGACCTTGTCCGGCGTAACCCCTTCCATGTCGAAGTCGTGCGAGACAATCCGCGAGCCGGGCTTGAGCTTCTCCAACTGCGGGATTAGCTTCACATTCAGGCGCGGAAGCAGATAGAGAGTGATTACGTTTGCCTCGCTGAGGTCGAGGGTGAAGATGTCCTTCTGCTCAATTTTAACCAGGTCTCCAACGTTGTTCTTCTCCACATTTTCCAGCGACTCTTTGATGCGCTGTGGGTCTATGTCGAAACCAACGGCCTTACAGCCGTATTTTTTGGCTGCTGTTACTACAATCCGGCCGTCGCCGCAGCCGAGGTCGTAGAGCAAGTCGTCCTTTTTTACATCCACTAACTCCAGCATCTTGTCCACCACCTCCTGGGGCGTAGGAACAAAGATGACATCTGGAGTACGGGTTTTCGTAACTTCCTTCTTTACCTTCTTCGGAACCTGCGGCAGGACCAGTTCACCTTCTCCGCCAAAGGTGGGCAGCTTAATTAACCCCGAAGTCGGAGTATTTACCGACAACTCTAATTCCGCTTTATAGGGGATTTTTGAACCGGGGCTGGCGTCTTTCAAGGCTTTTAACATATTCTTATAGTTGACTTTGGCCGGCAGGGATACTATTTCCTTGCTGCTTGCCGGCACGGTGGTTTGAAGTTCGGCACTGCTCTGAAGAAACGTATTGGTGCCACTGGTAAGGACATAGCTTAGATTCGTCAAGGGTAAACCGACCGCATAAGGATTATTAATCTCAACATCAAACAGCAGCGTAACTGAGCCCCGCTTGACGTCCTCAAACTTCAGACTCATCATCTGTGCAGTTGGTACAACTTTACGGCTTGTTTCACATCCTGCGAAAAGAGCTGCTGCCAACGCCAGAGAAAGAATTAGATGTTTTTCACCTCTCATAACTTTTACTCCTTTCAAAAGTAATCTAATAATACTATTTCCCAAATTTTCTTGAAACTTCTTTGTCTTACTTTTTTCCGAACATTAAAAACAAGCATTAAAACTTATGATTGGCCGTTATGGTAGTAAAAACTGAAATTTTTTTGTAATGGGGGGTGTGCTTCCGGTTATTCGCGGTCGTCAAAAGTTCTTGACTCCAGAACAAGTTGGCCTATAGTAATACTTTTTGTTTGTCGCCGAACAAGTAGGCAAGTAAGTCGAGGACGGCATGCTTTCAGAAGAATTTATATTTGAGCTCTCTGATGTGGCGCCAGTGGGAACTGTGCTCTACCAAGAGCACTTGAAGCTAACAGACAAGTCTCATATGGCCCCCTTTGCGGGCTATCTTATGCCGTTGTGGTATTCGTCTATCGGTGCCGAGCATAGTGCAGTCCGTCAGGCAGCGGGGCTTTTCGATTGCACCCACATGGGAGTATTGGAAGTTGCCGGGGTACATGCAGCAGGGTTTCTGAATTCCGTAACCACCAGTGAAATTGACGACCTCAGCGTCGGAGGTGCGCAGTATAGTTACATATTAGATGCTGCAGGGAATGTGCTTGATGATATTATTGTCTATCGCCGGGCTGAAGATAAATTTATGGTGGTTGTCAACGCTGCAAACGAGTTAAAGATTAAGGCGTACTTTGAAGGGCTGCAAAAGAATCAGGTTGTAGTCGATACTATTGAGCTGGACAGAAAATTGAAGCATAAGCCTGCAATTCGTGACATGAGGAAGTCCGCTGCTGGCGATTGCAGAGTGGACATCGCCCTGCAGGGGCCGAGGTCTCAAGATGTGCTTTCTGCATTGACCGAAGACGAAACGTTGAGGGAGCACATTGCAAATTTGAAGTTCTTTGGGTTTATTGAGGGGCGCATTCGAGGCATCGAGTGTCTGATATCAAGGACGGGTTATACGGGGCAGAAAATGGGCTTTGAGCTGTTTGTTCCTCCGCAAAAGGCACCGCAGCTATGGGAGGCGATGCTGCAAAGTGGAAAATCCCTGGGGTTGGTACCATGTGGACTCGGCGCACGTGACAGCCTTAGGATTGAGGCCGGTCTGCCGCTTTACGGACACGAGTTGGCAGGCCGGTTCAGGGTCTCACCATTCGAGGCCGGCTACGGCTGGGCTGTCAATCTCCAGAAAGACTTCTTTATCGGTAAGACTGCCATGGAGCAAGCGGCAAAAGCGTATGATATGAAGATAGCCAGAGTTGAGCTGCCTGGGACAAAAGGTATTCGTCCTGTTCGGTCCAACGACGGTGTGCTTGACATCAGCGGTGAATGTATCGGCTGGGTTTCAAGTTGTGCAAAGGTCGATGACAAGCAGTTCGCGCTGGTGTATGTTAACAAGGATTCGGCAAATGAGAACAATCCTGTGGGTGTTTATTATCTGGCAAGAAGCAGCAGTCAGGCACAGCAGGGCAGACAACAGACAGTGCAAAAAGGACAACGTTTAGATGCTGACATTGTGGGCACGGCTGCAAGCAGATTTGCAAAATTATGAACGGAGAAAAGGTATGGTAGTCGAAGGATTGCTTTATACCAAAGAGCACGAATGGGCGAAAGTTGATGGTGACATCGCGACTGTGGGAATTACAGATTATGCTCAGCAAATGTTAGGGGAGATTGTATTTGTAGAATTACCTGCTTTGGAGAAGGAGTTCCAATCACACGATGAGATAGCTGTTGTTGAAAGCTCAAAAGCTGCCAGCGACGTTTACTCGCCGGTGACAGGCAAAATAGCAGAGGTCAATTCCGTGCTTCAATCTGAACCGGAATTGATAAACCGTGCCTGCTACACCGAGGGCTGGATATGCAAATTGCAGATTACAGACAACAAATCCATCGAAGGTTTGATGGACGCAAAGCAGTACCAAAAATTCCTGAAGGGACTTTGATTGTAAATAAACCATATCCAACTGACCACTTTCGGCATTGGCCTGGTGTTTTTGCCATGGTCTTGATGAAGGGGCTTTTGAATGCCTTTTATATCAAATACACCTGATCAACGCAAACAGATGCTCGCTGAAATCGGCATGACGATGGAGGAGCTTTTCGCTGATATACCACCGGAGCTTATGTGCAAGTCTTTTAATCTGCCCGGGGGTTTGAGTGAACAACAGGTGTGCAGCCATCTCGCAGAACTGGCGGGCAAAAATTCTACGCATCTGGCCTGTTTTCTTGGGGGTGGTTTCTACGACCATTTTATACCCGCCGCTGTTTACTCGATTGTTTCCCGCAGTGAATTCTACACTGCATACACACCCTATCAACCCGAGCTTTCACAGGGAAATTTGCAGGCAATTTACGAGTACCAGTCTGCAATTTGCCGGCTGACCGAAATGGAGGTGTCGAACGCCTCGCTTTACGACGGCGGGACCGCCCTGTACGAAGCGATGATGATGGCGTTGCGTATTACCGACCGGAACAAGATTATCATCGATGACAGTGTCAATCCAATTTACAGGGTAATGATTCACTCCTATACTCGGAATTTGCAGATCGAACTCGAGCAGACACATTGCACGGATGGGCTGGCAGACCGCCGGCAGATACTGCAAAAAATCGATGACAAGACGGCAGCCGTTATTCTGCAGAATCCGAACTTCTTCGGCTGTATAGACGACTTCAGCGATATCGCACAGGCTGCTCACGCCAAAGGTTCTCTGCTGATTGTCTCATGCTATCCGATATCACTGGGGATATTAAAGACGCCTGGGGCCATGGGAGCTGATATAGTGACCGGCGAAGGACAAAGCCTGGGCTTGCCGATGTCGTTCGGCGGCCCGTATCTTGGTTTCATGGCTGCAAGAAGGCAATATGTTCGCAAAATGCCCGGCCGCATCGTCGGCGAGACAACCGATAGGTTTGGGCAACGAGCGTATGTTCTGACACTTCAGACACGGGAACAACACATCCGCAGAGACAAGGCGACTTCGAATATCTGTTCAAACGAGGCGTTATGTGCCTTGACCGCTCTTGTGTATCTTTCACTGCTCGGCAAAGAAGGCCTAAAAGAAACGGCACAACGTTGCGCCGATAAAGCAAGCTACGCCTACAACCGGCTGACGGTAATTCCTGGCGTAGAACCGCATTTTAGGCATAGATGGTTTTTCAATGAGTTCGTGCTGGATTTGCCGTCCGAGGCGGCCGACGTGATTGCCAAGCTAATCGAAAGAGGTTTTGCAGCAGGCTTTCCTCTGAGCAGGTATTACGATGGCATGAAAAATTCAATCCTGATTTGTGTTACTGAGAAGAGAACCAAACAGCAGATAGGCATGTTGGCTGAAGCAGTGGAGAGTGTTTTATGAAACTGGTCTTTGAAAAAAGTATGCCCGGTCGTAGAGCAGTCCAGGTAGGCCCCAATGATGTGCCGGCGACAATAAACATAAGAAGTGATTTGCTGCGGCGGCGACCTGCGGAGCTGCCGGAACTGAGTGAGCTTGATGTAGTGAGACACTTTACAGAACTATCTCGCCGAAACTTTGGAGTGGACAACAATTTCTACCCGCTCGGCTCCTGCACGATGAAGTATAACCCCAAAGTGGCCGAGCATATTGCCTCTTATCCTGGATTTGCCCACCTGCATCCGCTGCTTCCTCAACTGAGGATGGGCGGAATGCTCACACAGGGTGCACTGCGGGTCCTCTATGAAACTGACCTGCTGCTGCGGGAGATAACCGGTATGGCAGGTTTTACCATGCAGCCTTCGGCCGGGGCACACGGAGAGCTGACAGGTATGATGATTACTGCAGCCTACCATCGGGACAGGGGCAATAAGAAGACGACCATTCTCATTCCAGACAGCGCTCATGGGACCAATCCTGCCAGTGCGGCAATAGCCGGCTACAAGATTGTATCCATACCCACAAACGAAAAGGGTGTCATGGATATAATTGCCCTCAGGCAAGCACTGAACGATGATATTGCAGGACTGATGTTGACCTGCCCAAATACGCTTGGTCTGTTTGAAACGCACATTAAGCAAATCTGTGACCTTGTTCACAGTGTTGATGGGCTGGCTTACTATGACGGGGCCAACCTGAATGCGATTGTGGGCAAAGCCCGCCCTAGTGACTTTGGTTTCGACATTGTGCATCTGAATTTACACAAGACCTTCGCCACACCCCACGGTGGAGGCGGACCGGGCGCCGGACCGGTAGGTGTCAAAGAAAAACTCCTGCCATTTTTGCCGGTCTCGATTGTGGTGAAAAGGAACGACGGAACTTATGCTTTGGAGTACGACCGTCCCAAGTCCATCGGCTATATCGCACCATTCTACGGTAACTTCGCAGTCATATTGAAGGCTTATGTTTATATCCTGATGCTCGGCAAAGAGGGCCTACGCCGAGTGGCGGAAAACGCTGTGCTAAACGCAAACTATGTAAGAGAAAAACTGAAGAGCTGCTACGAGCTTGCATTCGACAGTGTCTGCAAACACGAGTGCGTTTTCAGTCCGACAAAGCAAATGCTTGAGAACGGGATTCATGCAATAGATATTGCAAAGGCCCTTATGGATAAAGGGTTTCATCCACCCACCGTGTATTTTCCGACGATTGTCAAAGAAGCGTTAATGATAGAGCCCACCGAGACTGAGAGCAAAGAAACACTCGATGCCTTTATCGATGCAATGATAGAAATTGCCGACCAGGCGAAAACTATGCCTGACAAGCTACGTTCAGCTCCAACAACCACGTCTGTCTGCCGACCCGATGAGGTTGCCGCAGTAAAGAAGCTTAATATCGCCAGCATAGCACTTGAATCGGCTGGATAGAAGTCTCATAATGACGGTGAGGTCGGTCACACCGCAACGACTATCACGATTACTCGTGATATCACAACGCTGCTTGGCCGCAGACCCGCTCGGGACTGGGATTCCGAGTGGTTTGGCAATGATGAGCAGGCAAACCAGATGTTAAAAAGAGCAATCCGTAGTGCCAGGAAGATTTAACCGGTCAGAGGTTTCTGTGGGTCCGGAATGGGAGGTGGGGAGCTATAACTTACCTTGGCAAAGCGAGATTGGGATATATCAAACCACTCTATACCAAATTCCTCTCCCACTCGCCTATCAATAAGTTTGCCTGCTAAAATGCTTATTCCCTTAGCAAAGCCTTCGTCTCTATAAGCAGCCTCTTTTAATCCGTGCAGCATTAGCTTTATATAAGGAAGCCGAGCTGCCTGAAGCATCTCTGAAGCAACGCGGCAGATTACTCCTGGCCCGCCAGGCATATTTGCCACAAGATAGAATATAGATTTACCGTATCCTACTCGTACTGGCTTATAATGATAAGTCATTTTTTCTTTTGGCTCTATAACCACAGTTTTATCTGGCTTAACAAACTCCAGATTACCGCCTTGGTCAATGGCGATATCAATAAATACTCTCCTCTTTGGCGACTTATCACTTGCCTTAATAATCGCTTTCTTATTAATGGTCAAAGGAGCTTTTCCAGCCGGAACAAGAGCTGCGCCGATGGCTGCCTCGGAATTCTCAAGAAGCCTAACCATCTGCTCAAAGCCTTCAGGAGTGTGTAAATCCGGACTCTGCACAATCTCTACTTTCTTATCTTTTATTCCGTCTTTAAATATCTCTTTAAGGGCATCTATATTTTCTTTTGTATCTGTAATGGTAACAGTTGCTCCTAACCTAAGTGCCATCCAGGCTGAGGCTAATCCTGCGGTTCCTCCTCCAGTAATAAGTATATGTTTTTCTTCAAGGTTTTCTCCTTCAGGAAGATGGTGATAGCCCTCTAAAATCCTGTTTCTTCGCTGCCAATCTCCCTTAACTTCTTCTTTAACAATCTTCTCCTTATCTTTATTAATATAAATCAATACCTGCAAAACAGCTTCAATTCCTGCAACAATACTCATCGGGTCTAAACAGACATGAGTCTTACCTTTTCTAAGCTTTAGCTGTCTTACTGGTTCAGGAACTAAAAAGCCCTTCTTTTCAATAAAACCCTTATCAAGTAATGGACAGATAGAAGCATCGCCCTCAATTGCTTCCAGAGCAACGCAACTAACACCTGATTTGAGTATCCTCTCTGTCATCTCCCTATCAAAGGCAAAATGGAAAAAGGTATAGAGGATTTTTCCTGGTCCAAGATAACTAAATTCATTAATCCTTCTGCCTTGCACCTCAATGTCCAAGGGCTCTTTAACTTTGAGAATAATTACATTAAGACCTTTTTTAGCTGCTTCATCACCTATTGCTTCCAAGGTTTCTCTATTGGGCGCTATTCTTGCTCCTGCCCGGAGGTAATCTTCATCTGTAGCGCCACTCAGAGCTCCTGCTCCAGACTCGATATAGATTTCTAAATCAATATCTTCCTCTTTGGTGTATTCTAAAATCTCTCTTGCCCCATCAGGAAGAAGCGCAACCCGTCCCTCTTGAGGTTTAATCTCCCGCGGAACAAGAAGTATTACCGCAGAAAACTTTCCTGCAGGATGAAATGTGGGACATCCTTTCGATTGATTCATTCTAATCCTATTAGTTTTATTCAAATTTTGTTTATAAATGGGTAATACCAGCATTCCGGATACCAAATTTACCTCCTTAATAGTATATTGACCAGCTCATCAAATAAATCCTTATCCCTGTACGTCGTCAAAAAATGAGATAAAAATGACTTTGAATTAGAGAGCGATTTCAGCTTCTGTTTCTGTGATTTTACTGTTAAAATATTTTTTTTCAAGAATAGTTTTTGCTTGTGTGTCGTTAGCAGAAATGAAACAAACATGCGCACCCGTCAGGAGACCATGTGTCGAACGTGAATATGAGCGCGCCGACCCATAACGTGTCGCATAGCACTCTCAACAAAGCAGATTCAAAGCTCTGTAATTGGCCCAGAGTGTCTGGTGCTGCCGCAATCGCCCGGTTTCTCAATGTTCCACCCATTCCTCGGCCCATCATCCTGCCGCTTCGTGGCATGTCATGTCTTGCTTCGCCCCAGCCAATCTGGGATTAGATGACCTTCCAGAACCCTGCGGGCAAACCACGTAGCCTGAGGATCACTACTTTATCAGATCCACAATACCAACCGATCAACGAGGAAACTTGAGTTGTACCATCTTACCCTCAACGTAGATTTTCTTGCCACCCTGTGTATCCCTCCAGCAGTATCGCGCATACCTGCGGTTGCTGAAGAATACACAGACCTCGAATCCGTCTTTGTGTGAGGGAACCGATCTGCCCCCCGCTTGGAACAGCGCGCTCTGCTCTTCATCAAACACCGCTGCGACCTTGTGGGGAAGAAATGCTTTGCATACCATGCTTTTGCCTCCTTGTCTTGGGTTCCAAATCCTTCAGAAAAACCCATTTTACACACACAAGGAGGCTTCTTCCCCTACCCCCTCCAAAACGGGTAATCGCACCAATTCAAGGAATAGCCAAATCGCATGGAATGAATGTATCCTATGGGATGCTTCCGCCTCTTTTTCTTCTTCCTCTTATCGTCGCGGGTCGAGTCCCATCCAGCTATGTTTCCAGTGGTCCTTGCCAGGGCTTTCGACGACTATCGTGTCGCCCTCACGCCAGGACTTCAGCGGCTGGTTTTCCTCGTCACGAAGATAACGCTCTGACATGAAGCCCTTCTCAACCAACGTTTCCAGCGAATCGGGGAGCGTATCAAATGCCAGTCGATACGCATAAATAGCGCAGCCGATGCCCAGTCGGATGAAATGGGCTTCGTGGTGTGTGCGCTCGGCACGCTTGACTTCAGGAGGCAGTTTCAACAACCGCAAGACCTCGACACCCAGCGACCCGACTTGCTTGACATTCTTAGTCGCACGGAAGGCGATCGTGTGGTTGCCCTTCTTGAGCTCATGGGTACCCAACGCTGTGTCCGCCTCGCCATCCTCCGGTGTGCGGAAGTTGGCGGTGAGGACCCTCTTGCCATCCAGTTCCACATCGTAGGTGCCATTGAGTGGACCATTGGCCGCGGTAAGACGTACGGCGAAGCGGCCGTCTTCCGGCAGTTCGAATGGCAATGTAAGCACGGCGCCGCGTTCTTTGTTGGGCCAGGTGAGTACAGGCCGAGCGCCGAAGAAACCCTGCGTCTGTACCTCGACCTTGGTTTTGCCGGATGTCTTTGCATAGCGGTATGTTTTCACGAGATGTTGATGGTACTAGGGAACGCGTCTCTGGTGCCAGGGCGGCAACGGTGGGAAGGTTGTTTTCAGCTCCCCGGTCTGATACCAATATGCCACGCTGCTGATGAAATCGGGCCGTTCGAGAAAAAAACCGTCTTCCGAGTCATCGCGGTTCCCCTTATGTTCGATGGCGACTTTAAGCGACTCGGTGAAGTGTACCGCATCGAGCAGGTGCCAGCGGTAACAGACACCGCTGTCGCCGGCTAAATCACCTTGCCAGCGCGGCTGGCCGAACCAGGTGCCGGTTCGAGTTCGAAACCCCCAGGCATCGTTGAAGTAGTCTTCGGTGCCAGTCCCCTGTAAGCTGGGGACTGTATCGCCGTCAATATAGAAGAAATCGTCCCCTTCGCCGAACCAGCCGTTCTGACCCAACGTTACGGACATCACCGTTCCCACGTAGCAGCCGCTGCCTTTCAGATAGGCTATCAGGTAGTCGCGGCCTTCGACAGCAGGATACTCCTGGCGGTAGCGGGCATAGAAATAGGGCGTATCGGGAGGGAGGTCATCCAGCTGTACCCAATCGACCTGCCAATAAAGACCTGTTGAGCGGTCCGAATTGTCGTTGGTCACCACGATCCTGGCTTGTTTGCGGAAGGGCATCCGCCAGTAACAGGTCAGTGCTCCTGTGGGCGAAACCTGGACAGGGATACTCTCGACCACGGCGGGCTTACCGTGTCCGACGGCAAAAAAATCGCCCAGCGGGGTTTCCACACCCGTCTCGTTGCTATCGTCATAGTAAATGCGCAAGGTCAAAGAGTTCAGTTCACCTACCCAGCCCGAATGGCTCGTGAACCAAATGTGTGTGATAACACCAGGCCCTTCGAGCACCGGAATGTTGACCGATTGGCCGGGCATAAGCCAGTTCATGTCGAGGTTTTCGCTGTGCCAACCGGGCTGCTGATTGCTTGAGACACGTCGATTCCGTCCCTTGGGAGACAAGCCAAGCGGGCCGAGCACATCAAAGTGCGATGGCAGGGTGGATTGCAGGCCGTCGTCTTCTTTATAATCGACCCACACGGCGTCGTTAGTATACGCGCGGGCATACTCGTAGGTCATATAGCCGTCGCGGCCGTTGTTGTTGGAATTGCGGAAAAGAAACACACCTCCGCCGGGCTGTTCCGGGTCGTCACGGTAGCCGACAATCAACACGCTATGTCCGTCGAAAACACCTTCCGGCGGCGGCATTTCGAGGACATCGTTCTTCCACTGCACCGGTTCTTTGGGCCAGCGAAAGCCCCCGCAGACCGGCCACTGCTTGTTGAGCACGTGCTTGATCGCAATGAACTGTTCTTCAGTCAGTCCGGTATTCGGATTCCACGGTTTGATCCAATGCAGCCGCAACCCAAGCTTACGCAACTCCAGTGCGTGTTCCCTTGCTTCCTGATTGGTTCCCGCTCTGGATCGAACTTGTCCTGATAGGGCATATCCTGCTCGGGACATATACCGTAAATCATAAACCCCCTCCAGAGGTATGAGAAGAAGCCACCGTCTTTCGTCTGGCGCAGCGCCTGATTCGAAGCCCAATTGAGAAACTCGACGCTCAATCGCGTTCCCCGCTCTCTCTTGCTAACCAGAGCGTACTCCAAGGATCCCGCTATGGTAAAGGCCGAGCAAGTGTTCCGTTTGCCCTGAACGCGTGGTCCAAGGTCCCATTTCTCAAAGGTCGGCCGAAGGTCAATGCTGCTCGCCAGGGAACCGATATCCGGGGAATTGTTAGAAGGGGGGGCGGCGAGAACACCCTGCAAGAGAAGCAAGCCGGCCACCAACGCTAAACTACAAAGCACTCGATGGAACAATCGGGTGAAAATGCATTATCGCCATGACGGATTCCTCATTTGCCCAAGCCTAATGGTCCTTCCCTTAATGGATGAGCAAATGCCATAGGGTGAACACGCAAGCAAGCAAGAAGGGAATCTCGAACCGAGATTTTCCATTTAAACGCTTAAAAAACATAATTTGGTTTCTCCAGTGTCTGCAATCTAAACAAAACGTCTCGATATATCAAGGGTGCGATTCACGTTTATAGGTAAAGAAAGTGGCACGGCCATCCTGGCCGTGTTTTCACGGGCTGGAAGCCCGTGCCACGTCGTGTGAAAACAATCTACCTACAAAGATGAATCGCACCCATATATCAAGGATGGTTTTCTTTTCTATGGCGGATTTGTTGAAATTGGGATAAAAAACAAGACTTTTTATAATCCGCCAGTCTTACTAAAGTCGCTTCTGGGCATACCCTGTCTGCTGATTCCTTCATAGACAACATATTTCATTGCCATGATATCCTGCCTTTCCTGCCGGATATCTACGATTCCGGCATAAGCCAAAAATATAATTGCGATAAACTGCCGGGGGGCTTTGAGCAGGTAAAGGGTCAATCTAAAAACTAATCCGTTGAAGAGAAACACATGCTCATCGACCGGAGGTGAGCGTACTACTTCCGCTGCACCCAGATGAAGTCAATCCCGACCTCCGGATTAGTGACCCCATCGGGAGCATCCTTCAATTCGAGCGTAAGGGTGTGGTTGCCCGTTTGCAGTTCCACAGGCATCAACGCGATGCTGCGGAGCAGGGTCCTGTGCGGGCAATACAGTTCGACGTCCTCAGCCCTGTCTTCCAATGTCACTGGCTGACCGTCTATGCGGAAGGCAATTTTACCCGACTGCGATGTCATAGCGAGAGCGATATGGATTTGCTGCTTGCCCGCAGAACTGACCGGAATCTCAAAGCTCTTCTGAGCACGGTCTTTCGTTGGAGTCCAGACGAGCAGCTTTCCACCGGCCCAAAGGCGGCCATCTTTGAGATGTGTGGCTTCGCCGTCGGCCACAATGTCTTCGGCTGCAAAAAATACGGCGTTTGCAGCTCCCATTCTCGCGGCCGGTTGCCAATTTTCCGGCAGCACGGGAAGCTGAAGGTCATCCGGCATTATGGCTTGATGGTCGTCGGTCAGGCCGGGCCTGGCGTAGTGATACCCGATGCGGGCATACGACATGCCAGGTGTCCGTTCGTGACTGAAAAGCTCCATGTAAAAGCGAATGTTGTTCTTGAAAGGAATTGAGTCAAGCACATGCCAGCGGTAATTTGTAACAAATCCTCTATTGCCAGGGCCATCGTTTCGAGGCTGACCACAGTACGGACTGGCAAAAATATCCGGCGAAGACCATGAGTAGTTAAAGTAGTCCTCAGATCCGGTGCCAAATATCGACGGCACACTATCGTCATCCACAAACACTTTTTCATCTCCCTCGCCCCACCAGTTGCCATACGGAGTAGGCACGGGGGAGGGATTCATCAGGTAGGCAGTCGTTCCCACATAGACGCCCTTGCCGTGCGCTAGTAGAAACGGCAAATCCTGCACCTCCCGATTCGACGCAATCAGATTATGGTCCGCACGCCACCTGGCTCGAAAGTGCATCGCCTGCTCATCCCAGGCGAATGGCATACAGAGCACTGAGCCCTTTGCACCGACCGGCTGCTTGCCGCAGTTATACAGCTCAATCCTGCAGACTCGTTCAAAGGGCATCACAAACCGGCAAATCATCGTGCCGTCTGGACGAACCGTAAAAGGCAGTGACTGGTATGGATTGATACCTGGGGCCGCCCCGAAGAAATCCCCAACGGGCGACTGCACCTGGCTCCAGGGGTAGTCATCAAACGTGATCTGCAGCACTGTTTGCCGCAGGGCCATATCCAGATCCTTTGCAGCCAGTTGCAGGCTCAACTGTTCAATGGCCAGCGGACCATCCAGGCGTGTCAGGGTTTTCTTATCAGATGGCCCCAGACTCAGGTCAAAGAGTTCCGGACGCTGTTGTGCTCTTGGCACAAGATTCTTATCCGGATCGGAGAGTATCAGAGTCACTCTGTCAATCGTCTCCCGGTAGGTGTGGATGTCTTCAGGGCAAAAAGACGCTACAGGCGCACCCTCATCGTAAAGACGTACCTGGAGCTGATAGAAATGAATTTCCTTGATGTTGCCGGTCCATACAACGCGGAGGCTCTTGGCAAACGGAATCGGTGCATACGAGGCATCACGCTGGTATATTGTCCGACGTAACCTATCCCCGTTGATGTCACTGGTCTGTGCAAAGCCATCATAGGGACGGTGGAAGAAGTCATCTGCACTGCCTTCGTAGACCGGCGTCTGTGAACCGTCGATATACACCTGGACGTAACCGGAGATGGCCGCCGTCCATAGACGTATAATGGCCCCCGGTCCTCTGACATCCGCGATCAAGTACTCGCCGATTCCATTTGCGTCCGGGGCTCTCAACACCTTCTCGAAATTAGGGATCGGTTCTCCTCCAAATCCATCGGAATTGGCGAACCAGTCCGGCCCACCCGGGAGACGGCTTCGACGGT
>Ga0315285_10003559_pt1 | contig 16180 bp, 16 predicted proteins | sample YL17G09_36_MG_FD_203698 | JGI IMG/M metagenome (GOLD analysis project Ga0315285, IMG submission 203698) | Sediment microbial communities from Yellowstone Lake, YNP, Wyoming, USA - YL17G09_36 | ecosystem: Environmental > Aquatic > Freshwater > Lake > Sediment | place: USA: Wyoming | collected... | reverse complement strand
CCGGAAAAACCGAGGTGCTTTCGACAGAATTGCAAAGAATATTGATAGATGACCTTGTCACTGCTTTCCAAAATAGACTAAACGTGTTGATTCGAGCGCAGGCGAGAGGTAACTACTGACGCACAGTACTTAGGAACGAGACGTAGTTTGGATACGTAAAAGCTTTATACAAAAAGGATGGTAATATGCCAAGAATGAGGTTTGGATTATGAGACGTTCCAAACTAGAAATGTACGTAGACATACTCAAAGTGCTAGCGCACCGCGGGCCGTTGAAGCTGACTCACATCATGTACAAAGCGAATGTCAACTGCAGCGTGCTTAAAGAATATCTAGACTTCTTGATCAAGCAGAACCTCGTTGAAGAGCGCACAGTGGGCAAGAGACGCGTCGTCTATGCTGTTACTCAAAGAGGCGTTACAGTACTGAAGTACTTCCGAGAGCTCAGACAGGTTCTACCGATCGTCGAAGAGTTGAGAAACCAAGTTCCAGTGCCATACTAGTCAGCTTTTCCACTTTTTGTCCACCCAACCGCAAAATTTCGTACCTGCAAGGCTGCTTCTGCCAGTCCCAACTTTGCAGAACGATGTTGCTTATCCATGCAGAGCCCAAACCCACCTCTAAGCACATGCACCTTCTTGTATTCATACGACGTTGTCTGCACTTTGGATTGGAAGGCGTATATGTTGAACCTGTCGTTTAAGTAAGTCCGTATTTGTTTTTGCCATCATTCTTGCGAATCATTATAGCTGTGTCGTAAGACTTAATAAATGCCTTATCGTTTACGTATTGTAGACATGTAAGACATAACGGAGAAAATGATTGTGGCCACTCCAGAAGCGTTCGGCAAGAAACCCCTGCAGGTTCTTGAGAAGATAAGAGAGAACCTTGAAAGGCTGAACGATAAGATGGAAGTAATGATCGAGTTGCAGAAGCCTGGAAAAAGAGACATGCTGCACCCGATTTCAGATACGCCACTCGACGTCATGACATTGCTCAACATGCCTGACCACCTCAGAAAGACAGCCATGAGCCTCTGCAGAATCGGCAGAGCAACAGCCGAAGAAATATCCCAACAGACGAAGAGGGCCCGCGCCGTGGAAAGCGCCTACCTGAACCAGCTCGTAATCATGGGCTACCTGAAGAAAGAGCGCACAGGAAGGAAAGCCTACTTCTATGTCGACAGAGAAAACCACGGTGGGCCATGATGGGCAAGATAATAGCAGTACATTCATACAAAGGCGGCACAGGTAAGACACTGTTGTCAATCAACTTGTCTGCCGCCCTGGCAAAACACGGAAAAAACGTGTGCCTGTTCGACCTTGACTTTCGAGCTCCGAGCCTTGCAACACTACTCAGAATCGAGAAGGCAGAGCACTATCTAAACGACTACTTGAACAACGCATCTGACATCAACAATGTATTGATAGACCTCAGCGACCGAGTAGGGAAAAAAGGAAAGTTCTTCGTAGGCCTCGCCAACTCTGGAACAGAAGCCATAAGAGACATGTCCGCGAAAGACAGAAAATGGGAAATGCGCGCCCTCGGAAGACTCTTAGCCCTAAGAACTTCACTGCTCAACGACAAAAGCTTTGACTACCTTATCTTTGACACAAGCCCTGGACTGCAATATTCATCCATCAACGCGGTCGTCAGTGCTGACCTCGTACTCGTGGCGACAACGTTCGACCGTTCGGACGTAGACGGAACCAGAAGAATGCTCCGCGAACTCTACGACCTTTTCGAGAAGAAGACAGAAATCGTACTGAACAAAGTCCTAGACGTCTCCTCAAAATCAAGCAAGGATGACATTCAAGCAAAGCTTAAGGACATCTACCAAGCCCCATTGCTGGGCATTGTGCCCTGCTTCTGTGATATCCTCAAAGCTCAAGGCGGCACGATATTCGTTGAGGAAAAGCCTGACCATCCGTTCACGAGAATTATCAATGACATGGTAGAAAACATAGACCACTTGCCCTAGACCCTCTCCTACCGCTCAACTATTTTGTTCACAAGATGGTAAATCCTGCAGTCTTTGCACTTCTCGTACTCCCTCTCCTCACAACGGTTACATATTAGACGATTAAGTTCTCTTATTTCCTGACTCATAATTGACCCTTCTTTCACCAAATAAGTCATAAGCAAATTCGGTTATATACCGTATTCCGTTATCGCAATATTCCATACAGAACATATTTGCGATGTTTTGGAAGGTTAATCATTCGGGTTCATTTCCTCTTTATGAGCGCGCTGGCTTGTCCCTAAAATGGTTAAAAACGGTTTTTATTCCTCTTTTGCCTATCTGCGTCTGATTTGGGCTTGTTTGATGAACAACTCTTGGCCGCGTCGAAAAATGGCAACTCACGGGGTTCCAACAAATCTGAAAGAAAGCAAAGTCTTTCCAAAACCCTTTGAGGCTGCACCTAGCCCGCTTGGAACGCTAAGGTATGCAAGAGGGCCGAAAACAGATGCACACCACAAAACTGCCTCCAAACCAGAAAATAAGAATTAAAACCATTCTAGGCCAATTTCGGGACAGGCCAGCGCGCTTAACTTGAACATGGAACGAAAAGAAAAAAGAGGGAACTGTGCTGGAGATTTCGCCACTCCTTTGAGTTCCATAGAAAAGACTTATACTGGGCCACCGCTTAGCGTTCACCCGTCACGGAGACATTCTATACTTGCAGAGATCAGGAATAGTTCTTGCAGGCGGTTTCTCCAGCAGATTTGGTCAAGACAAAGGATTGACGTTACTCGCCGGCAAACCGCTCATAAAGCACGTTCTCAACTCTCTGGAAAATGTCGCCGAAGAGATAATTGTTGTCGTAAGCTCAAAGGCGCAGATCAAAAAGTATGAAAAACTCGTCAGTTCAAGCTGCAAGGTTCTCGTCGAATCGGCTGACCTCCACGGCCCGATTGCAGGCGCCATGACCGGGTTCGAAGCAGCTTCAGGGGAATGCTCCCTTTTGTTGCCCTGCGACACTCCGTTCGTCTCGCCTGACGTGCTCTCATTGCTAGCCGAACTATGCATAAACCGGAACGCCGCGATTCCAAGATGGCCCAACTGCTATGTCGAGCCATTACAAGCAGCCTACCGCAACAAACCGGCGGCTGAAGCTGCCGCAAAGGCCCTTTGCACCGGTGAAGCTAAGATGCAAGCCATGGTGAATAAACTCAACGGGGTCCGCTACGTTTCCACACTGGTGATCGAAGAACTTGACAGCGGACTCAAAACGTTCTTCAACGTCAACACTCCCTTAGAACTGAGAAAGGCTGAAACGATGCTCAGCCAAGGCATGGGCAGGAAGTCTCGGCAAGACTGAGCTGACCTAAGCTTTGGCTTGTTTGGCAAAGTTTTCTGTCTCTTCGAACAGCTTCTCAATGTCTTGCTGCGAATGTGCGAAGCTTATTACCCCGTTATGGGTGGGGAGCAAGAACGCTCCGTTGGCTATCAACGCTAGATTGTAAGCAAGAAGCATTTTCCTGTCGGCTTTGTAAGCATCTGAGGCGTTCTTGACGGGGCGCTTGGTGAAGTGAGTATTGAATATGGAGCCTGCCCCAACTACCTGAACATCTAAACCGTTTCCATCAAAGATGTTGGTCAGATGCCGCCTGATTTTCGACCCTGTTTTGTTCAACTTGCTTATGATATGACCATCTTCAAGCTGCTTCAGTGTTGCCAATCCCGCGGTCATCGTTATTGGGTTCCCAGCGAAGGTCCCACCGTGAAAAGAGTATTTAGGACGCCCGTAGGCGAGACTGTTCAAATGCTCCATCATTTCCTTTCTTCCCGAGAAAGCGCCGACTGGGAAGCCTCCGCCGAGTATCTTTCCGAAGACAGTCAGGTCAGGTTCTACGTCAAAGTATTGTTGAGCGCCTCCTGGTGCCAAGCGGAAGCCTGTTATTACTTCGTCGAAGACCAGTACAATACCGTTCTCGTCACACAGTTCTCGTAGTCCTTTCAGGAATTCTTTTTCGGCGGGGACGCCTCCGCCTGAACCTTGAACAGGTTCGATGATAATCAAAGCCACAGACTCCTTCTTGAGCTTCTTTTCAACCGCGTCCAAATCGTTGAAGGGCAACACAATCGTGTCCTGAACTGCTCCAAAGGTCAACCCAGCGGATTCTGGAAGGTCGAATGGATATTTCACTGCGACATGAAGAGCATCGTAGCCTCCGTGCCATCCTCCCTCGAACTTCGCAACTTTTTCTCTTTGAGTGTATGCACGCGCGAGGCGCGTTGCGTACATGTTTGCCTCTGTTCCCGAGTTTGTGAAGCGTGTCATCTCCGCGCCCGGAACCATCTTTGCTACTTGTTCTGCAAGCAAGATCTCCAATTCGTGCGAGGTTCCGTACTGCGTGCCATTTCTCAGCTGCTTCTCTACTGCTTGCACAACCACAGGCGGGCTGTGCCCAAGAATCAACGTTGTGTGTCCTAGCCAGAAATCTACGTACTCGTTTCCATCAGCATCATAGAGTTTGCTCCCTCTGGCTCCAGCAGTGTAGAACGGATAAGGCTCAAAATATCGTATGCCATAGGATACCCCAGCGGGAAGAACTTTCTTTGCCCGTTCGTACAGGGCTCGGGATTTTGGAGTTTTCGAAGCGTAATCTCCCATCATTTGACCCTTGAGTCCTTCTTTCCGTGCCACTTTATTATGGTTTCCATGGCCTGGTCCAGGTCGTATACGAGAGCATCAGCCGATCTGCATTCCTGACTAGCCTTGTGCTCTCTGTCCAGCAATATCGCACGGATTCCAAGCTTCTTAGGAAGAAGAATGTCCAGAGGCAGCTCATCCCCAACCATAACCGTGCTATTTGGCGGTACGCCGAGTACTTCGAGGACTTTCAGGTACATTTTGAGATTCGATTTGTCGCACCGGGCTTCATACCCCGTCATGACGAAGTCCAAACAATCCTGAATCGGCCCGATAGCCTCTTGGAATTGAAAGCGCGCTATCGTCGTCACAATAGCTGTCCTAAACTCGACCTCCTTCGCCTTCCGAACTGCTCGTGCACCGTCGGGAAAAAGCTGGTATGGCGTTCCTTCCAAGAATTCGATGAGGGTGCTGTGCGTTTCCTCGTCAACTTCAACGCCAAGTCTCTGAAATATTCTTGAAAAGAACGATTTCCAGTTCCTGTAGCCGTATTTTGGGTAATCTATGAAGGCAACGAATGACCACGCGGCTCTCAACGTCTGCGGGGAGACTTCGTAGCCTCTTTTCAAAAGGTAATCTGAGATCTCCGCATCAGTCATCCTATTCGGGCAATATGCAAGTGTGCCGTGCAGGTCAAATAACACAGCCTTGATGCCCATCTTCAGAGACACTCCGCAGAGAACGCATACGGCTTCTAGCAATATTAAAGAGCGGGTTGAAGATATGTTCCAATTAGAGTCGAATCGAAACAGCAAAGAAGGAAAGAATGTCGTCGAAAAAACCTGAAAGTCTGAGCCTTCAGTTTCACGCTCTAACGCCTGAAAGATGGTCAGACCTCGAGAATCTCTTCGGAAAACGAGGAGCATGCGGAGGATGCTGGTGCATGTGGTGGAGACTCGCCCGCAAGGAATTCATAGAGAACAAGGGCGAAGGCAACAGAAGATCATTGAAGAGCATCGTTGATTCAGGCGGTGTTCCAGGAATAATTGCCTACCATAATGACCAGCCTGTAGGATGGTGCGCCCTTGGACCCAGAGAAACGTATTCGACGCTTGAACGTTCCAGAATACTCAAACGCGTTGACGACAAACAGACATGGTCAGTCGTCTGCTTCTTCATTGCGAAGCAATTCAGACACAAAGGCGTAACGATAAATCTGCTCAAAGCAGCTGTCGATTTTGCACTTCAACGCGGCGCCAGAATTGTTGAGGGGTATCCCACTGAAACAAAGAGAGGCAGACTGCCCGACCCCTTCGTATATATGGGGGTAGCCTCGACATTTCGCAAAGCAGGTTTTGCAGAAGTCATCCGCAGATCCGAGGCGCGACCTATAATGAGATATACTATGAACAGCACGGGTTGACGGCACGTAAAAGCTGGAATGCGCGCGCCGTCTTTTGCCTCTTCACAGCAGGAAGCTTTTTAAGCAGATCGCAAAATCAAAAGGTTTTCAGCATGATCATGTGCAAAGGAAGAAGGCTGTCGCTTGAATATTGAGACAGAAGCGATAATTTCCCTGCTGAAACTAACACGCGAAGGGTCTGTTTCACATGAAATGATAAAACAGGACGCAAAGATGCCTGCATCAACCATCATGGAGTTGCTGCGGAAACTACAAAATGAGGGACTCATTAATGTACAAGGGACTTTGATAGAGGCTGATGCCCTGAACCGCCTCAAACTAGCCGTACGTGCAGTCCATGCGGGTGCAGACCTCGAGCTTGTAAGCAAGCTGCTTCGATGGCAGGAATTCGAAGGAATAGCCGCGTACGGCTTCGAATGCAACGATTATCGCGTGTTCAGAAACGTTCATTTTAAACATAACGACCGGAGGTATGAAGTAGATATCGTTGCATCTCAGAGTCAGCTCACAGTATGCGCAGACTGCAAACATTGGAAAAGGGGTCTTACGTCGTCGGTCCTGAGCAAGATCGTGGAGGAACAAACACAGCGAACAGCTGCGCTTGCCGAAGCCCTGCCAAGTCCTAAAGTAAAAATCAGCTTTGCGCCAGAAGTTTCAACAACGTTTGTTCCGGCGATCCTTACACTTGTTCCGGCAAGATCAAAATTATGTGACGGTGTGCCTGTGGTTCCTGTGCTCCAGCTGCAGAACTTCCTCAACGAACTCCCATGCCACATATTCTCGCTTAGAAACTATCGGTGGAAAAAGGGATGTTTCAAGGCTCTCGGATAAGTTCCAAGATTGGTTTTCTAGAGAATCTGACTGCCAGATAGAGGCTGAGCATGAAAGTTATAGCAAGAGCTGAGAGCATCCCTCCGAATATCTCCAATATACCATACACCGAAACAGACGGCTTCTGGACAAGAAACAACAAGGAGAACATTAGTCCTATCTCCACTCCGACGCCAAAGCTGGACAAGAGCACAATCACGTTCTGGGCCGCGACAATCTTCAGAACTGCTCTTGGTCTGGCTCCTACTGCTCTGAGAATTCCAAATTCCACCTTTTGCTGGCTCGTAGTCAATGCAACATAGTCCGTCAAGCAGAACACGGCAGCAGCCAAGGCTAAAAGCTGAATAGTGACCACTCTAGACCAGACATAGCCAAGGAAACCGCTATTCTTCTCCACGATTTCCCGGAGTTCAAGAACCTCGAACTTTCCATTCAAGCCTGCAATCGTAGACTTCAAGCGGTTCAGAACATTTGAACGGTCTGCTAGAGGATCGAGCTTCACGAGAACAATGTTTGGACCGGAGACGCCAGATATATTTTCCAGGTCTGTGATGTGAACGTACGTTACTTTTCCATTGTTTATCGGGTCGACGCAGACGCCGACAACATGGAAGTTCGAGTTCATCATCATGATGTCCTGCACAAGAGGCTGCTTGAACATTTTGAGCGCGAGAGAGTCACCTACTACCGCTTTTCCCAACGTGCTTTCCTTCAGGAATTCGCCTTGCATGAACCACTTGCCTGTGACAGAATCTGGGTCGATTCCAACAACCAACGAGTCTCCTCGTCTGCTGTCGCCTACTGCTACTGTCGACTGAGTGTCGTTGTCATAAACGTAGCCGGAGACTTCTGTCACGTTCTGCATGACAACAAGACGTGAGTCAATTCCCACAACCCCTATAGCGCGCATTTGATTGAGCTGATCGAGCATAACTTGTGAAACAGAGTACTCTTCAGCCGTATAGTTCAAAGGGACGAGTTCTTGCGGACCGCGGAATCTGGACAACAGAAGCGTGTATTGATTACACATGTCCATGTGAGCAATCAGGACAACATCCTTGGCAAGGGGAGATTCAATCCAACTTATCGTCGTGTCTTCTACGATTGTTCCGCCTGCTACCGCGACCGTTACGAGCACGAAAACGATGGTCAAGCACAACACAACGCGAAAAGTGACCGACGAGTACCGAGAAAGGTTCCTTATCGCCATTCTGAATGTAAGATTCGACTTTGGAAGCACTCTAGAAACTGTTTCCTTAGTCAGTCCAAGATAGTACTTCGGTGACGCCACCTCGGCAGGGCTTACTCTCGTTGCGCTTAGAATAGGCTTCGTGCCAAAGATCAGAGCAAACATAAAGAATGCGACAAACACTGGAAGAACAAGCCACAAATTGGGCGTTTTCTGCGCAATTTCCAAGCCCTTAGTGCTGAAAAGAACTGTAGAGGCGAAATCAGCCACGATTCCGACGATGCTACCTAAAAAGCAACTTGCCAAAGTGACAAGCATAAGCTCGTTGAAGAAGTATCCAAAGAGCACATCGCTTGGGCATCCAGCTGCCCTTATGAGTCCTATGTCCCTCACCCTGTGACCCATCATCATAGAAGACATGAAAGAAGTGACGGCCGCGCCAATCATAAAAATCAGGAGTGCAATGAAGACCAAGAAGTTCGAGAAAATGGATGAAAGACCCATTGTCAGGCTGCCCTCGACCCTCAAAGAGATTCCTAGGTCCATCCTGTCAGCGAAGAGAAGAAGAAAAACCGTCGACCCTACGCTCAGGCCCATACCAAGGATGGTCAATCGTGTCTGAAGTTTCCTGCGTAGCAGGTCATTGATGGAAAAGAACGTCTCACTCATTGCTGCTCATCAACTTTCCAGCTTCCAAACAGCAACTCTTGTCAGCCAACTTGGAGATTTGTGCATCGTGAGTTGCGACCACAACAGTCCTCCCGTCTTTTCTCAGCTTCCCAAGAAGTTCAATAATTTTCGCGCCAGTCTTCTGGTCCAGGTTGCCCGTCGGCTCGTCTGCCAACACAAGCGGCGGGTCGTTTGCCAACGCACGTGCGAAAGCTACCCGTTGCTCCTCGCCCCCACTGAGCTGATACGGAAAATGCTCTGCCCTATCCTGGAGACCCACGATTTCCAAGAGCTCTTTCAAACGATCTTCGATGGTTTCACGAGGTTTTTTGAGCCATTCCATCGGAAATGCGATGTTTTCCGCAACGGTCAAAGTTGAGACGAGATTGTAGGATTGAAAAACGTAGCCGACATTGTTGCATCTGAAATCTGAGAGGGAGTCCTCACTCTTTTCTGTCAGGCTTTCTCCACAGACGAGTAGTTCTCCGCTTGTGGGTTTGTCGATCCCGCTGACAATGTTTAGCAGTGTTGTCTTTCCCGAGCCTGAAGGGCCCCTCAGAACCATGAGCTCACCGTCGCCAACCTCGAAGTCCACGCCGTCCAAGACTGTGATTTTGCGGACGGAAGTTTCGTAGGTTTTGAAGAGTGCTGATGCCGAAATTGCCTGTTTAAGCGTTTTCAATTCTTTCAACACTCAGAGTCCACGTCGAAATTTCCTCTGTCTCTCTTCAGAATCCTCGCTTTTTCGGGGAGTCTACCCTTTTCAAAGTCTTTCCAGCTCATCGTTCTGAAGATCCATCTCTTTCCGAGATGTGCCGCCAGAACGGCATGCTTGTGCTCATTTTCAAGAGGGATAAGCTCGTTCAGAAACCTGAACAATTTATCAATCTGCTGCTTTGGAAAATAGGCATAGTACTTCGCGTTCTTGACCTCGAACGCGTAGACGCTGGAACCTTTCCGCCCTATGATGTCCGGCAAAGGATTAAGGCTTGGGTTGCTCACAGGAATCCGGACAGAATGATAACCATGCCTCTGTAGAAGCTTCACCAACGCGTTTTCGCTGTAGAACCCTCTTTTTCGCCATCTGCGGATCGCCGCCCTGTCTGATTCCTTCACGAGCAATTGTCATCTCTAGCCCAGGGAGACTGCCTACTCTCTGGACCAGAATTTCCTAGGGTTTCCTGCGCTTATAAGCTTGCACAGGGACCTTAAGCACAGGGCCTCCGACCAAACATTCTCGGAGATAGTCGTCTAATGTGGCAGCAGGCACAACATGTATTGAATAGTCGTTGATATCGATCGAATGTTCATAGTTCTTCTTCGGAACAACAACTTTTTTGAACCCCCACGTTTCCGCGGACTTGATCTTTTCGTAGACGCCGCCAACCGCGGTTATGTTGATGGTATCGTCAACGCCTAAGTTGATTTCTCCGGTCACTGCCACATCCTGTCTCACAGGTTTCCCTTCGATAAGTGAGCACAAAAGAATCGTCATGGTCACCCCTGCTGAGGGCCCGTCCACACCATGGGACTGTGAGAAGTCGATGTGTGTCAGATAGTCCTGAGCTATGTCTAACCCATATTTCTGCAATACTACACTTCTGACTTTTGCGATGCTGTCGGATATGAAACTCTGGCCTTGTGCGACTCCTGTAACTTTATAGTAACCTCTGAACGGATAATCACGCGGCAGATCATCTCTGCGGATCATCTGCGCCTTAACGTTCAGCACGCTACCTGTCATCTCGCCGCTGAACGGATCACGTGAAATCGCCAGGCCATGTATCTGCCCCAGTTTGACCCCTTCAGGTTTTATCTCCAGAAACTTGCCGTTCTCGCTGATTTCATTCTCAAGTATCTGTCTCTGTATCGTCTTGCAATGTTGTCCTATTGCCTCAAGGACGTGTCTTTTGTCGACAAGCTGGCAGTCCTCATTCATCGCCAAAGTTCCAGCCGTCTTTATTATCGAAATCAACGGTCTAAACCGCGTTGACAACGCGTCTTTCTTGTTGCTTTTTCTCCTTCCCTCTTCGGCTATTTCCTGGCAGGCCTCTCTAGTGAACGGAGCAAGGTTGAACCTCCTGACTTCCTGCGCTACAAACTGCACGTATCTGCGCCTATTTTCCAACGTGTTCGGCATATCATTGTTCATCCTCACAACTTTGCCATACCCGTAGATTCTATCCATCAATGCCGGATGAATCTGGGCCACGCTGTCAAAGTTTCCTGCACCCACCAGAAAAGTTATCGCAGGCACGGGCTCAGTTGAAACGGCCATTGCTGCAGTGTCGCCACCGTTGAACCTTCCCCTCAACGTGATCGGCAGTTGACCATCCTCAAGCACTGTCAGCAAGGTCACAGCTTCGTCTGAGTCAAGATTCTTTATTTCGTCAATGTACAGGATTCCTAGGGAAGCGATGTGAACGTCACCTGCGCTGACTCTTTGATGTTCAGGAGTTCCCAGGCCGCCTGTTTGGTAAGGGTCCCATGCTATGGAGCCAAACAGTTGTGCACTCTTGTGCCCTGTCGCATCTATGAACGGAGCGTGTCCAGAACTGTTCTCAACAAGCATCTTTGGAACGTCCGACTGCTGAGCGCCCCCGATGCCTTTCATGCCTCCGGCGCCGCTGAGCTTCCCGAACCAGCCTATGAACACTCCGAAGAAGACTAGGCTTCCTCCTGGAATGAACGTTAACGGAACCAGACCTACGAACTTCTGCAACAGAAAATCAGAGAAGCCATCAAAAGAGCTACGGAAAGCCTCAGTTGCCGCGGACCACGTCTGCCAACTCTGATACATGAAGTAAAATCCTAAGGACATCAGAAAAATGCCCATGACCATCATGAAAACTTGGATCGCTTTGAAACCTACCTTGGTGAGAAATTTTCTTTTCAGCTCTCTGAGTTGCTCTTTCCGTTGTATCTGTTTGCCTTCACCTGCCTTGTGAATCGAAATCTTTGGCTGGCTAGGCACAATCGGGTTCTTCCAGCTCATGGTATCAAAGAGTCTTATCCCATTCTCCTTGTAAACTTGAGTAAGCTTTTCTGCCAACGCTTTGCCGATTAGTGACTTCCCAGTTCCGGGGTCACCAAGAAGCATAAGATAGGGACCGGGACTCACTACTGTCTTTGTTCCTGCTTTCGGCTTATCTGGGCTGCCCCAGCTTTCATACCATTTCTTCTTTTCCAACCATTTCAGCTTGTGAACCCATTCGTCCAGGCAAAGGAAGCACTCCTTCAGCGCCTGGTCTTGGCCTATTGCCCAGTTGATCAAGTTGTCATCGATCGGGAAGCCCTCAGTGTTCTTGAAACTTCCCCAGTCCCATTCAACTCTGACCTTTCTCCCGTTCACGTTCCTTTCAAGCATCTCAACGTCGTTCCCGAAGAACTCTCCCTTCAAGCGTGACATCTTAGCAGCCCCTCTCTAGCAGACCAAGGCGTCATTAACAATTAAAGCGGTTATTTCAAAATCAACAATATGTCGTACATATGAAGACAGGCCGGCTCACGTCGAAAAATGGCAGGCCAGACTCTCCGCCTGTACGAGGTTTCGAATAGACCCTTTCATGATTCTGACGGCTTTTTCTCAGCCTTTACTGGTGAAACCCCATTCCCAGGCCTGTTTGATACCGAACGCCATAACGCCCAAGAACCTGCAAGGTTTGTGGGGAAAGCCTGAAATCTAGGAGCCTGCAGAAGCCTCGGCATTCGAAAAGAAGCTGATATCGGGCGTTTCTGTTCTGCCCTACAGATTAGGCATGGACTTGGCTCGCGCCTCATATAAAAACCGACGAAAAACTCCATGCGAAGCTTTAGCTTGTGACTTCGACGTAACTTCGAGGCTTTCCACAAGTCTCCCGTGCACAGTCGGCCGGTTTTGCAGACTGACACTGACTGGGATTATCATTTTCTCGTTAACAAGAAACCGAATGGGCCGAAAGTCCTCCTGCATTCTTTGCTGAGACCATGTTGTGCCGTATGCTCGACTTTCTGTCAGTCCTCCACCGTAAACAAGGAAAAAGCTGTTCACGCACGCTTAGGCGATGATTCGGTATACAGTCTGGATACCCAGAAGTGTGTCGCCCTGCCTCTCACGAAGTCAGTAAGCAACTCGAATTGCGCTGGATTAAAGCTTTTTTCTCAGTCTTTGAGTCTGAGAGGCACTAGTTATCACGTTTACTGCAGGCTAGGTAGCTCATATTTCCGATAGTTTCACATGAGCTTTTTGCACTGTAGTGGTTCTCGTTGTATTGGTATTACGTTGGGTCTTGCCATATCACCAGACTACTCTTCTGCTTCTCGACAAGAACCGTTCGTATACGGAAGCATCAACAAGGTAACCTAGATTCAGTCAGAACTCTTCACGCAGCTGGAAAACATTTAATGCACTTCCACGCTTTATGCTTGATTTATGCTGGTCGGCAAGATTGTGAAACGGTTCATCCTCAAAGACGGACGCAAGGTCGTCCTGAGAACCCCAAAGTGGGAGGACCTGGATGGCCTGCTTGAGTTGATCAATTCGCTTGTGGATGAGGGAGCAGAGATCGCAAGAAGCAGGAAGGTCACGAGAGAAGAGGAGATCGACTGGCTATCCGGTGTGATCGTCCGCGTGGAGAATGGCAAGACGTCTTTCATAGTCGCCGAGGTAAAAGGGAACGTTGTTGCTTCTTCGGATGTCAACCTGGGGACGGGCTACGAGAGTCACGTCGGAACCGTCGGCATAGTGATCAAGCAGGGTTACCGCGATGCAGGCCTCGGGACAGAGATCATGCGAACTCAAATCGACCTCGCCAAGAAGATGGAGCTTAAAGTATTGACGCTTACGGCTTTCGCCTCCAACAAGAGAGCGATTCACGTTTATGAGAAGGTCGGCTTCGTTCAGACAGGAAGAATTCCGAGAAAGCATTTCAAGGACAGCGAATACATAGACGAGGTAATAATGACAAACTCGTTGGAGTAAGAGTAAGATGTCCATCTTCAAGTTCTTTAGTACAGGTTTCCAGTTTTCCACTAAGGGTGAGATAGAATTCGTAGACCTTACGGACAAGCTTCAAACAGCGGTAGCCAAATCAGGCGTAAGAAACGGATTAGCTCACGTTTTCGCACCCCACGCTACAGGTGTGATGATTCTGACAGAAAACGAGTACGGCTTGCTGGAAGACATCAAGGAGTTTCTCGAGAACATTGTACCCAAGAACCGGGGGTACAGACACACCTCTAACGCTCATGCGCACCTGAGGTCAGCTCTTTTTCCACCAGACAAAACCATACCGATCGTTGACGGTCACGCCGAACTCGGAACCTGGCAATCCTTGATTTTCGTGGAAACAGATGTTCACCCAAGAAGAAGAACCGTGACGGTACAAGTGATCGGAGAACAGTAGCAACTCAGCGCAACTATGCCCTAGAGATCGCAGGGGTCCAGATGCGATTCCATGTTGACCTCTTTTTTTCGTTCGAAAGTGCGGAAGAGTAGAAATCTAGCTGAATCTGACAATGTTCGAGGTTTTCTTGCCCACTAAGGAATTGTGTCCCCGGGAAAGTTTAATCCAACTAGCACATTTCGGTGGCTAGCTCAACAAGGATTTCACTATTTCATTGTTAATCCCGCCGGTTCGACTGGATTCCATGCGGTCGTTTTCCAACAAGGCGACAGCCTGGAGAAAACATTTGCCTTTCTGCCGTCAAGCGACAATTGGAAAGCCATCAAAAAAGCGGAAGAATGCCAGGTTGCCTTCTGAAACAACATGGTCGCAGACAGGATGAACTTTCTCTCCCCACAGATTAATAAGGTTCGAAAATCTTCGTTCGAGTTCGATAGAAGCTTTAGTGGTTGGCACGCAAAAGCTAATAGCTGGCTCCAGAAAACATGGTCTTGCCGCGGTGAACATTTCGTTTGTCGTTTGAAATCCAGGAACTGCAAGACATCATCCGAGTTATTGTCCTGATCAATCTGAGCAAGGGGAATAGGGCAGAGGAAGCTTTGCTGAAGCAGCAGATCGACAAGGTGTGCACCGGCTACGCTTGTGTGGAAATAGACGACTTAGAAGAAACGCTTGAGGATATGGCTGCTGAGGGACTGGTGCTCAAGGACAAGGAACAGGTCCAACTGACTGAACAAGGCCTAAAACTTGGGAAGGAATGGTCAAGCCTGCTTCTGAAGAAAGAACCTGTCCTTGAAGTTGTTGCGGGGCTAGTTGACGGTTCGATCACCAGTCTCGTTGTTGTCCTTTCTGCGTTCATCGCAAGTTTGACCCTCAAAGCTGCAGCATTCGCAGCTTTACTCACTCTTGCGTCAGTGGCAATAACAAACTTCTCCAGTTTCTTACTCGGGGGAATAACCGCTGATATGGCAGACATGGTAACCTTGCAGACCCTCATGAACTACAGCCTAAGTGACATTCCCGACAAGAAAGAACGAGAAAAGTCACTGATGCTACTTCAACGGTTGTTCACGGTCCTGCACAAACAGATAAGCAGGGCAAACATCTTGTCAGCAATAATGTGCGGAACCACGACTTTCCTAGCTGGCATAGTGCCAATACTCTCCTACTTCGCCTTGCCTCGCCCCCTGAATATTCTCGCAGCATTGGCAATTGTCTGTGGAGTTGTAGGATTCTTCCTAGTTAGATATAGGTCAAAAAGGTCCCGAGTCCACTGGAAAATAACGCTGCTGGAGACCGCGGTCATAGTCACAATCGCGGTCATAGCTTCTTTGCTGATAGGCGGAAGCGCCTAGCCCTGCCCAGGCGTTTTCGTTTCTTCGATGGTACCGCTGACCCTTGACATGTTCTGGATCACCTGTTTCGACTCAATTATCCACTTCACGATGGGCGGTTTAGACATGTTAGAATTAACAAGTGTTGGTTCGACAAGATTTCGTCTCCTAGACACGTGGGAGTAGCCGTGCACGCAAAGACTTTGATGGGAGACAAAGCTGCCAGGATGAAAGCATTGGACAGACAGACATATTTGCATGTCAATCCTAAAGTAAAGAGAACAACTTTCAAAGCTTCACTTGGAGTCCGTGCAACTCTATTTATAGTTCGGAAGCCTTCGAAACGCTTCCATATGCCGTGGCATGCACAAGGCAAACACGCGCCAACAATGGATCCAAAAAAGTGAGAAAGTAGCTCATTGAAGGCGCCACAAAGGGCAGAAAGGACCTACAGGGTTTTCCTGGCGGGTTGAGGTTTCAAGCTCATCGGACACAAGAAGAGCGATAACACGCTGCTGATGTGCAGTAGGATCAGAAGCTTTTTCAAGGATTGGACGACAGCTTTATCACTCGCATAGCTCACAACGTTCAAGAAGCCGCCGCGTTCGTTGAAGTAAGCTTCGAATATGTCACTGGTGAGTACCAGGACGGAGGAAAACTCTTCCTCCAGAGACGATGGACCAGTTGAAAAGTGGTCGGAGCTACAAAGGAAAACCGTGAAAAGAGCCTCAAATCGAAATTTGGCTCTGAAAC
>Ga0315285_10003557_pt1 | contig 16190 bp, 14 predicted proteins | sample YL17G09_36_MG_FD_203698 | JGI IMG/M metagenome (GOLD analysis project Ga0315285, IMG submission 203698) | Sediment microbial communities from Yellowstone Lake, YNP, Wyoming, USA - YL17G09_36 | ecosystem: Environmental > Aquatic > Freshwater > Lake > Sediment | place: USA: Wyoming | collected... | reverse complement strand
CTTAGGAAAGGAGTTTGGAACCTATGAATTCCTTGAGACAAATAAGCCTGTGGACAGGATTGACAATGTCTGAGAGTCATGGTAAAGGAGAAGGCAAAGAGATGCGCTTTCTAAAAGAAAAGGTGGCTTTCCCAGATTTCTCGGTCCGTAGGGCCAAACCGCCTGGCATATCTCTCCTAACAAGCAAGAAGCTGATACCCTTCGGATGGTATGGAGGAAAGTTTTCTCACTTGGCTTGGCTGTTGCCTCTGTTGCCCAGGTGTCATCATTACTGCGAGCCGTTTGCGGGTTCTGCCGCTGTTCTCTTGAACCGAAAACCCTCGCCTGTCGAAACATACAACGATCTTGACGGCGAAGTATGCAATTTCTTCCGCGTCCTACGGGACCAAAAGGAAGCCTTGATCGAAGCGATTGGCATGACTCCGTTTTCCCGCGAGGAATTCGCCCTTGCCTGTCAGCTAGACCCGGACCTTTCCCCTTTAGAGCGAGCTCGACGTTTTTACATTCGAGCTCGTCAGGTACGCACAGGGCTGGCACAGACCGCGACTATCGGACGGTGGGCAAATTGTAAAAACACAAGTCGCGCGGGTATGAGCGGTGTTATCAGCCGGTGGCTAGGGAGCGTCAAAATGCTACCTGAAATTGCCGACCGGCTGTTGCGCGTCCAGATTGAAAATCGCCCCGCCTGCGACGTAATTAGGCTATATGATTCTTCGAAGACCCTTTTCTACTGTGACCCACCTTACGTTCATTCAACGCGCGGAGATTCCAAGGCCTATAGCTATGAAATGGCCGATGATGAACACCGCGAATTGGCAAAGGCCTTGAATTCGGTTAAGGGCATGGTCGCCGTCTCCAACTATGATTGCGACCTGATGAACGAACTATATCCAGCCCCTCGTTGGCGCAAAATCGTGGGGCACGCCAGAACCAATCATTCAACAAAGGGAAAGCGCGTGGAAGTCCTTTGGGTCAATTACAAGCTCAAAGAGCTAAAAGGATAGCCGAATGACCAAGGACGTCTTTTCTAAGATACTGGATAAAGCTTATAAGCGTGCAAATGCCCGACTTGACAAATCGTTCGTTTCAAACCCGAAGATTATAAAACGCATAGAGGATGTGACGCTTTGCTTGAAGAATCGTGCGGGAGTGCGCGCTTTGCTGGCCGGGCTTCTGGCAAAGGCACATGATCCAAAGGTTGATATTCGGAAGCCTTACACGGAAATAGCCGGGGAATCGGGTGATGACTGCTATTCCGGCCGGCTATATGACGAGCGCTACATTCAGAAACTCGCTACAAAACCTTACAACCTTCCCATGAATGCGACAACGGCTTTTCTAACCCCCGGCTTTCGCACCAAGAATATAGTTCTTACTAAAAACGTTGAGCTGGAGGGGAGACCTGCTGAAATGTATAAAGCATTGCTGCAAATATTCGATGATATCCAAGCCAATCGGGTTTCTGCGAAAAATGTCCTGAATGAGGTATTACGATTGCTCATCTTAGAACGGGGCAAGCGGGAGCAAAGTATAAAGGACTTGTTACGAGATATCAAACGGAGCGCTGATAAGCTTCCCTTGGCGGCGGAAGATATTGTTAATCTTGTCACCCAGCATTTGGCTTGTAAAAACTCAAGTCGGTTGCCGGTCCTTATCATTGCGGCGGCGTATAAAGCGGCTTCGCAAGAGCTCGGCGAGAGAATCCTGCATCTTCACGCTCATAACGCGGCTGACAAACAGACCGGGGCGGCGGGCGATATTGAGATAACACTTATCGGCGATAATAATGTGGTGACTGCCTATGAGATGAAGATGAAGCCGGTTGTTATTGACGATATTAATGTCGCTTTGACAAAAATTGCAGCACACAAGGATACCATCCAGAATTACGTTTTTGTTACTACGGAAGATATAGATACGGAAGTGAGGGAATACGCAGCGCAGAAGTATGAAGAAACTGGCGGGATCGAGATTGCCATCTTAGACTGCCTCGGTTTCTTGCGCCATTTTTTGCACCTGTTCCATCGTCTCCGGACAGCTTTTTTGGACTCCTATCAGGATATGGTCTTAAGCGAGCCGGAAAGTGCCATAAGCCATTCTTTGAAAGAAACCTTTCTCTCGCTTCGGAAAACGGCCGAAGGTGCAAAGTAATAGGTTTTAAAGATCGGAGCTTATAGAATTAAAAGATATCAGCCAAGACTCGACATGAGCAGCAGAGCCTTGACCGGCAGATTGCTGCGACGGATGCAGAGATAGATGGGTTGGTGTATGAGTTTTATAGGCTTACAAAAGAAGAAAGAGAAATAATTCAAAGGAATGAATAATTATGCCTAATGATTATAATAAAAGTTTTATTAACTCAATAAAAGCATTATATAAAAAGCCATGGAAAGATTGTGGTCAGTGATTGAATTTACATGCTGAAAGGGTCAGGGGTCGAGGTTTATTATAATTTTTATATATTTATAAAGAAAATTAAACAGTGCATAGTGATTCAAATGAATGACAAACAGGAATGCCTGTCCCCCTGGCAGTTAAGAAAGTTAACGGTTGGCAGTTGGCGGTTGACGGTCATAAGCAGTAGGCAGTAATTCAGAAAAGTAGGCAGTCAACAGTAGGCAGTAGGCTGGGAAGAAAGAAGATTGTCTTCGTGTCTTTTCGTGGATAAATCCTTTCTTCCTCTTCATTTGCGTTTATCTGCGTCCATCTGCGGATGCTTTTTTCTTGACTCGCGTAATGCTATACTGAAGCGGATCGCGGATATCCAGGCATGGCCATGATCAAAGAAGCCATTGGTGAACTGGTCAAGGGGAAGAATCTCAGCCGGGAAGTCATGACCCGGGTGATGAAGCAGATCATGTCCGGCGAGGCGAGCGAGGCGCAGATCGGGTCGTTTTTGACCGCGTTGCGCATGAAGGGCGAGACGGTGGAGGAGATCACCGGGGCCGCGGAGGTGATGCGGGAAAAGGCGCTCAAGATTAAAGCGCCGGGCGAGTGCGTTGACACCTGCGGCACCGGCGGCGACCATTCGCTGTCCATCAACATCTCCACCGGCGCCGCCCTGGTCGCGGCCGCGGCCGGGCTGATTGTGGCCAAGCACGGCAACCGCGCCGCCTCCTCCGCCTGCGGCAGCGCCGACGTGCTCAAGACCCTGGGCGTGAACATCGAGGCCGAGGCCCCGGTGGTCGAGCGCTGCCTCCGCGAAGTCGGCATCGGCTTCCTCTTCGCGCCGCTCCTCCACGGCGCCATGCGCTACGCCATCGGCCCGCGGCGGGAGATCGGGATCAGAACCGTCTTCAACCTGCTCGGCCCGCTGACCAACCCGGCCGGGGCCAGCCGGCAGCTTTTGGGCGTCTTTGAGGAGAGCTTGACCGAGACCCTGGCCCGGGTCCTTCATTACCTGGGCAGCCGCGCCGCCCTGGTGGTGCACGGCCTGGACGGATTGGATGAGATCACCCTCACCGGCCCCACCCGGGTCTCCGAGCTCAAGCAGGGCCAGGTCAAGAATTACACCATCTCCCCCGGGGACTTCGGCCTGAAACCCTGCCGGCTCGACGACCTGCGCGGAGGCGACCCGGAGCGCAACGCCCAGGTCCTGCGCGAGGTCTTCGCCGACCGCCCCGGCCCGGCGCGTGACGCGATCGCGCTTAACGCCGGCGCCGCCATTTACGTGGGCGGCAAGGCGCCGACCCTGGCCGAGGGAGTCAAACTGGCCCAGGAGACCCTGGCCGCGGGGCTGGCCCTGGCAAAACTCGAACAGTTGATCCAGGTGTCGCGCGCGAAACTGCCGGCATGAACTCCGCGTCTAAAGCTCCCGGCGACTTCTTGCCCCGCATCCTGGAGCGCAAGCGCGGGGAGGTCGCGGAGAAAAAACAAAAGCTCAGCCTGGCCGAGGTGCGAAAGCAGGCGGCAGAGGCGGCCCCGGCCCGGGATTTCCTCGCCGGCCTGCGCGACTTATCCCGGCCGGGCCGCGCCATCATCGCCGAGGTGAAAAAGGCCTCGCCCAGCCAGGGCCTGATCCGGCCGGACTTTGATCCCGTGGCCATCGCCGGGACCTACGCGGCCAACGGCGCCCGCGCCATCTCGGTCCTGACCGACGCGCCCTTTTTCCAGGGCAGCATCGAACACCTCCGGTCCATCCGGGCCGCGGTCGCCTTGCCGCTTCTCTGCAAGGACTTTATCCTGGATGAATACCAGGTGTATGAAGCTCGGGCCGCGGGCGCGGACGCGGTGCTATTGATTGTCGCCGCGCTCAAGGATTCGCTTCTGGCCGAGCTCTCCGGCCTGGTTCACGAGCTCAAGATGGCCGCCCTGGTGGAAGTCCACAACGAAGCCGAACTTGGCCGGGCGCTGAAGCTCAAGCCGAACCTCCTGGGCATCAACAACCGCGACCTGGGCACCTTCCGCACCGACATCGAGACCACCCTCCGGCTGCTGCCCCGGGTCCAGGACGCCCTGGTGGTGAGCGAAAGCGGGCTGGAGCGGGTGGAAGACCTGGCGCGCCTGCGCCGGGCCGGGGTTCATGCCTTCCTGATCGGAGAAGCCCTGATGCGCGCGCCCGACATCGGAGCCAAGCTTCGGGAACTGGTGAGCGCTCGTGGTTAAGATCAAGATCTGCGGGATCACCAGCCTGGGCGACGCGCTTCTGGCCGCGGCCGCCGGCGCCGACTTCCTGGGCTTCAACTTTTATCCGCCTTCCCCCCGCTACGTCGAGCCGGAACTGGTGCGCCGGATTTTGCAGGAGTTAAGCTCCGCCTTCCAGGTCATCCCGGTGGGCGTCTTTGTCAATGAGGGCGCGGACGCCATCCGCCGGGTGGCGGCCGAGAGCGGAGTGCGGATGATCCAGCTCCACGGGGAGGAGCCGCCTGAATTTTGCCGGCAGTTTGAGCGGCCGGTGATCAAGGCCCTGCGGCTGGCGGGGCCGGAGGACGTGGAGAAGGCCGCGGGCTACGCGGTCCACGCGCTCCTGGTGGACAGCAAAACCCCGGCTTACGGCGGCAGCGGCGTCTCGCCCGACTGGCGCCTGGCCGAGCGCATCGCCGGCCGGCACGAGCGGGTGATCCTGGCCGGCGGCTTGACCCCGGAGAACGTGGCCGAGGCGATTGCCGCGGTGAAGCCCTGGGGGGTGGACGCGGCCTCCGGGGTGGAGCGGGAGCCGGGGGTCAAGGACGCGGAGCTGGTCCGCCGCTTCATCGCCGCGGCGAGCGCACCTTCCCACCCCGAGAAAAGGTAATTCAACCGGCTTCTTATTTTTCCGGCGTCAGGGTCAAGAGCGACTCCGCGCTTTCCGCGATCTGCTCCGGCCGCATCTCCGCCACCATGTAGTCGCTGTTGAACCAGAGAGTGTGCATGTCGCGGTAATGGGGCGAGAGCCACTGGCCGCTCTCCGAGCCGTCAATCACCAGGAGCGCGTGGTCCGGGTCGCCCATGTCCATAATGTGGCGCATGACCGGTCCGCCCAGGCCCATGTAGCGCCGCTTGCCGAAGCCCATCGAGCTGGCATTGCGCACGGTATTTTCCCCGCCGGGGTGGGGGAACGGCCCGATGCTCATGTCCTTCAAGGGGCCGAAGCCCATGGGGTGATACCACTTGATGGTGTGGAGTTGTCCCCACTGCCAGTGGTCCATGTCGTCACCGAGCACGCTCGAGATCCACTTGACCGCGTCTTCCAAAGCGCCGACCAGCGCGTCGTTCCGGTCCTCCACCTTCCGGGTCTTCTTGTTGTCAAAGAACCCGGACTCGCCCTTGATCACCCACATCTCCACCGCCTGGCTGATGTTGCCTTTGATCCATTCGTTGTAATCCTTTTTCTTGAAATCGTCCTTGAGCACCCGGTCGGGCAGGTGCCGCATGGTGTCGTAGAAGATGGCTGGCGCCGGGCTGTCAATGGTGGCCTCGTGGTCCCATTCCCGCAGGATCTTGGCCGCGTGGAGGATGCGCTTGTCGGTCACACCTTTGGCCTCCACCGCCCGCAGGATCAGAGGCACGAACACGTCCGCCTGTTTGACGTGGACGTCATTCTGGATCCGGCGCATCTTGTCCACGGTGATCGGCTGCAACTGCTGGATCAACTCCTCGATCCGCCAGGCCCGCCAGCCCGCGCCGTAGTTGGTGGCGAACACGTAAGGATACCACTCGGCGTCCACCACCTCGTTGTTGGCCGTGGCCATCCAGCCCCGCTCCGGGTCAATCGCGTAAGGGTGCTCCATCAAGGGGATGAAGCCGACCCAGTCGTAATCGCCCTTCTCGCCCGGCACCGGCATCACGCCCAGCCCCTTCTTGCGCACCGGCACCAGCCCGCCCGGAAGGTAGGCGATGTGCCCGTCCGCATCCGCGGCCAGCCAGTTCATGTTGAGGATCTCGTTGTAGCCCTGGGCCTCGATAAAGTCCTGGATGCTCCGGCCCTTCATCAGCTTGCTGAACATGATCGCCACGTTGATGCCCTGGACCTTTTTCGGGTCCATCTGCCTAAGCTTGGCGACGAATTCCTCGATGCTGGAAAGAGTGATGAACTGCTCGAACAGCCTGGGGTCGCGGGAAAAGTCCCAGCCCACCCAGCGCAGCGCCAGCGGGGGCGTGTCCTTGGGCAGGTCCGCCACCATGTCGTTGATAATCGGCCCGTGGATGCTGTGCCGGACCTCGATCACCTTTTTGTGGAAGCGCCGGTCCCGGTCCCATTGCAGGTGGCCCGGCCGGACCCGGATCTCTTCCTTGTGCACCATGAATTCCCGCCATTCGCCCTTGTATAGATACTGGCCGGGGTGGTTCTTGGGGTCCACCGTCTCGATGAACAGGTCCTGGGTGTCGGCCCCGGTCACGGTCGCGGCCCAGGAGAGCTTGCGGGTATGGCCCATGACCACGAAAGGCTGGCCCGGGAAGACCACGCCGTAGGCGTCGTAGCCCGCGCCCTTGAGGTGCATCACGTAGCACAGCGAAGGCTCGACGTGGACGAGGTGCGGGTCATTGGCCAGCATGGCGGTGCCGGTGGCGGTGACCTTGGGCCCGACCACCCAGTTGTTGCTGGCCCAGCTTTGGGGGAAAAGCGAAGCCGCCCGGATGGCCCGGTCCACCTGGGCCAGGCGCAGGGCCGCATCGCCGCTGAGGCCGGAGAGCGAAGGGTCGGGCCGGCCGCCGGGAGGCAGGGGCCGCGGCTCGGGCAGGCGGTTTTCGAGCATCTCCTTGGGCACGATGGTGGGGCCGAGCGAATCGTGGAGCGGCGCGAGCTTCCAGGCCATGTCTTCTCCGTATTTGCGGAGCAGGGCGTAGCGGAGCAGCTCGGTCTCCATATTGGCGGTGAGGTTGGAGGCGAAGAAGCGGGAGAGGCCGATCACGTCCGCGGGCCGGAACGGCTCGGGCTGATAATAGAGGACCTGGAACTCGATGGGCAGGCGGTCCTGGTTCTGGGCGATAAAGGCGTTGATCCCGTCGCAAAAAGCTTGCATCTGGGCGAGGATGTCGGGGTTGGTCTCGGCGAGGAGCGCCTCGCCGGCCTCGCCCAGGAAACGCATGCCCATGATCCGCATGCGCTTGTCCATGTCCAGGGTAGTGAGCTTCATGCCCATGACCGCCTGGCCCGGGATTCCGATGTTGCCGAAGATCTCGCTGAGGGTGCCGGTGCCGATGGCCCGGAACAGCGTCATCTCCCAGAGCCGGTCCTGGGCCTGGACGTAGCCGTCGGCGAAGAAGAGGTCGTGCGCATCCTCGGTGAAGATGTGGGGCACGCCCCAGCGGTCCCGATAGACCTTGACCTCTCCGTGCAAGCCCGGAACCCGGAGCACACCCTGCACCTGGGGCAGGGTGGGGTTCTTTTCATACCGGGGCATATGCCGGATCGCACAGCTCAAGACCGCGGCCAGGGCGAGCAGCCCCGCCCACCGAACACTCCAATTTACCCGTCTCGCCACTTCTTTCTCCTTTGCTGCAAGGGGATGATGATGAATTCGGTCAGGCCGTTATATAGCAAGCCGGCTCGATTCCGTCAAACCCGGAACCGGAGGATCGCCGAAAATATTCCGCCCGGGTAGGCCCGGTCCAGTCGCGGGGCATCGGCGCCTTTTCCGCTTCCGGCGCGGTGGACTTGACTTGCGTTGCGAATATGAGTATGATCGTCTCAAATTTCGCAACATAAGTAGAAGCCCGGGCCATGATTCCCTTAACCCTGAAATACCTGTTTTCCTCCAAGCTCCGCATCAAGCTCCTGGCTTATTTTTTCTTCCACCCGGGGCTGGCGCTCCACGTGCGCCGGCTGGCCAGGGAAGTGCAGGAGTCCGCAGGGACCGTGGCGCGGGAGCTGAGGCGCCTGGAGAAAGCGGGCCTCCTGGCCTCCGAGCCGGTGGGCAACCAGAAACACTACTCGTTGCGGAAGGACTCGCCGATTCTGGATGACCTCCGCAACCTCTTCCTCAAAACGGCAGGAGCCAGCGCGGAACTCCGAGCCGCTCTGGAAAAGATCGCCGGCATCGAACTGGCCTTCCTCTACGGTTCCTACCCCAGCGGCGATGCCCACGCTTCCAGCGATCTGGATTTGATGGTCATCGGCGAAGTATCCGACCGGGAACTGGCTCCCGCCGTCGCCAGGATCGAGCGCCGGCTGAAGCGTCCGATCAACTACACCCTTTTCACCCGCCGCGAGGTCGAGAAAAAAGCGGGGAAAAAGGGCGAGTTCCTTCACGAAGTTCTTTCCGGTTCCAAGATCGTATTGATTGGCAAAGCGGATGACCGATTACTCCGAGTTGGTTGACCAAGGCCGGATCAAGCGGGGGCGGTTTGCTCGGCGCCAGGTGGAGGACTGCCTTCGCCTCGCTCGGCGCGACCTGGAGACGGCCCAGACGGTCCTGGCGGCCAGCCCGGAATGGGCTTTCAACATCGCCTACAATGCGATGCACCAGACCGGAAGGGCGTTCATGTTCCATGCCGGTTACCGGACCGCCGGCGAGGGCCACCATGCCACGGTGATCCGTTTCCTGGAAATCGCGCTCGGCTCCAAGTACCAGGACGTTTTGTCCCTCCTGGACCGGATGCGGCGCAAGCGAAACCGGGCAACCTACGACCTGGCGGGGACCATCTCCCGCCAGGAGGCGGACGAAGCTCTCTCCGTCGCGCGCGAATTTGTAGCGGAGATTGCCCGCCGCCTGGGCTCCGCTAAATAGCTCACCTTTCCATCCAGAAGAATTTCGCTAAAATTCAGTTCCACTTGAAGGTATATTTGAGGAAGAGCCAGAGGAGCCAGGGCAACTGTTTCTTGTTGGGGAAGAGGCGGAGGATGCGCCATAAGCGCCAGAGGTTGAGGTAGAAGCGGAGGAAGGTGCGGGAGACCATCCGGGCCAGCTCCTGGGGCGGCACCTCGCTCAGGTCGGTCTCCGGGTAAAAGTAGGTGAAGCGGTCGCTGTCGGCCTGGACCTGCCTGCCCGCCTGCAAAGCCTGCTCCCAGAGCTCGGTCCCTTCAAACGGCGTGACAAAGAAGAAGTTGGCCGAGTGCAGGCGCGATTCCAGGGCGAAGTTAAGGGTGGCCTGGATCTCCTCCCGCGTCTCCGTCGGGAAACCCACCATGAAGAACCCGTCCACCATCATCCCCAGCCGGTCGGTCTCCGCGATCATCTCCTTGACCCGGTCCAGCTTCAGGTTCTTCTTCATATATTTTTGGATACGGGACGAGCCCGATTCCACCGCGTAGGTGATCCGGTAAGTCCCGGCTTCTTTCAGCTTGCGCAGAAGCTCGGGGGTCATGATGTCGCCGCGCACCCCGTTGGGGAAGTTGATCGCGATCTTCAAGCCCTCCTCCACGATCCGGTCGCAGATGGCCATAGCCCGCTTCTGGTCGAAGTTGAAGCAGTCGTCAATGAAATGGATCTCGCGCACGCCGTGCTGGTGGTAGAGGATTTTCAACTCCTCGATCACGTTCGGGACGCTCCGGGCCCGGAACTTCTGGCCGAACAGGCGGTGGCAATAAGTGCAGTTGAAGGGACAGGCGCGGCTGGAGAAGACCGACATGTAAGGGCGAAAGCGGTAGGCGGTGCCGAAGCGTGGGATATCCCAATAGCGTTCCATGCGCACCAGGTCCCAGGCCGGGAAGGGCAGGGAGTCGAGATCCGGGTGGAAAGCTCGGGGCGGGGTCAGGTAGGGTTGACCGTCCCGGCGGAAGCCCACGCCCGGGATTTCCGGCTGCCGCTCGCCGGCGAGCAGGCGGGGCGTGAGCTCGGCAAAGGTTACCTCGCCCTCGTGGCGCACAATCAGGTCCACTTCCGGCAGGGCGAGCACGCGCAGGGGCATGGTGGTCGCATGCGGCCCGCCCGCCACAATAGGCAGGTCCGGCCGGAACGCCTTCACCGCCTTGGCCAGGGCCGCCATTTCCTCGGACTCGAAGGTCATGGCGCTGATGCCGAGGATGTCCGGTTGATAGTCCCGGATTTCCCGGACCAGATCGGCGATGGTCAAATTGTCAGGGAGCATATCGCGTAATTTGAGCTCGACCCCCGGCATTTCCCGCCGCAGGTAGGCGGCGAGCATCATGATCCCGAGCGGCTGTCCGAATTTTTGGCGGGCGGTGCGGTGCCCGACCTTGACTAAAAAAATCCGGGGCATGAACGGAAAAACTTATCCTCGTTGAAACAGCCGTTTGAGCCGGCTGATTAAACCGGCCAGCGCGGATTCCTTGGCCGGACGGACGGGCTTGGCCGGCTGGGGTTTGGGCGGAGGCAGGGGCGGTGTTTTCTCCGGCGCCTTGGCGGTTTCCGGACCGGGCGGCGGAGCCGTGCCGGCCTTGAGTTTCACCTCGCGGGTCACCGTGGCGGAGATAACCGTCTCGCCGGCTTTCTTCTCCATCGGCTTCTTGAGCACGATCAGGTCCGGATGGATGGGCTTATGGCCGGCGGCCTGGATCTGGAGCACCGACTCCCGGGCGGCGCCGGTGTCCGGGTCGCGGGCGGCGACGGTGAGGATGCCCTCATGGTTGAGGGTAAAGACCGCTTCCACCTTGGCCTGGCCCTTGGCCGCCGGATGGATCCCGGAAAAGGTGAAGTCGCCGATGATCTCGTTTTCCGCGGCCGTGGCTTTGTCCCCTTGCAGGATGGTGAGCTTGAGGCTCTGCTGCTGGTCCTTGGAAGTGGTGAAGACCTTCAGCTTCTGGTTGGGGTAGGGCGAGTTGCGGGGGAAGATCGGGACCATCTTGCCGCCGGCGGCCTTGATCCCGATGGTCATGGGCAGCACGTCGAGCAATTGGATCTCGCTCTCGCCCTTGCGCGCCAGGCTGTCGGCCATGATCGCCGCGCCCAGGGCCACCGCCTCGTCGGGGTGGATGCCCTTGCTGGGGGCCTTGCCGAAAAAGTCGGCCACCTTTTTCGCCACCAGGGGGATGCGGGTGCTGCCGCCGACCAGGAGCACCGCGTCCAGGTCCTCGGATTTGAGCTTGGCGTCCGCCATCACCTGCCGGCAGGCGACCAGGGTGTTCCCGATCAAGTCCTCGCACAACTGCTCGAACTCTTCCCGCTTGATCGTGTAGTCAATATTCAGCGCGCCGGAGGGGCCCATGGTGATAAAGGGGATATGAATCCGCGTTTCCGGCCGGGAGGACAGGTCAATCTTGGCCTGCTCGCAGGCGTCCTTGATCCGCTGGTGGCAGATCGGGTCCTTGAACAGATCGATGCCGTGCTCTTTCTGGAAGCGATGGATCATGAGCTCGGCCAGGCGGTTGTCAAAATCCACCCCGCCCAGGAAGGTGTCGCCGCCGGTGGCCAGCACCTCGAAGACATTGTCCCGGACCTCCAGGATGGAGACGTCGAAAGTGCCGCCGCCGAAGTCGTAGACCGCGAGCTTCTGGTGCAACGCCTTGCCGAAGCCGTAGGCCAGGGCCGCGGCGGTCGGCTCGTTGATGATCCGGAGCACGTCCATCTGCGCGATCTTGCCCGCGTCGCGCACCGCCTGGCGCTGGCGGTCGTTGAAGTAGGCCGGGACCGTCACCACCGCCCGGTTCACCTCGCGGCCCAGGCTGTCCTGGGCCAGGTTGCGGACGTGGTCGAGGATAATGGCCGAGATCTCTTCCAGCCCATAGGGCTCATCCCGGATCTTGATCAGCACGTCGGCATGTTCGTCGCTGGTGATCCGATATTTGAAATGGTCCTGGATCTTCCTGACCACCGGCGACTGGATGTCCCGCCCGATCAGCCGCTTGGCCCCGTACACGGTGTGGATGGGGTTGATCAGCACCTGCCGCTTGGCCGCCTGGCCCACCAGGCGGTTGCCCTTGTCGTCCACCGCCACGATCGAAGGGATGGTGTAGCCGCCGCCGGTGTCCGAGATCACCCGCGGCCGGTTGTTCTCGACAATGGCGGCGACCGAGTAAGTGGTGCCCAGGTCAATTCCTATGGTAGCCGGTTCCGACATGCTCGATCATCACCGGGCGCTCCCCCGAAAAAGGCCCCTGCGCGGACGATCCCCAAACCGCGCCTCGCCTCGCTGGCAAGCATCGCGATGGAACGCGAGGCCTTTCTTTCCGAGCAGCAGCGACCGTCTGCTCTGAGGAGGGAAAAAGAACTGCTCCTGATTTCCCTCTCCGAAAAATTCTAACGAACTATTGCGGGAATGTAAAGCGCGCCTTCAGCCCCAATAAAGTAGGGGCACGGCATTGCCGTGCCCCTACACGCTTCTAAGGGCAAACGCGGAAGGCGCCGATGCCGGCGGATTTCAGGAAAAGGATTTTTTCTCGTCCCGCGCGATGCGGCCGTCGTGGAGCTGGATCAGCCGGCGCGCCCGGGCCATGACGTTGGGGTCGTGGGTGGAGAAGAGGAAGGTGATGCCCCGCTCGGCGTTGAGCCGCGCCATCAGGTCCAAGAGCCCGGCCGCGGTCTTGGAGTCGAGGTTGGCGGTAGGCTCATCGGCCATCACCAGCTCGGGGTTGCTGACCATGGCCCGGGCCACCGCCACCCGCTGCTGCTGCCCGCCGCTCATCAGGGGCGGCCGCTGGTGGATCAGCTCCTGGAGGCCCACCTCGGTCAGGATCGTCTCGGCGCGCTCCCGCCGCTCTTTCTCGGCCACCCCTTGCAGGAGCATGACGTATTCCACGTTCTCGATCGCGCTCAGGACCGGGATCAGGTTATCGGACTGGAATACGAAACCCAGCCGATGGAGCCGCAGCCGGCTGAGCTCGCCCTGGGAAAGCTTGGTCACCTCCACCTCGCCCAGGAAGACCCGGCCCGAGCTGGGCGAGTCGAGTCCGCCCAGGAGGTTCTGGAGCGTGGTCTTGCCCGAGCCGGAAGGGCCGGAGATGGCGGTGAACTCCCCCGGCTCGATCAAGAGGTCCACCCCCCGGAGCGCGTGCGTCTCCACCTGGTGGACCGCGTAGGTCTTGCTCAGTTGCTCGGCCCGCAAGGTGGCCAAGGGTTTCTCCTGCCCGGGCATTCTTTATTATCCTATCGGGCGAGTGCCGATTCGTCAACCCTTCACTTTCGCGCCGGAACAGTGTATGCTTCTTCAATCGAATTTGCCGGGAGCGGGTGTGGACCATGAACCGGGAGTGGCTGGATCAGTTCGAGGCGGTCAGCCGCGACGCGGCCGGGGCGGTCGCGCGCTGGAAAGAGAAGACCGGGGGCAAGGCCGTGGGCTGGATGTTGACCGACGTGCCCGAGGAGTTGATCCTGGCCGCGGGCGCGCTCCCGGTTGCGGTCCTGGCCGAGGGCGTCACCCTGGGCGTCGCCGACAAGCATTTCCAGGGCTTTGCCTGTTCCTATACCCGCTCGGTGCTGGAGCTGCTGGCCTCCCACCGGCTTTCCTGCCTGGACGGCATCGTGGTGCCCTACATCTGCGACACCACCCGCGCGCTCGACCTGGTGGTCAAGTTCCACCGTTTCCTGCCTTTCACCGAGTGCCTGCGCATCCCCAAGAGCACCCTCGGCGCCGGCGCGCTCTCTTACTACCGGCAGGAGCTCTTGCGCCTGGCCGCGAGCCTGGCCGGGTTGACCGGGACTTACCCGGACCAGGCGCGGCTGCGCGAGGCCATCCAGCTTCTGAACCGGGTGCGCGAGCGGCTGGAGCGAATCCGCCGGCTGCTGCGCGACCGGCCCGGCCTGGTATCTGCTTCTGAATATTTCGCGGCCCTGCGCGCGAGCCTGGTGCTGCCCAAGGAGGAAGCGCTCGAACTCCTCGAGCAGTTCCTGGCCGAGGCGGAGAAGCGGGCGCCGGCTCCGGCGGCGGGCCCGGTCGTGATCCTGGCCGGCAAGGTGGCGGAGCCGCCGGCGCTGGTGGAGGTGATCGAGTCTGCCGGGTTGCAGGTGAAGGAGGACTTGCTGGTCCTGGGCGGCCGCTACGTGACGGGCCGGGTGGATGCGAAACTGGACCCGCTGGAAGCCCTGGCCCGCCGCCAGCTCCAGCAATGGCCCATGGTCGGAGTCTGGGACCACCGGCCCCGCCGCGCCGATTTTTTGCTCGAGCGCATCGCCGCCGCCGGCGCCCGGGGCGTGATTTTCCTGATCCAGAAGTTTTGCGAGCCGTGGGAGATTGATTACCCGGGCATGAAGGAGGCGCTCGACCAGGCCGGCATCCCCAGCCTCCGCCTGGAGACCGAATACCAGATGGGATCGCTGGAACCCTTGCGCACGCGGGTGGAGGCCTTTGCCGAGATGCTGGCCTAGAAATACTAATACTAATACTAGGGACAGGCCCCGGTATTGTAGGCTCCGGATTCAATCTTGAGTCTAAAGCCCAATGCCTAAAGCCTTCTTCAGAACGCCGGCTCCACCGTGTGGATGGATAGGATATCCTGGCGGTTGATCTCGGCCTTGACGAGCTCGCCGTTGGCCACCTGCTGCACAAATTCGACCAGCTCTTTCCCCGCCTCTTCCAGGCTCGCCCCTTCCAGGATCTTGCCCGCGTTCAGGTCCATGTCGTCGTTCATCCGCTCGAAGAGCTGGCTGTTGGAGGCCACCTTGATCACCGGCGCGATGGGGAACCCGGCCGGCGTGCCCCGGCCGGTGGTGAAGATCATGAGCTGGGCGCCGGCTGCGGCCATGCCGGTGAGGGAATAGATGTCCGAGCCGGGCGTGTCCATGATCACCAGCCCCTTTTGTGACGGGGCCGCGGCGTATTCGATCACCTCTTGCACCGGGCTGGTGCCCCCCTTGATGATGCAGCCGAGCGACTTCTCCTGGATGGAAGAGAGCCCGCCCTCGATGTTGCCGGGCGAGATGACCAGGCCGGCGAGCGGGCCCAGGAGGACTTTGGTCTGCTTCTCCTGCTCCTGGATCAGGGCGAAGAGCCTCTTGGCCACCTCCGGGCTCGGGCAGCGCGCCGCCAAAATCTTCTCGGTGCCGATCATCTCCGTGGTCTCGGACAGGATCACGGTCGCGCCCTGGGCCACCAGCCAGTCCGCGGCTTTGCCCACCATGGGGTTGGCGCTCACCCCGCTCATCGCGTCCGAGCCGCCGCACTCGAGGCCCACGCAGAGCTTGTCCCAGCCGAACTCCTGGCGCTTGAGCTTGTTGGCCTGGGCCAGCATCTTCCCGGCGATCTCGATCCCCAGCCGCGCGGTCTTGCGCGAGCCGCCCTGCTCCTGGATCACCAGGAACTCGACCGGCTTGCCCGTGGCCTGGATCTGGTCGGCCAGGCCGGCCGCCTTGATGAACTCGCAGCCCAGGCCCACCACCAGGATCGCGGCCACGTTCGGGTTCTTGCCCAGGCCGGCGAGCGTGCGGGTGGAAATGGCGATGTCCTTCAAGCCCCGGCCGCAGCCCTCGGTGTGGATGATCGGCTTCACCTCCGGCAACTCCCGGCCGATCGCCTGCACCACCCCGTTGGCGCAAGCCACCGAACTCATCACCACCACGTAATTGCGCACGCCGGCGCTCCCGTCCGGACGGCTGTATCCCTGGAAACCCATCTTAGCGGTCCTCGCTCTTCAGGTTATGGGTGTGCACCCACTGGCCCGGCTCGATGGCCCGGCTCGCCGCCCCGATGCTCTCGCCGTATTTGATGATCCGTCCGCCCGCCGGGATCTCCGCCAAAGCCACCTTGTGGTTCCGGCGGATGTCCTCCTTCGCCGTCAGCTCCTTGCCTGCCACCCCCACCAGCGGCTCGCCCGCCTTGATCTCTACGAGCGCCACCGCCACGTTGTCCTTGGGGTTGATCACCACCACATTGACCTTGCTCTCCATTTAAACCAATCTCCAATCCTGGAGTGCCGCAGGTTTGCAACCTGCGGCCCT
>Ga0315285_10003556_pt1 | contig 16190 bp, 22 predicted proteins | sample YL17G09_36_MG_FD_203698 | JGI IMG/M metagenome (GOLD analysis project Ga0315285, IMG submission 203698) | Sediment microbial communities from Yellowstone Lake, YNP, Wyoming, USA - YL17G09_36 | ecosystem: Environmental > Aquatic > Freshwater > Lake > Sediment | place: USA: Wyoming | collected... | reverse complement strand
ACCGGAAGTACCCCATGCCCCTGTTCGCCGCCGGCCAGGACGACTGCTTCGTGGGACGCATCCGCGAGGACCTGGCCGTTGAGAACGGCCTGAACCTCTGGGTGGTGGGCGATCAGCTCCGGAAGGGTGCCGCGCTGAACGCGGTGCAGATCGCCGAGGTGTTAATCGAGCGGTACCCGTAGCGAACGCTTGCAGCAGAGACAGGAGGCCTTCGCGCATGACGCGACGGCCTCTTTCTCTTTTCCCCTCTGACGCGGCCGCGAGGAAAAGTACAAGAAGTATCCATCGTCCCCCATTACAAGAGATAGCTAGAAAGGCTACTACGTCCCCTTGTACAGGTTGATGCGCTGGTTAGGGCACGGACGGACGTTCGAAATCCTCCGGGAGAGACCGCCCTTGCTGCGCCCTCTCTCTGCGGCGACGCTCCGTGTCGATCGCCAACGCAAGATCGTGGACGAGGGCCTCCGCGTCTCCGCTGCCGGCGATGAACTCCCTGAAGCCCACCTCCGAGCGCAGATACTCTCGATTCAACCGATTCAAGACGGCGGAGAAGGCGGCGAGGACTTCTTCGATGTCATGCCGACTCCCCTGAGACAGAGGCGTAGCCTGCTCGAGTGCATATGTGAGATCGCGATGAGCAAGTTGCTTGTTGCGATAGGCTCGTGCGAACTCGGCCTTTGTGACGGCGATCTCGGTGAGTGCCCGCACCTCGCTCGCCACTGTTTCATCCGGCACCGCGTCAGCAAGACGCAGGAGGCTCAGGTTCTCAAACGCTCCTCGACGCGGAGTGTCCGTGAGGCGAGCGATGTGAAGCAAGACGTCATCCCAGAAGATGTCCTGCACTAGGAAAAAGAAGAAAGGTGCCGATGCGTTGAGAAGCTCCACGCGCTCCGGGGATTGCCCGAACAGCTTCCTGTACTCCAACCACTTGGCGTGCAGCCACGTGACCTCGTCGTAGAGCGCGCTGTACAGCGGACCAAGGACTGGCCCAAGTGCCTCGAGATGTGCCTGCTGCACCTCGGGAGTCGACCTGCCGCCCATCGCCCCTCCTGTGCCCTAACGAAATAGCTCACCTGCTGGGGCCGCCTGCAGATACCATGATGGCGCGGAAAACCAAGATGGCGGCCCTGGTCAGGTGCAGCGCCTGGTTCTGTCGCGTCAGGTGTCCGACACTGCATCTGCGGCTTCGTAGCCTTCTCTCGTGACCTCAAAGACCTCGCCCTTGTATCCGAGATCCTTGATGTATCGTCGTCGCTGCAAATCTTCGAGCCCGCCGACCCACCGAGCGATTGTTCGCGCGTCTTGGTCGGGAATCAACGATTTCCCGTTTGCTTGAATTGCCTCGCCACCTTGGTAACGGATGTGCACAATTTGACCGCCGCCTGTCACCGCTGTCTTCAGAATCAGTTTCGCTTCAGCCGAAAGTTCCACGGATGTCGATTTCGTCTTGGGCGCGGTAACAACGCCAGTGATCTCACTCCGCCAGTCAACGAGTCCCGGAACCACGGGTAGCGCACGAACGATTTCCCGTAATGCCTCAAGTGGCGTCTTGGGCTTCTTCCAGACGTAGGTCTTGAGCAGTTCTGGGATCGCCCCCACGCTGCCATCATTACCGACAAATTGCAGAGTGACAATTGCGAATTTATCACCCTTCCTCCGTTTTTCCTGAATGGCGTAGTTGACCTCAGTCTCCAAGTAGCCCTCATCCTTGAAGGACGGCGTTATGAAGAAGACGACTCCGCAAGACTCCTGCATGCCTTTCAAGACCCCGCGCTCAAGTGCGGTACCTGCGGGCATTGCGTCCTCATCAAGCCATGGATTGTAGCCAAGAAGTTCTAAGGTCTTCTTGAACTCAGCCACGTTTTCCTTGTCAACGCCCTTGTGGCTCAGGAACACCTTCTTTGAATCGCTGATGCTCATATCGATCTCCGTTCCGCAGATAATGCAGAAGTGTCGGTTATGGCGAGTCGCCTTGACCGTTTCGTTGCAGCATGGAAAATGCAGGATATCAAAGGCATCGTCAGTTTCTATCGGCGGAGGCGAAGGCTTCGAGAAATTGGACTTCACGTCGACCTTTAGAAACCCCTTCGATGCTCCCTCTAGCTGGCGTTCGAGGTTCTTGAGTTCTGGCGCAAGCACCATGTTCGCAGCCACGGCCTGGATGTAAGCGACCTGCTCCTGCGTATACCAACATTGCCGTCCGTTGTAGCCACAGTAAGGACAATACGAAATGGGCTCTTCACTCCCGTGGCCAAATAGGACTTTGAATCGCTGCTCACAAGATGGGCATTCTTGCGAAAGGAAACCATCCGAGTCAGTGGGAAAACTCACTTGCAATTCAGCACTCCTGTTGAGGCGTAGGTGACAGAACGGGGCGGCTAACTGGCTGGCAACGAGCGCCAGCGAGTTGCCAGGCGGAGTTTAGCCGCTGGTTATGTGGCGAGCTATTCAGCCGCCCCACAAGGCTAGGATATCTTTAACACTAAGACCAAATTCGTTAGCCAATTTCACGCATTGCCTTATGAGTTCATTCGCATTCGATATTGAACTCAAAATGCCTTTGAATTTCTTGAGAAATCCCTCTTCTTTACTTCCTTTTTCGCTTTTTGAGAGCTTTTCATCAATCTTGCTCTGGACATCAAGGAGCATCTGAATAGATACCGCCTGATGTTGAGTCTGAGTAATTACTGTACTAGGCATCCCGCTGAAAGGCGCAGGCTCGTCTGAGAAATACTCTCCGTGCAATCGAGAAATTAAGCCAGAAACTTTTTGTCTATATGTATTTACACGAATAAATGGCCTACCTTCCCCTCCAATTGGATCAATCTTGAACCTATTATAATCTCGTTTTGTCGCTGACGAAAGCTGTTCCACCGCTTCATTGTATTGTTGCCAGAAGGATTCATCGCCTATAGCTTCCTCTGGTCTGGAAGCAGTAGGGGCTTGAGAAAGATACCCCTGAAGTTCACTATAGAGCGGCCTAATTATGGTTTTGATTTCGGGTATCATAGAGGTTTCCTATTCATCTTTAAGAGTATTCTACTTGTTGTTGACCACATAACAGTCGCGCTGAGCCGCGGCCCGCGCGCCTCCGGAGCTCCGCGTAGTAACAATGCGCGTCGGCCGTCGGTTCTAGTGCGAGGTTAGCCGGCTTCTCCCTGAGGTCCACCTTGCGAAACGCGCTCCATCGCGCCCTATTCCACGCCGTGTCCTTTCGGCCAGTCCGCCGGCCTTCTGTAAATCCGACCCTGAGAGGGTGGTGCTACTCACGCAACTTCATAACTCTCGGAACATCGTACCGGCTGTCGACCGCGACGATATTGAAAACCAGACTCTTGATGAAGTTGAAGACCCACCGTTGCGTTGGGCCGAACCTAAGGGTGATCTGATCTCCGCTAGTCGAAATGCAGAATGACCTGTATTGCAGTTCAGGACACTCCCACGACCTGTCTGGAGACGTGGGAGCAACAAATCTCAGACCTTTTCCGATCAGGATCTGCCTCCAATCACCCGTAATAGAAGCAAACTCATCTACGGACGAGGACCACGAAAGCCGTCTCTGTACATCAAGTGGGATGTTGTATAAATTGTCGGGAAACGGAGACAAGGGGATGGAAAGGTCGTACCCCTTCGAGTACTTGATTTCGTCCAGTTTATCAAAGACAAACTCCATTTGGATTGAATTGCAGTCTATGCTTTTCACTGAACCTTGTGGCTTCCAGCCCATGTCCTTTGCTTTAGGGCATTCACTCGGAAGGATTCGCTCGACCTCCCTCGTTGACATTCCGAATGTAACGGCATGTGTGCGATCCTGAACAATCGAGAGCTGCCCGGCATTCAATTGTTGTGATGAGCAGAAGATTGCCTCGATCAGAATACAACAAATGGCAGTCCTACGAACGGTCACTTGAGGCTCCATGGCTGTGCTCCTTGGAGAGTCTGCGTCGGGCGTCTTTAATCCTTGTCGGTCCGCCGGGATTCGGCCTCTGCGGTGTCCGACACGCATCAGCCGCCGGGGTGGCCGGGGACCGACTTTCCATTTCGACTGACGTCCGACCGGCCACCCCGGTCGGGTGCATGCGCTGGTTAGGCTTTGTCGCTCTGACGGCGTTGATCCAGATGCGGCACTTTGCATATGCCCAATTTGCCGATGTGCCCTCTCTTGTGTGAAGTGTTGCACCTGTGGCACTCGACAAGCTCATCGTAACATTGCCAATACAACCCCTTGGTCACTACCCATTCAGAGAGCCAAAGGGGAAAATAGCAATGCACTTTCTCTTCGTGACCGACACAGGTTGCGCGATCACACGTACAGATGCCCTCTCTGACTATTTGGTCGGCATAGACCTTAATCCCAGGCTCCAACAGCAAGGAATCAACGCTTTCCCGCGGCTTCCAATATGAGGCATCTCCCGTTTTCTGATTCCGATAGACGATCCCTCTTTCTGCGGCCTTTCGCAAGCTGTCCTCCAGCACACGTGTGAACGAGTTCCGCTGCGAAAGCGACGACTCGATGTCGGTCCTGTCAAAAAGAAGTATGTTCAGTTCTTTGCCGCGCACGAGCGCGCTGACCGCATCGGTGCCATACCCAGACATTGAAATAAACACGCCTATCGTGCCGACGAGTTTGCCATCAACCTTGCCTTTGAAGGCATAAACAGCGGAGGCTGGCATTGGCTCGTCATGCCACTTGGCTTCGAGGAGAAAAAGCCTGCCATTATGAATGAACGAGCCGTCGATTTCTTCCCCATCCGGCCGGTAATTCGTAGATGGTTCCAGGGCTTCCGCGGCGAGCAACGCGTATAGAAATCGCTCAAACTGGTATCCCCGACGTCTCCGCGTTGCCTTTGTAGAGTACGTTCGCGCGTCGGTCAATCGACTGAACTCGTTGCAGAGGTCCTGCCTGTCCATGGTCGATCCTTCCAAAGCGTCCGGCATCAGGATTTGCCGCGCCTTAGCGGCGATATCCTGCATGCCGTTGTTCGGCTACTCCATCTGATCATGGAAGTGATACCAGGAGACTGTATGCGTTCGGCCATCTTCACCAGGATCAACAATGGAAACAACCCTTTTCAAGGGCTGGCGACAATCAGAGAACCACCAAGTGATTGACCGGGTCTTGTCTGACCAGTCTCCCCTGTGAACAAAGAAGACACCTGACAACCCAAGAGCGTCGTCCTTCGCGACCTTCAATTGCTCGGCTACTGCTCCTGCAATCAGGTCTGGAATCGCTAGGAAGTCTTCGAGTTGCATTGAACCGTCGTCACAACGGCTAGTCCCGCAACGGCAGTGGCCGAGATCGAAGGTGAGATAAAGGCTGCTGACGCAGCCGAAGAGTTGAGTCAGCTCTCGAACACGCTGGTCGTTGGCTGCAATGTCATCCTCATCGGTGAACCAGAGAACGTTTTGGGCGGGATGAGCGAGGCCGGCCAAGAGGAACCCAATGAGATGAACGATGACTAATGCTTTTTCCAGAACGGAATTCTTCCACTTGGCATAGCCTGCGAAATCGGGATTGCGCAAGTCCAAAGGGGGAGCTCCCGAGAAGAGAGATGGGCACCGCTTGCTGATGGCAAGAGTGAATGAGAGCCCACCTAGTGAATTCGCTGCTTCAAGAAGGGGTTTCAGTGCCTGCTGTCTCTGACTATCTGCGAGGCGTTTGAATGACATTCGCCTTGAGTCCTCAAGATGGTGCTTCCTGATCCGAAGACGGGTGGGCTCCCACTTGGCCCACTCTTCAAGCGGTGTGAGCAAGAAGGAGTAAACGAGGTACAGTGAGGCGGGGTCCTCTCCGCTGTAGTCGGAGCCAATCAACAGAGTCGCCGCGTGCTGGAAATCGGGCAAGCTCCCGACGTATTTCTTGCCGAAGTTGACGAAACTCCCGTTCAGAGCGTCCAGTACGGTCCTAGGAGGGACGGGAACAGGCTGCCACGTTGTTCTTCGCATACTCCGTATCCTATGGAGGCGCCGTCGGGCTGAGCCGCGGCGCTCATCGGCCCACGCGCCGTCGGCTCCAGCCCGTGTTAGGTGGAACGATCGTCGCTTTCCATCTCTCGCTCCAACTCTCCCTGCTGTCGATGCCAACGCGCCCACTCCTCCTCTTCATGTCGGACCATTGCGGCGTCGACAACCCGCGGCCGAAACGAGGGCACGTAGTCTTCAGGCGTTCGCGCGAAGATCTCGCGGTGTGCGCGTCCACAGAGGAGCCGCTGAAGCTCTCGGGTCTGTTCCGGAGTGAATTGCAAATGTCTGGGATGTTCCTTGGCCACCTGGGTAAACAGCAGGTGCTTCGGAGACAGGGGCATGAGCAGGTCTGTACCGCGGAACCCCCAACCACCGCCGAAGCTGTAGTCCTGCGCTGAATTGTAGTTGAGCCGCATAGTGGGGTGGTCACTCGTCAACCATTCCAAGCCGGTTGATGGCTCAACAAGGCTCCATCGATAGGTCATTAGCGTTTCGGCCACTCCCTTGAGGAGGTGTTTCATGCTTCCTAGCCAGAGGCTTCGGCCCGGCGTGACCTCGGCACGGATCTGGACCATGCCTGGAGGAGCCTCGGCTTCGCGGTCAATCACAACCCTGAACGGACGGACCATCGCATGGCTATCGGGTGGCGCTGCGATCTGCACCCCACGCCTCTTGGCGTCTTCCAGGCGGTCGACTGACTCACGAATAGTCTTGTTGAGGAGATCGGGGAGTTCCCTGCTCCAGCGTTGCAGGGATTCTATGAGGCTGGTGGGCGTTCTCACGTCCTGAGACGCAAAGAACATCGCCAACCGTTCCCAATCCTTCGCCTCGAGGATGCCCCCTTGGCGAACCTTGGGGAGGACCTCCGCAGCTGGGTCCTCGAATTCTCCCTTCACCCAATGCTCAAACTCGTCGACCTCCGCGCCATCCACCACCTCAGTGTACAGGTCCATTCGGGCCGCCACAGAACGCGTCGAGATGTGGCTCCACATGGGGACGTTCTCGTGAGCAACGAGCGTGCGATAGGACCAAAGCTTGCGGTGCTCGTCCGTCCATTCTTGCAGATAGAACTGTGGAACGAAGTGGTTCCGATGTGTGATCTCGGACATCAGCTGCCCCAAAGGCGAGGGGTCGGGAATGTCACGCCCTGTCAATGTGGATCGTCCGGCCCGGCGAGTCCACGTTCCACCTAACGGGGCGTCCCAAGGCCGCCGCCCCGATGCGCCGACTGCGTAGCGCCGGCGCCGTCAGCGGCCAACCTATCGTGCGCCACCGGGCTCGGAGATATGGAGCCATTCGGGCTCCCCCGACTGGACCGGGGCGACGGCCGCGCGCGTCGGCGCATCGCTCTGCGTGAGCGGCGCGGTTGTCTGCGGCCGCTCCACGCAGTGGTTAGGCTTCGTGTGCGTCGCCGCGCTGTGTGCGTGCCTGGACAGCCTCGGATTGACGTGTAGGGGGTTGCCCCAGGCGATCTGAGTATTGTTCCTGAGCTTTGCGGAGGCGCTCGAAGAAGGTATGGAGATCACCCCCGGCTTGCTCCGCGAGGGCTTGGCCCGCCTGGCGGACCTCTGTCACAATCGGGTCATGAGTCATGCTGGCTCCCCCTCTGCGCCCATGAGTTCTTCCGGAGTACAAATAACTGGCGTTCGCAGGCCCAGGGTCGCGTTTACGGCCGTGAGCTGACGCCGCAGCTCCGCGTTCGCAATGTGGACGCAATTCCACGTCACAAGGTAATCGAGTTCGTATCCGCAGGCAAATGCCAAATGGGCGGCATCGCGGAGGGCCTTCCCCGGTAATTCCAGGTTCGTCATGTACTTTTCGGCCAGCCGTTCAATGGCGAGCGTTGCCTCCAGCACCGGAAATCGGGCCAGGAGTTCTAGGCGCCTCCCTGCCGGCTCGGAAGCACCTTGGCGAACCTCTTCTAGCACGACAGGGGGAATATAGACATCGAACAAGGACAAACGTTGTTCCCACCACACCCGTGTAATCTCTTGGTGGGCCAAGACGATCACGTCACGGACTGGTCGCGCCGCGTAATAGCTGGGGATCGTTGTCTCAAGATACAGTGTTGGTTTCATGATGCCGCGCTGTGCCTGGGAACCCTAACGTTAGTGTTCACCTGCGGCGGCTTGGAGCAGCACGGCCCCATAGCACGACCCGCCCGCCGCCAGGTGAAACACTGGGTTAGGGTTCCACCCTCTCGTCTCCAAGTTCACATGCAGTGAAATGCTACTCATAGGCTGTAGACTCATCGGCTGCGGCCACCGTACTTTACGCACATGGGAACAGACCCGCGGGCTGCATTTGGTGAACGTCTCCGCAATCTCCGAAAGGTGGCAGGCTTTTCCCAGGAGGAGCTCGCCGAGCGGGCCGGGCTACACAGGACGTATGTAGGTGCTGTGGAGCGTGGCGAGCGGAACGTGAGCCTCGTGAACATCTTAAAGCTTGCCCGCGCACTGAAGGTGGCCCCGTCAGCTCTCTTCGAGGGCATGCAGTGACCAGTTCTCCATACGAAGGGTTGCCCCCCTCCGAATGGGAGCGGGTAACACGACAACTTGTGAAAAAGCATCCTCTCTCCCCTCGGGAGATCGTTGAGGTTGTGCTTGGCTGCTGGGAGTCTCTTTTTGCCTCTTCGCTTGGGACACGTGGCTTCCGAATTGGCCTAGATATCTTCCCAAAGCCACAGATCATGGGCTTCCTATTGCACGAGCTGGTCCCGTTGGAACTCCAGAGCCGGCACCCAAAGACGTGGAGAACCGACGTCTCTAGCGGGGAGAAGGACCTCGTACACATTCAGAATCCTGGCCTCTCCATCGAACTCAAGACATCCTCGAATCCGCGGCATATCTTCGGGAACCGGAGCTACGCACAGGAAGGATCCTCTCGAAAGAAAGTGAAATCTGGATACTACCTGGCGGTCAACTTTGAGAAGTTCTCAGGTAGTACCCAACGGCCTCGTGTCCTTCGCATCCGTTTCGGGTGGCTCGACTCCACCGATTGGATCGGCCAGCGGGCAGCCACGGGACAGCAGTGCCGCCTTCCACCGGAAGTTGAAGAACGGAAACTCCTCACAATCTATCCCCCTCTTCCGTAGCTGGGAACAGTGCTCCCTGTCGATGGATCTCCTCTCGGAGCTTCTTGAACTCCCTATACCTCCGGACCGAGATCTCACAATACTCCACTTTGATCTCCATCCCCAAGAAGAGCCGCCCGAGGGCGTTTGCCGCTATGCCGGCGGACGCCGATCCGGCGAAGGGGTCGAGCACCAGATCAAGAGGATTCGAGGACACCTTCACGATGCGCTCAATCACGGGTAGCGGAAACTGTGCAGGATGACCCGTGCGCTCCCGCGAACTCCTATTCTCACCAGTGGTGACTTTGGGCGATTCCCAAACGTCAGATGGATTCTTTCCTAGTGGATTGCAGCGGAATTTCCCATTCTTCTTCTGATTGGGGTATTTGACGTTCGGGTCACGGACAGCATCGAGATTAAAGGTATACGAGTTGCTGTCCTTCACATAGAACAGCCACTTCTCATTTCGAGGACTGAATCGCCGTGAAGCGCTGACCCCCGCACCATACTGCCAGACAACTTCCTGCAGCAGGTAGAAAGGCGACCGGTCCCAGAGCATGTAGGGGATCGGTACGCAGAACCCACGCTCCGGAACCTCAAGGTAGCCGAGGTTCAGCCAGAAGGCACCTTTGGCGCTCGTCACGTGGAAGACACGTGTCATCCAGCGCGAACACCAGTCCAGGTAATCGTCCAGCCTGCGGGGTCGCTCGTACTCCTTGCCGATGTTGTAGGGAGGGGATGTTACAGCGAGGTCTACGCGGATCCCGGAGTCGGCCAGTGCTGCGAGCCGTGGCTCGCAGTCCCCGCAGTAGAGAATAAAACCGTCCTCTGCAAAGTAAGGATCGCCGAGCGCCCTCGTGAGTTCTTTCAGGACAGTCTGATAGCGCCGCTCCAGTTCCACGGCGAGATCCTTGGGAGTCTGCGCCAGCATCCCCGAAGGGGCGATCTCGGTCCGACGATGCAACGGTACGCCCTCCGCAACAAAACGATTGGTGTTCGGATCACTTATCAGGCGGCCTTGCCTGTGAGGCTCACTCATCCACAGCTACCTCCTCAGCGAGGATATGGGAACCCTAACGGGGCGCTCACCTGCGGCGCCGCTGAGCACCGCGGGCCCCTCCCACGGCTGCCTCGCCGCCGCCAGGTGAAGCGCGGGGTTAGGTGATACGCGACTCGTCCTTTGCCCCCCTAACCGGTGTGGTACGGGAGCTCTCGACGGGCCGGGGCGGGCGTCGCACCAGGTGCCTCCCTGCCGCCGCCTGATGGGAGCGCAATAGCTCGCACAGGGCGTGGAGATCGTAGCCCACCTGGGCGAGCAGCTCCTGGCGCGCGGCCCGCACCTCCGCCACGATGGGGTCCTGCCAGGGGCGGTCCTTGTCTCGACCGGGCTCAGACATCTCCTCCCTCCTCCCCCAGTAACTCGTCTGGGGTGCACAAGACGGGTGGCTCATATCCTGCCGTGCGGCACGCACGCTCCACCAAAGGCCGGCACTCTGCGTTCGCGATGTGCGTTACATTCCACGTCATGAGGTAGTCGACCCCTTGGGAGGCGGCGATTGCAATGTGGAGCGCGTCCGCCCGAGCGCTCACGGGCAGGCCGGCACCGCGCAGGATCTCGTCGGCCAGGCTCTCGGCCAAGGGCGTGATGTCCAACGTCTCGATACCCTCGAGAATCCCTGCTCGGCGACTCGCCGCCTCCGGATCACCGGCCGCACACTCGAGGTGCACAAGCTCCGAGACCACCAGTTCGAAGTCGCCCCGTCGGGTCTCCCACCAGCGGTGGGTGATCTGCTGGTGAGCTGCCACCACCAAGTCGCGACTCGGCCGCGCGGCCAAGTAGCTGACGATCGACGTCTCAAGGTACACGCTCTGCGCCATCGCCTGGCTCTATTCTACTACAACGTCGCGAGCATCGCCCACGGTAGTGACTCACCTAACGGGGCGGCGGCTGAGCCGCAGGCGCGCAGGCAAGCTTGCTTGCCAGAGCGCGTGCCGGCTCCAGCCGCGTGATGGGCCGCGCGAGCGGCCCCAGCACGCGGCGTCCCCACGCCGCCGCCCCGATGCGCCGACTGCGTAGCGCCGGCGCCGTCCGCGCCAACTTACCGTGAGCCGCCGGGCTCGAAGATACGGAGCCAGCCGCGGCCATTCAATTGCAGCGCAGCGACGGCCGCGCGCGTCGGCGCATCTACAAGTAGACAGACCTGTCTATTTCCTTTAGGGCTGCAGGAGCTGCAGTCTATTTCCCTCATCCGAATTCTGCGGATGCGCGGGAACTGGTTGAATGTATTTGGCTCGCCCCATGGCCGGCGGCATGAGTGCAGCCGAGCTAGGCTGCAGGATCTTGCAGCCCATTTCCTCGGGGGGTATGGAGGAAGTCAGGAGCCGGTCAGCCGGGCTCCGGACGGCCGCCGGCCCGCGGTTCAGGACGTGGGTGTAGATCATCGTCGTGCTGACATCCTTGTGCCCGAGAAGCTTCTGCACCGTGCGAATGTCGTATCCATCTTCAAGCAGATGCGTGGTCCCGCAGAATGCGGGATAAACTCCAGAATGACGAAAGGTGTGGCAGGTCGCCGGTTTGGCGATGCCCGCTCGGCGCACGGCCTCTTTGACGGCTCGCTGGACCACCGACTCGTGCAGGTGGTGCCTGCGGCGCTTGCCACTCTCGCGGTGCACGTACATGCTGGTGGCAGGGAATACCCAATGCCAGCCCCATTCGCGCCCGGCGTTCGGATACTTGCGCTCAAGCGCACCCGGAAGCTCCACCCAGCCGGCACCTTGGCTGAGATCCTTTTGATGCTGCTGTCTCACGTCCTCAAGGTGGCGCGCGAGGTCACGTTTCAGCGCGGCTGGGAGCACCGTCACCCGATCCTTCTGCCCCTTGCCGTTTCGGACCAGGATTTGGTTCAAACTGAAGTCCACATTCTTGACCCGCAGTTCGGCACATTCCAAGAGCCGGAGGCCGGCGCCGTACAGCAGCGTGGCCATGAGCCGCGGCGTACCGTGTAGTCGCGTCAGAACAGCTTGCACCTCTTCGCGAGTGAGCACGACGGGCAGTCGCATCGGTCTCTTGGCCCGGACGATCCCATCTAACCAGGGAAGATCCTGCTGAAGGATGTCCTGGTAGAGGAAGAGGAGGGCACTCAGCGCTTGGTTCTGCGTCGAGGCGGCCACGTGCCCGTCAAGGGCAAGGGCGGATAAGAATTGCGTGACCTCTTCTGCCCCCATTTCGGATGGGTGCCGCTTGCCGTGGAAGAAGATGTATCGTTTGATCCAGCCGATATATGCGTCCTCAGTCCTGCGGCTGTAATGGCGGGCGCGGATGGCTTCCCGAACTCTGTCTAGGAGCTTGGGTTTCTGCGGGGCCGAAGGGGAATTCATGGTCGTCATGACGCCAACCTCCTCCGGTGGGTGCATCGTATGTGGAATCCAACCGCTGCGTCAAGCGCATTCTCTCGCCCGGGAAGTATCCTTCTCCCAAGGTCGGACGCCATCGGTCCGTCGGGCTTGACGAGTTTTAACCGAGGGCAGGCCGAATTTTATTCTGTACCATACACATGTTTGGTTCTCTTGTCAAGAGCCTTTTGCAAGGACAGAGAAGCCTTTCGCCGCATCGAGCGGTTCTTCCTGAACCACGGGCGACACGCGAATCCACTCCCAGCGGAGATCCCCGCCCAGGAGAGGATGCGTGACCCATCTGGGCCAGTGTGGTGAGCGGACCACTGGTCTTTGCCACCCTGAGCTGTTCCTGCCAGAGATGCGTTCCTATCATCAGCAATGGCGAGGGATGCTTCTTTCTCCAAGAGCTGTAAATGGGGTCATAAATGGGGTCAGGCTTTGATATTTTGCTAATTGCTGTTCCGCGGTTCTAGGGCGGTAGGCGGTACGTGGGGGGGAAGGAAGAACGACGAACGTTGTTGACTGAGTTGACTTCCCCGGTCGCAGAGGGGGCTCCCCGTGGGCGTTCCGGGTGCAGGCAGCAGAAGGCAGGAGGCAGGGAAGCACGCGGACAAGGGGAGAGGGAGAACCGGAGACAAGGAGAAGGGGAGACACGAGGACAAGGGGAGGGGGAGACAAGGAGCAGAGCCGAGTGCCGAGAGCCGTGAGCCGAGGGGAGCGGGGGAACCGGGGAAGCGGGGAAACGGAGACGGGGGCACGAGGGGGACCCATAAGCGCTAACTTTGGGACAAAGTCGGTAGTTGCCGTTCGTGTTGAGCCTGTCGAAACACGAATCCCCGTCCGCCCTTCGACAAGCTCAGGGCGAACGGCCATTGAAATGGACGCTATGTTAGCGCATATGCGAGGGGAACCGGAGACGCGGGGACACAGGGACGTGAGAACGCAGATGGGGGACGGAGTTGCCTACGGTAACTTCCGCCACCTCCTCTCTTCTGCATGAACTCCACGATCACCACATTCAGGAATATGTCGATTTCGGCGCAAGGGCGCGGCGTCTCCAGTGTGAGGCCGATACCCGCCCAGTGCGAACTGTAGGTGAGACTGCCGAATCAGAGGCCCGAAGGCCTGCTGTCTTCGGTGGGAAATCTGGCGAACGGCACTCCCGCGACATTGGGATACATAACGGGAGGCTCAGGAACGTTTGGCAGCTAAGCCGCGGCGCGCTCCGCGTTTCGCCCGGTAACTTGGCCGTCGCTCGCGCACTCCCGCTGCCTTCCGCCGTGTGTCAAGCCGCACGCGACTGAGGAGCGGATAGCGATCCGGGTGTTCCAGGGACTCGAGGGCAAGATCGATATCCAGCGTCGGCCAATACAGATGGTGAGGGCTTGGCCGCTCGACCCGCAGCAGATCGGCGATCGAGGCCTCGCGAAACCACGGGAAGTGCTCGAACGCCGCAAACACCTCCCGGTCGTCAATGAACAGCCAGAAGCCACGGGGCGACACGTTGGTGACTTCAACGGCCGAAGTGCTGCTGCCACGCTGCGCGGATTTCATTCTCATGCTCCTGGATCAGCCGGAGCGCTGTGCTCAGTCGGGTGGAGTTCAGCCCGTAGTTCTGCGCAAGCTCAATCGTTGGATCCAGCCAGAACTTGGCTTCGCCGGTGGCGTGCTGCACATGAACGTGCACCCGAGCTTCTTCCCGTGAGAAGAAAAAGAAGCGATAGCCCCGAACTCGAAGAACCGTTGGGCTCATTCCCTGAGCATATCCCCGTGTGCTGGTCGCCGCTTATGGTTTGCTTGGTTTCGGTATGAGATCCCTCCCGTTTCCCGCCGGTCTTCCGAGCAGACCCGGATGATCCTTCGCAGCATCCGCAAGCCTCCGCGCGAGTGTGGCCGGAACATGACGCCGATGCTCGTTCAGAGCGCGCTACACGAGCGATTCTTGGCTCAAAGGCCCGAGGGCCGGTTCTGGTCGGTGGGAGATCCAGCGGACCGGCACTTCCATGAAACGTAGCCATGGATCGGGAGCCCCCAGGGAAGCCTATCGAAGGCCCTGCCAGGTGTCAACGGGAAAGGATTCCTGCCGCCGTTGCTGAGGGCGGAGCGCCCAGAGAGCCCAACGAAGTACTTACAGCCCAGTGGGAAGATCGGATGGCTGATAAAAACGCATAATCCGGGACGTAGGTTCTAAAGCGCATTCCGATGTACCGGAGGACGTGGGTTCCGAGGCAACTCGGCACCTTCCCGGAGGCTGCATCGCTTCTCCCATGCCTCGCCTCCATGCACTCCCGCTCTTCGTACGGAACCTTCGCCGGTCCCCTCCACCGCGTAATAGCTCGCATGATGGACCGCCGAGGAGGCTTTCTCATTGACACCCGGGAGAGCATTCGGTAGGCTTACTCTGTGCGATGCTTTCGGAAGTGGGGGACCGGATGAGCAAAGTGAAGAACATCGAGAGCCAGATTCGAGAGCTTTCCTCCGAAGAGCTCGCAGCATTTCGGCAGTGGTTCGCCGAGTTCGACGCTGACGCATGGGACCGTCAGTTCGAAGCGGATGTCAAGGCTGGGAAGCTGGATGGATTGGCAGCGCGGGCGCTCCAGGACCACGCGGATGCACGATCCAAGCAACTGTGAACCATCATGCCTCTCCCGCCTTCTGGGCTTGTTACCACGCTCTGCCTGATTCGGTTCAGGCACTCGCCGATAAAGATTCTCCCTCCTGAAGACCGACCCGCGGCATCCGGCGCTCCATTTCAAGAAGGTGGGTACGTTCTGGTCGGCGCGGGTGGGCATCCACCACCGCGCGATCGGGGTGCAGGTACCGGATGAGGTGCTCTGGTTCTGGATCGGGACCCACGCCGAATACGACAACTTGGTGGGCTAAGCTGCGGGATGCAGGTTAGAGGGAACCAGGCGGTGCGCCGGTTCAAGCTGGTTCTCGAGTACGAGGGGACGGCCTATCATGGCTGGCAAGTCCAGCCCGGCCTCCCGACGATCCAGGGGATCCTCCAGGAGGCGCTGGCGCAGATCGCGGGAGCCCCCGTGCAGGTCACCGGGGCGGGACGCACGGATGCGGGCGTCCATGCGCTCGGGCAGGTGGGCAGCTTCGCGGCCGATCTCAGGCTGGATCCCCTGACCCTGCGCAGGGCACTCAACGCCAACCTGCCTCCGGACATCGTGGCCTGTCGGGTCGAGGAGGCGCCGCCAGAGTTCGACGCGCGCCGCTCGGCCCGCTCCAAGACGTACCGCTACACGCTCCTGCGTCGCGACTACCCCTCGCCGCATCTCGCGCGTCACAGCCTCTATGTCCCCGCCCCCCTGGATGCCGATGCAATGGCGGAGGCGGGCCGGCTGGTGATCGGGACGCACGACTTCTCGGCGTTTCGCGCCGGGACCTGCACGGCGAAAACACCGGTACGGACGGTCCTGGAGGCTATGTGGCGACCCGCGGGCGACCTCTGGCATTTCGAGATCACGGGGAATGCGTTCCTCCAGCACATGGTGCGGATCCTGGTCGGGACCTTCCTGGAGGTGGGGCGGGGGAAGCGCGCGCCCGCGGAGGTCGCGGAGATCCTGGCCTCCCGCGACCGGCGCCGCGCCGGGAAGACGGTCCCCCCGCAAGGGTTGTGTCTGATCGAAGTTCACTACTGACCGCGCGGCGTGGCAATCATTCCGTCCCAGCCGAGCCGTGCAGTAGTCGCCAGATGGGAGCATGCACAGAGGGACTGCAAAGAAAAAGAGAGATTTGGCTTGTCACG
>Ga0315285_10003554_pt1 | contig 16197 bp, 12 predicted proteins | sample YL17G09_36_MG_FD_203698 | JGI IMG/M metagenome (GOLD analysis project Ga0315285, IMG submission 203698) | Sediment microbial communities from Yellowstone Lake, YNP, Wyoming, USA - YL17G09_36 | ecosystem: Environmental > Aquatic > Freshwater > Lake > Sediment | place: USA: Wyoming | collected... | reverse complement strand
CGAAACCGCCATTGCAAACATGCGCTGCATCAATCAGGTCACCCTCGTGAGCGCAACGTTCGACACAGTCGTGGCAAAATACAAGAGTCTGTGCGTTCTGCCGTACTTCCAAACTCACCCGGAATGTTATCGCGGTTTGGGAAGTGCGGGCGAGGTTGGAAGTGCGGTGCGCCACGAAATCAACTTTGTGGGGTCTGCCTCGGAATATGTGGGGGAGGTCATAAAAACAAACGTCAACCTAACCAAGCCGGGCATGCGCGCCTTCATCCCGGGTTCTCTGGGGAAAGCGAGCCACAACGCAATCGCAGATTTCCTTCACAAAGAACACCGATTCGTGGTGATCATCATCAACGGCGAGCGCAAAGAAATCCTGGTTCCAGACTGCGACCCAATCGACTTGCGATGCTATTTGACCGTCGGAAATGGGGAAGTTCCGACAGAGTTCAACGCACAACTCGCCAAACTCTACAAGGCCAACAACTGGTCGCGGTTTCCTCTTGCAATCACGGGATTTTATTGCGTGGAGCGGGGTGTCACCTTCCAATGCGGCCCAGAAGAAGGCGTGCACGACGGGTTCATGTTTGACTACGGAATCATCCCTCCCATCGCATGCGCAGCAGAAGCATATCAGACCATGGCACGCTTGTTTGGAAATGTGGGCAACATTCCGAACTACAAACCAGTGGAAGTTTACACCAACTATGCCACATTCTCTCGTGTCGAGAAACAAGAAAACATCGCAATCAACATCGCGCGCATGGTGAAGATTCAACAACTCGATCTGGTGACCAAGAAAGAGCTGAAAGCCGCAGAAATCAGCGAAAGTGAAGCCATCCAAATGTGCAGGATTTACAAAGATGAAGAGGTTGTTCGCAATGCATGCAAGGTGCTCGGCTACACCTACCGCTCAACACCAGCCAACGAGGCCGGTTTCAAAGAAACATCTCTGAACGCCAAAACCGGCGTGGCATCTCTGAACAGCGCAGTCATGAAAGTCAAAAGTGGTTATGGAACAAACCATGGCGAAAAAACATACCGAACATGCTATCCATGCTATGTCGACACCACAAACAGCGCAACTCTCCGATTTGTTGTCATCATTCGACCGGACACTGACCCCATCAAGATCAAAGCATGCGATGCCGAGTACAAACCGATGAAATTGACAGAAGCAATGACGTTGTAAAGTTTCACCCCCCACCCCATTCATTGTGCATATGAATCTAACACTTTTTTTACAACAATGTGTCGCGGGACTGATGCGACAAGCGGAGCGATGGGGTGCGATGGGGTGCGATGTTGGACGCGGGACTGATGCGACAAGCGGAGAAACTAAACCCAAGGGCATGCAATGGGTCTGGATGAGGGGTCATCCAGGAATCGACATGTTAGTATATGCATTCCGCAACATGATGTTCCAAGCAGGTGTCAGCACATGGCTCAGTTGGCAGACGATGTGTCTAGCAAGACAAAAGTCGCAATTTCGAGCCCCCAATGAGTGCAACTGCGAAACAGAAGGGAAAAATGGTAGTGCCCATTTCAATGAATTCTTAGGGGTGCAGCAGAAAATTTCCCAGTCAAGACAACGCCGGTATAGCTCAGCGGCAGAGCGTCTCAAACACCGTCGGTCATCCCATTCGACTCATTAAAAGTCCGAAAGACTGATGGTTATCGCCTCATAAGCGGAAGGTCACAGGATCGAAACCTGTTGCCGGCAAAATTTCAATTCGCCAGCTTTAAAGAAGCTGGTGGTCATAGCTCGAGGGACCACAAACATGAGCATGTAATACCGGAGTGAAGCTGGTCGTCTAGATGCGGACGTTAAACGTCATCATACCACACGTCAAGCTTGACGTAAAACGTAGCATCTTTAACCTGGACGTAAAACGGAGCAACCTTTCACCGGGGTAGCTTAAAGGAAGAGCGCCGTTTCACTTTGTGGGCTCATAACCCCGAGGATCAAACCCTGTCTCCGGTATTAATCAATCACATCGCAATGGTGCATAAAGGCACTGGAGCAACCTTTCGCCGGTGTGGCGCAGAGGAAGCGCGCGGGGCTCATAACCCCGAGGCCAGGTGTTCAAATCACCTCGCCGGTCACTACCATTTGTCGGCTTTAAAGAAACCGATGGTCATAGCTCGCGCGACCAAAAACATGAGGGACACTCACCCCTTTAGCTCAGTGGAAGAGCACCCAGGCTCATAACTTGGGGGTCACAGGATCGAAACTTGTAGGGGGTATTTTACAATTTGCAGTTTCAGAACTGCAACGCTGACACTACAGCACAATGTTCAATCGGTATAGTGTAATTCGGTAACACGTGGAGCTCACGAGCGGTTCCAAAATGCAAGATCGATGCTTGCTACCGGTGTAATTCCACTTCGCCATGACTTTGCAGAAGCTGGACATCAAACCATAGCAACCATAACCGACATGGCGCAGCGGGATGCGCATGGGGCTCATAACTCCAAGGCCACAGGATCGACACCTGTCGTCGGTATACACTTTTTTTTAATCGTCTTCTCCTCCTAGCTTAAAAAAAAGCACCACCATATCCACATCATCGTTTGCGCCGCTTGCAACTCTTAAATATAGGCTTGTCAGTTCGCACAAAAAATAACGCACGCACATTCTTGTCCGCGTCAAACCTCATGTCAAAATCGTGCACCTTCGCACCCTTGCTCTTACTCCGCACCTTCCGCTTCAACGTCCGGCAACTCGTAATCCCTTTCCGACGACGGTCAGCATATTCAGCCAAATACTTGTAATCTTTCCCAACCTCAAGCTCCTTAGATGACACCCAACCGGGTTCAGACTTGCCACGAATAAAACTCAATATTCCCATTAAAATTATAAAGTTGTGCAATATTATTTTCATGCAATTAAATGAATATCTCTCAACACCAATGTTGTAAGAATCAAACAGTTTGAACAATGTTTGACCATTATGTGTTTGGGGGCCGCATGGTCGAGAGATATGCGCATAATTCATTCCTCAGAACATGAGCCATACCTCATAATGCGAGCCATTCCTCAATAATTATAAATAAGGGATTATCAGGGTTTAGGGTTTTCAGGGGGTCCAGGGTTTTCAAGGGTTTTTCTAGGGTTTAGGGTTTATAGTGCATTTAGGGTTTAGGGTTTAGGGTTTAGGGTTGCCGAGTATGAAAATAAATAACGGCGCAATGTAAAACCAAGATGTTGAAAAACCCGTTCGCATGCTGCATGTGCTGTTTCAAACGACGACCCACCGAGTCCTTGCAGCCGAGCGGCGAAACATGCGACCCAAGTCAATACATGTTCGATGATTTGACACGATCTGTAAAAAATCACGAATAGCGTAAAAAATTGAAAACGATGTCGACTGCAAGAGCATACACCAGCAACAACAGCAACAACATCAACAGCAACAACAGCAACAACATGACATTGGAAACCGACGTGATTCTGCAACTCAACATGGGGTTCAATGATGGACCGCGCGAGAGAAAAATGGACAACACCGAATTAAGTGCCAACCACACTGCATTGAAATGCCACATGTGCAATGTGCTGTCAGAGCTGTCCGATTTGGATAACCTGAACCAGATGCAACGAATTTGGTTCAAATCACTGGAAGTGGGCGAATGGACGTCGTGCGACTACGGCAGCTGGGCATCACTGACCCCCACCCCACCCGTGTCGTACAACCTGCAACTGACCGCCACCATTCAGCACGCCACCCCGCTGTCGTTCGCAACCGTTGCCGCCATCATTGAAGCAATCTACGACAACGGCGCCAGCTGCCCAATGTCGTTCGAAGACGACGACTACTACTTCCTCTACCCGTATCACAGCATCATTTCGGACCTGGACGACGGCATCTGCTGCGGACACTAAGGCAATAAATGCAACTGTTTACCCATTAAGTTCGCCAACACGACATTGGAGCCACCACAGACCAACGTGACCACCGTGTCAGGCAAGGCGTCAAGCAAGGCGTGTAAGCAATGCGTTAAGCAAGGCGTTAAGCAGACGCAAGAATAAAAGTCGTCGGTTGCGATAAATGTATGCAAATTTATTAATATTCTCATTTTATAGTAAATAAGCACAAAGACCCAGACAAAATGGACGAGGTGAAAACCGCGATACTGCGGAACGAGAAAATCGAAGACACGCTGCACGTGATTGCGGTGGTTTCCAACCCGTGCAATTTCAAGATCCGGTACAAGCTGACCCACGAGTTCATGAAGCGCATGGAAAAAGAGCCGGACGTGACGCTCTACATGGTTGAGCTGGTGTACGGCGACCAAGACTTTGCCGTGACATCCGCCGACAACCCGAGGCATTTGCAGCTGCGGGGCGAAATCCCGCTGTGGCACAAGGAGAACATGATCAATTTAGGCGTGCGCCACCTGCTGCCGGCCAGCTGGAAAGCGTTTGCATGGATTGACGCGGACGTGGAGTTCGACAGCGCGCACTGGGCCGCGGACACGCTGAAGCTGCTGAACGCGAGGCACAAGGACGGCAAGGACTTCGTGCAGCTGTTCGCGCACTGCATCGACATGAACTTCGACGAACAAATCATGAACATTTTCACGGGGTTCGGGTACCAGTTCTGCAAGGGGTTTAAGAAGGGGTCGGGGTTGAACTACTGGCACCCCGGGTTTGCGTGGGCGTGCAACCGCACGGCGTACGAGCAAATGGGCGGCATCTTCCAGGCGGGCATCATGGGGTCGGGAGACAACATCATGTGCCACACGTTCACCCAAAAAGCGCCGGAAACCCTGAAGAAGGGCATGGACGCGGGCTACTTCGAGTTTGTAAACGAGTTCCAAGACAAAATGGCGGGACTGACGCTGGGGTACGTGCCGGGCACCATTCGGCACTACTTCCACGGGAAGAAAATAAATCGGAAGTACTACGAACGCGAGGACTACCTGATCAAGTACAAATTCAATCCGAAGACATTCATAGAGGAGAACGATATCGGGCTGATTGTGCCGACGGAGGCGTGCCCCCCGGAGTTCGTGGCCGACATACTGCAGTACTTCCAGGACCGCAACGAAGACGAAATGGTGATGGAAGAAATCTTGAACAAGCACGACAAGAAAACGCTGGAGTACAAAATAAAATTCATTCTGGATGAGTTCGAGAAACTAAATAAGAAGGGCGCTCCCCCCCTTCCGCCCCCCACGCAAGAGAGCGCACAAACGGGCTTTGCGCGTGTTTGCGATCAACAAATACAACAAATACAACAAATACAACAAATGCAACGCATGCAACAAATACAGCAACAAACGCAGCAACAAACGCAGCAACAAACGCAGCAACAAGTGCAACAAATACAGCAAATGCAACAAATGCAACAAATGCAGCAAATGCAGCAAATGCAGCAAATGCAACAACGGAATGCAACACCAAACGCAACAAACGCAACAAACCACCGAGTCAAGTACCTCCACAGTTTCAAATAAAAAATTTAATAAATTAGTATTTCAATGATGTCAAATACTAATATGAACGATGCCATGGATGCCGTGGATTATTACATGCTGCACGAAACAATAAATGAAGTCATTGAATTCATTGAATTCATGAAACACGCAAAGATCCCCAAACCCAAAGCCAACGCCAATCCCAACGCCAATCCCAGTCCAATCAAAGAAGAACCCAAAGCCAAACCCAAAGCCAGTTCAATCAAAGAAGAACCCAAAGCCAGTCCAATTAAAGAAGAACCCAAAGACAAAGCCAGTCCAATCAAAGAAGAACCCAAAGACAAAGCCAATCCCAGTCCAATCAACGAAGAACCCAGTCCAATCAACGAAGAACCCAGTCCAATCAAAGAAGAACCCAAAAGCAAAAGCAAACACACGGACGACGAAATGTTCAAAGGAGTATCAATGCTTGACGACAAGTTGTTGCCATGTTATAAATTGAATTTGTCGCAAGCGCTGCTGGAAATAAAAAAAAACCCCAAATGTGTTCCATTTCAAATATATTTAGAACGCTGGAAGTACTTCAACGACAAATACAAAAAAGCGAACAAGCTGAACGAAAAACCCAAACCAGTCGTCGACGACGCGCTGCTGCCCCCAACTCAACTAACGCTGCTCATTGCCATCAGCAAAATAAAGAGCAACCCGCTGTGTGTTCCATTTGAGGCGTACATGAAACGATGGAACGAGCTAAAAACCATGAAGAAGCACAGCGCAATGACAAAATGAATGCATCGCGAAATGAGTGCATCACGAAACGAACCGGAGAATAAAAAATGTGCATAGTATATTGAAATCAAATGGCATCGTCATCTTACAGCGCCTATTTAGCAAACCGAACGGTTTGTTGTTGCAAGACGCAGTCATCCCCAAACGAGCTGTCCGTCCTGATAAAAAATGAAGTGTACGATGCGACCGCGGCCGTGTTCAATGAAATGCAACGAATGTTGGCCAGAACCACGGTTTTGGCGAGAGAAGCCGCCGCCTCTGCCGCTGAAGCCGCCGCCTCTGCCGCTGAAGCCGCGGCCTCTGTCGCTGAAGCCGCCGCCTCTGCCAGTTCGGCCAACACGGCGGTTGCCTCTGTTGAAGAAGCCGTTGAAGCAGCCGTTGAAACGGCCAATGCCTCGGCCGATGCAGCCGCCAATTCCGCGCGGGTTGCATCGGTGTCTGTCAGCTCAGCGGGAGTGTCCGCGTCGAGAGCCGCAACGTTTGCAAACACGGCAACCAATGCAGCCGCCGCAGCCGCCGCATCCGCGGCAGCCGCTGGATCCGGCAGTGGCAGTTCGAGCCAAGAGCTGTTGAATCAAATTGAACAATTGGCGGCCGTGTCTGCCAGCGCATTTGCTGCCGCGACCGACGCCACAACCACGGCAAGCGCAGCGGCAAGCGCCGCAACCGTGGCGGCCAGCTCCGCCGCCGAAGCCGCGGCAATTGCCCAAGCATTGCAGAACGGAAGCCCGAGCCAAGAGCTGCTGAGTCAAATCGAAGAATTGGCGACCGTGTCTGCAAGCGCGTTTGCTGCGGCAACCGCGGCAACGAGTGTGGCAACGGAAGCCGCAAACGCCGCAACCGCGGCAACCAGCGCAGCGACCGTGGCGGCCACTTCCGCCATCGAAGCCGCGGCAATTGCCCAAGCATTGCAGAACGGAACCCCGAGCCAAGAGCTGCTGAATCAAATCGAAGAATTAGCGACCGTGTCTGCAAGCGCGTTTGCTGCGGCAACCGCGGCATCAAGCGCGGCAACCGAAGCGGCAAGCGCGGCAACCACGGCAACCAGCACGGCAAACGAAGCAGCAAGCGCGGCAACCGCGGCAACCAGCACGGCAATAACCGCGATGAACGCGGCAGCCACTGCAACGAATGTGGCGACCGTGGCATCAAGCACGGCAAACGAAGCGGCAAGCACGGCAATAACCGCGATGAACGCGGCAGCCACTGCAACGAGTGTGGCGACCGTGGCATCAAGCACCGCAAACGAAGCGGCAAGCACGGCAATAACCGCGATGAACGCGGCAACCACGGCAACGAGTGTGGCGACCGTGGCAACAAGCACCGCAAGCGAAGCGGCAAGCACGGCAATAACCGCGATGAACGCGGCAACCACGGCAACCGGCGCCGCGACCGAAGCAGCAACCACGGCAAACGAAGCGGCAAGCACGGCAATCACGGCAATGAACGCGGCAACCACTGCGGCAAGCACGGCAGCCACTGCGGTAAGCACGGCAAACGAAGCCATGGAAATTGCCCAGAGTGCAACCCCGAGCCAAGAGCTGCTGAACCAAATCGAGCAAATTGCGACCGTGTCGGCGAGTGCGTTTGCTGCCGCGACGGAAGCGACAAGCACGGCGGCGGAAGCCGCAGCAATTGCTCAAGAAATATACGACAGCAATTATGGCAACACGAACCAAGACTTGATTGACCAAATTGAATATTTGGCAAGCATGTCTTCCAGCGCATTTGCCGCAGCGACCGCAGCGGCCACTGAAGCAAGCACGGCCAGCGCCACCGCCGCATTTGCGACGGAATCGGCAGCCGCAGCCGCGGCACTTGCCCAAGAATTGCACAACAGTTCAAACCAGGTGTTGATTGACAAAATCGAGTACTTGTACATGATGTTTTACCGCAGTGATTCGAGTGCAATTATGGAAAACTACCCACTCTACCCACTGATTTAATGCAATTAATATGAATGTCATTGTTGATATGAATGTCATTTTTGTTCGTAAAAAAAAAAGTATAAGCAACATTTATAACCCACACATACGCAAATGTCTTCTGTACCCACTCTCTTTCTAGGGAACGCCGCCACCGTCAACGAGGATGGCTTCAACTTCGGCGACTCCACCGTGACGGCGCCCACCCCCGTCAACAGCTACGACGTCACCAACAAGCTCTACGTTGATGATATGGTTCGCGTTCAGAAGGAGCGTCTCGACCATCTGTTGGACGGCACCGGCATTGATCTCAACCAGCTGAAGGAGCTTTCCGACTACGCTGCCGCGTTGAGTGCCGCCGACAACGCCACCGTTGAAGCGGCGCTGCAGCAGCAAACCGCCGCCACGGCTGCCCTGCAATCCTTCGTGAACAGCACCAAGAGCAACCTTGATGCGACCGACGTTGCCATCATGCAGTCCGTCGCCGACGAGGCGTCCGCCCGCACCGTCGCGGATTCGCAGCTGAGCGCGAGCATCACCTCGGGCTCCAACGCGCACGCTGCCTACGTTGCCAGCAACAACACGCACGTCGCCGCCATTGAGTCCGCCGCGTCTGCCGAGACCGCCGCGCGCATTGCCGGCGACAACACGCTTCAATCGAATGTGAACAGCCTGCAGACCGCCACGGAGAACGCCGCCACCGCCCTTGAATCATCGTTGACCAACGCCATCAACAGCGGCCTTGCGACCGAAGCGTCGGCCCGCGCCGCCGCCGACTCCACCCTGCAGGCAAACGTTGACGCCGAAGCCGCTGCCCGCGCCGCTGCCGATGCCGTCCTTCAGGCAAACATTGACTCCGCGAACGGCGGCCTTACTGCCGAGATTGCCGCGCGTGCCGCCGCCGACACCGTGCTGCAGTCCAACATTGACGCGCTGTCCACCTCGGTCGACACGCACGTCGCCGCGCTTGACGCCATGGACGCGTCCATCACTGCCAACGTGGATGCCGAGATTGCTGCCCGCGTTGCCGCCGTGAACACCGTGACCGACCGCGTGCACGACTTGGAGACCCTGGAAGCCACGCACTATGCCGGACTCGTGAGCATGGACACGTCGCTTGCCGCCTCCGTTGCCGCCGAAGCCGCCTCCCGCGCCGCCGCCGACATCCAGTACGCTGCCGAGCTGTCGTCCCTGGCCGCCTCCACCGCCGCCTCCGTTTCGTTGCTGCAGGTTGCGGACAGCAACATCATTTCCGCCGCGAACGCGGAGGGTGCCGCGCGCATTGCCGCCGACGCCGCGCTCGGCGTGCGTGTGGACAACGAGGAAGCTGTCCGCAGTGCCGCCGTGGTCGCCCTTCAAGCCGCCGACGTTGCGCTCGGGGTCCGCGTTGACAACGAAGCCGCTACCCGCGCCGCCGCCGTGAGCGCCCTCCAAGCCCAAGATGCCGTGCACTCTGCCGCGATTAGCGCCGAAGCCGCCGCCCGCGCCGCTGCCGACAGCACGCTGACCAGCGGCCTGAACACCGAGGTTGCCGCGCGCATCGCCGGCGACAACACCTTGACCACCAGCGTGTCCAACCTGACCAGTTCCACCAACAGCTCGGTTTCCAGCCTGCAGTCTCAGATCAACTCCGTTGTGGCTTCGTTGAGCTCCGAAACCAGCGCGCGCAGCGCCGCCGACGTCGAACTATTGAACAAGATCGACATGCTGTTCCTGTACTTCTTCCACCAGAGCTCGAACGGCGCAACCATTGATGCCAACCATCAAATCCAGTTCCTTTACGGCAACCCTTAAATGCAATTGAATTGACCAAAAAAAAATGAATTGATTTCAAACTTTGCGTTTGCAACCAAGTAATTAAGAAACCGGAGACGTGAGGACGGTGACTGAGGATGATTTCGCAAGCTTTTTTAAGAAAATGCCTGATTTTGCACAACGCATTGCAAATTATCCAGAAGGAGAAGCAGAAGGTGCTGCATTTACTGATAAATTTGCAACAATGGATGGATCCGATGAAGATTCCGATGAAGATGATGATTCCGATGAAGATGATGATTCCGATGAAGATGATGATGATTCCGATGGAGAAATGGGTGGAGGAACTAAAACGAAGTCGAAGAAGTCCAGAAAGTCGAAGAAGTCCAGAAAGTCGAAGAAGTTCAACAAGTCCAAGAAGTCGAAGAAGTCCAAGAAGTCCAAGAAGTTCAACAAGTCCAAGAAGTCCAGAAAGTCGAAGAAGTCCAGAAAATCAAGGAAAAGGCATTTCATTGAATGACGATGCCGCGAAGCGCCCACCTCCATAAACGTTGCTTTTCCATTTTTCGCATGACATCATGAGCGTGTGCCTCCAGTTGAACCGGCGTTTTATGATGATTTTCTTGAATTGCTTGAATTGCTTCAACGTTGGTGGATGCCATTGCAAAAATGTGCAGTGAGAAAAGCATTTCAATGCAGGATTCAATTTTTCCATTTTTGTTTTTTTTCATTTTTTATTAAAAAAAAGCACCATCACTGGCATTTTAAAAATGGAATGTCATTGGAGAAATCTCGTGGCTTCTTGGAGGGATGTTATGGCCGAAATTGATTCTTGGTCGGTTTTCCTCTCTCAACTCGCTTTTATGTAAATGAACAATTTTGATTTGAAAACACGGGTTGACTAATTTAATGTTTTTTTGCACCAATTCATGCATCAAGACGTTCTCAGACCCCCAATAATGCTGCACATGTTTTATATTTTCAATGCGGTCATGGAAATTCAACGGAGATTTAAAGATGAAACAATCATGACTGCCACAATAACTAGTTATCATGGGGCATGACAAGTCGTGCTCATATCTGGTCAATGCAAACACAACATCATGATTGGTGTTCAACCCATTCACCAAATTTGCATCCAGTTCATGTATGTAAATGTCCGAATTTGAAATCATGCATATTTTATTTTGCAAATTGTCAAATGCGTATGAAAATAAATCGGAATACAGCGGTTTGCTTCCAACCGAAATGACGGTGATTTTGTCATTGTTCAATGACTTGATGTGATCAAATGCTTCGTCGTCATCAACGAAGAGATGAATTTTTTCAATGAACTCACTTTCCAGGTTTTTTTTCAAACATTGGCGCAATTCATCATTTCTGTCATTGTTTGCTTCCGAATGAAACCGAGAAATGTAAAAGGAAGTAATTAGATGAAGCATACTTAATATAATTCAATGTAATTTATATACAATATATAATATATGTTATATGTATATAAGTGCAAAGACAAAATAAATCAAATCCAAACGAATGCCGTACACACTGCGAAAACAACCCCGCCGCGGCTACAAGGTGTGCAAGAAGGGAACGCGCAAGTGCTTCTCGAAGCGCGCTTTAACGAAGCGCATGGCCATCCGGCAAATGCGGGCGCTGTACTTGAACGAATCGAAACGCGGAACCGGGACCCGACGAAAGCAAATGGGAGGCTGACAGCCCGTGCTGCCCATGTCATCATAATGGACCGAGTCAGATAAGAAGCGCCACTCAATGACGGTGCGTTCACAAATTGTTGAACCCAAGACAAGCGAACGCAGCCCGACCTTGCGCCTCACGCTTTGACAAAATCCGAAAAGTGGGCGCTTTCAGACATCCACCGATTGTAAGCGTCGCGACGATTGCCTTTGAGCGCTCGCACGCGCTTGAGAATGACGATGTACGCCCGATGGGCGCCGGCGTCATCATAATCTAGGAACTTGCGCGCGTACTCCTCGCGCAAACGGACGCTTTGGTCCAGCGCGTCATCCGCAAACGTTTCCAGCGCGACTGCATTGATGGCCTTGTATTCATTGTAGAGCGCATTGGCCTGCAGCATGTGGTCGTTGCAGTACAAGTGCCGGTTTCTGGACACGACGATCCATTCGCAGCCGCATCCAGGAACGGTGCACCTTATATTCGGAGAACGTCGCCTGGGCATGCAATCATATGCAGAATGTGCAACATGCAATCATACGGAATCAATTTTTTTGAAAAAAAAAATCCGACAAAATGTCATCCTCAAAATGTATGAAACCAAAAAAAATTGAATCTGATTTGAAATACTTTTTTAGAACACAGTGTTTCAAGTGCGAACTATACGAACTACGAAAATGATTGGCGAACAAATGAGCGAACAAAAGCAAAATCAAATGCGACAAATGAACGAAGACATTTACGGGAATGAGATGAAGCGCCGTCGCACCAACGATGGCAAACATTTGAGGGTATGGCGCGCATGTGAACTATCATACGTGATTGCAGGTGATGGAGTCGAAGTCGAAGAAGAAACTGTCGTTCCGGTCGAAGAAGAACCGGTGAACCAAGAACCTGACCAAGTCCAAGTCCAAGAACCTGACCAAGTCCAAGACCAAGCCCACGAGCAATCCGCGAATGGATTGTTGCACTTGATTGGGCGCACCATGCTTGTCGAGACGGCAGACCTAAGAGTGCATCAGGGAACACTCCAAGAATTGATTGTGCTGAATGGTGAGCGTGCCATCCATATCCTGACCAGTGGCGGCGAACATTGCATTTTCACAAGTTCTCAAATTCTGGACCTGAACGTGCTTCATGAAGAGATGCTTTCACCAGTCGCCGCACTTTCACCAGTCGCCGCACTTTCACCAGTCGCCGCACCTCCAGTCGCCGCACCAGCACTTGAATGGTGGGAAATATCTCCACGTCCAGACGACAACGACGACGACAACGACGACGACAACAACAACATTGAGCAACTCATGCAAAGGATTGAAGTTATCCAAATTGACGACGACGACGATGAACCCCAAGACGATTTTCCTGAAATTGAATTTCAGCCAGCCAGAAGAGAGCAGCACCAAGAAGAAGAACCGAATTGCTGCGCAATCTGCCTTGACATCACCGACGCCTCACGCAACTTCGTGAGCCTGGATTGCGGGCATCAGTTCCATTTCGCATGCATGATGCACAACATGGCAACGGGTGGACAAAATCGCAACAACTGCCCCATGTGCCGGGGTGTGGTGAATCAACAATACGAGGTGCAAAATCTGGAGGATTATCAACCACACCCACCCGAGATGGATATGGAAGAAATGATTGAACGCGCCGCCCGTGGCAACCAGCGTCTGCAGGACGAGTTGGATTTGACCCGGCAGCATCGTGAAAACCTAACCGCAGAATACATGCGCGTGATGACCATGAACATGCAAACTGGAATTCGATACAGAGAAGAACGCGAAGCACGGGATGCATTGGAACGCCGGGCCGAAATGTGCCATTTGAACGAGCGCATCGCAGCAGTCGTGGAAAACGCGGCCAACAATGACGTCCGACGCCAACCAGGCGCGGCCATGCACACGGAGCGACAAATTCGGGAACTGTGCATGAGCTTCGGCATGACGGCGTATGACGCCCAGTATGACGACGCCCAGTATGACGACGCCCAGTATGACGACGCCCAGTATGACGACGCAGAAGCACCATACTGCGACGACGAGGATGATGCAGAAGAGAGTGCGGAAGAAGTGCATCCATGGCCAAGGGGGGTGGTTCCGATATGAAGATGGTTCCGGTTAAAGCAAAGCAAAGCAAAGCAAAAGCAACTATAAAACTATAAAAGGCAGGGTAAGTCCTTTTTTTTTTGGCCAATTAAACATTGAGAAAAAAATTGAATCGAAAATAAAATAACATGACATTTTATAACAAATCAACAATTCAATCAACGAAATGTTTGGAGGAAGCACCTGTTCTGTCATTAAAGAAAAACAGGAATGTGAAGGCAGTGGAGAATGCGTTTGGGGCAAAACCGGCAAGTGCAGTGTCAAGCGGAAGGGTGCTGCAGAAGCGATGCGATCCATGCCATCCCCTGTCGCAGCAATGCGAATGCCATCCCCCGCTGTTATGCCTGCCGCAATGCCATCCATGCCATCCATGCCATCCATGCCATCCATGCCATCCCCGGTGCGTGTATCAAAGACGGCCAAAAAAGCTCCAAAGCAGACCAAGTCCAAGTCCAAAACCAAAAAAACGGCCGAAAAAGTGCCCGAAGGCCCTGCGTTCAGTTGGCTGGAAAAAATGGGCCAGGATGCTGGATTAAGCCAAGGGATGAGTCCAGTCACGCACAAAAAATTCCGCGCAGCATTTGTGTTGAATGGATATGCATCCGAAGAAGCGGGACATTCATGCGTCAGAATTGCTGGCGTCTTTTTGGAATACAAGTCGAATGAAGTCAAAGCGGCGGACGACTTCAGCAGCCAGAAGTATTACTGCCTGGCACTGTTCCATGTTCAAACAACGGGTGAATTATTGTTGATTCAAGCCTGGAACCGAATTGGCGAACTGCCAGGTAAAAACACCAAGATTGTGCGTGCATCTTCACTGGAAGAAGGTGAGGCCGAATTCAAGAAAGTCATGAGCGACAAGCTGAAGAAGAAGTACAAGCTGGCAGGATGGGACATGGCTACTCCAATCTTCATATGGCAAATCGAGAACTCGTCACCCAGACCCAAGGCCTCGTCACCCAGACCCAAGGCCTCGTCGCCCATGTTGCCCATGGCAGCCGAAGCCGAAGCCGAAGACGAAGCCGAAGACGACGACGAGCAACTGGTGCAAAAGACCAAAGAAGACTTTCAACCCGGCGCAACCCTGAAGAACGTGAGAGCCAATGCGGATGTGGACCTGAGGGGGCGCAACATGAAGGGCATCAAAATCGTGGGTGGAAACATGGTCAATGTTGATTTAAGGGGCGCCGATTTGAGCGGCGCGACTTTGGAAAACATCATGTTTCACAACGCCAAACTGGACGGCGCCATCCTGACGGGAGCGACCATTCGGGGATGCATCTTTGAAGAGGCCAGTGTAAAAGAGACGCGTTTCAGCGGCGCACACATCACGGAGTCAGACATGAACAAGTTGTCCTCTGCGGATAAGACTCAATTCAACGACAGCGTTCTGACCAACGTGTGGTTGAGTGGCAGCAAATTCCGTGAAGCCAACTTCGCCAACGCGAAATTTGAAGGCGCTGAAACCAAACTGAACGGTGTGACATTTGAAAAGGCGAACCTTACAGGCGCGTCATTTGGCGAGGGCGTGATACTGACGATTCCGCCCAACATGCTGTCTGCTCACCACGACAGAGACACCTCCTACATCAGTTTCAAGGGCGCCAACCTGCAGAAAGTGAAGTTCAGCCCCAGCGGCACAATAGCCAACCTGGCATACAACAACTTTGAAGGTGCCAACCTGACGGGTGCCAAGCTTGAAGAAGCCGACCTGCGATACTGCAAATTTAAGGGCGCGAACATGACGGACGCGAGTCTATCTATGGCGGATTTTCGTGATTCTGAACTGAGCGTGTCCGCATTGAAAGATGCCTTCATCAATGGCGCCATTTTCAACACTCTGGAAATGCACAAAGGGGTTCTGCGCTTCGAAGATTGACCTCAACCCAATCCATAAACCACCAACTAAAGCAAAACAACCCCGAATCAAAATACAATTATAAAAATATCATTATAATTATATCCATTTTTTTTGCACAAATCCGATGAAGTGTTGTGGAACCAGCTGCGGGATTGCCACCACTCTGCTTGCGGGCATGGCGTACTGCACCTACATGGGCAACCGGTCTGAACTAGTGAAGAACTACATGCGGTCCTTAACCCCCGATCAGCAACAAACGTATGCCAAAATAACAGAAGAGAGGCGCGGCATTTATTTGCGCGGCTTCGGCTGGGGTCTGCTTCTGTCCGCGCTCCTCCTAGGCGTTCATCACCAGTACCTAACGATGTCGCGCGCCGGACTGCTGTGCACCGTGGCGGCCATCACGCTGGCGACCAACTACTTTTACTACGTGCTGTCGCCGAAGAGCGACTGGATGGTGCTGCACTTCAACAAGAGTCAGGACGCTGCCAACTGGTTGAGCGTGTATCGGGGGATGCAGGTGAACTACCACGTGGGCCTAGTTTTAGGCATTGCCGGCACTGTGCTGTTGAGCAACGCGTTTTATTCCAAAAATTGAGTTAAAGCTTAAATGGCAAATGCATGCATGGTTTCCAATGAACTATACATA
>Ga0315285_10003553_pt1 | contig 16198 bp, 20 predicted proteins | sample YL17G09_36_MG_FD_203698 | JGI IMG/M metagenome (GOLD analysis project Ga0315285, IMG submission 203698) | Sediment microbial communities from Yellowstone Lake, YNP, Wyoming, USA - YL17G09_36 | ecosystem: Environmental > Aquatic > Freshwater > Lake > Sediment | place: USA: Wyoming | collected... | reverse complement strand
GATGTTGTTACCGGGTCCATCGACCGGGCCGTGAAAGAGGTCAACCGCCGCTGGAACCTCCAGATGGAGTACAACGAGAAGAACGGCATCACCCCCCGCACCATCGTGAAGCCTGTCCGGGCGATGGAGGTTGAGATCACCGACGTGAAGCACGTCCCGAAGACGGAGATACCTAATTTAATTATTGAACTGGAGGCGAAGATGCAGGCAGCAGCTGAAACTTTAGATTTTGAGCGGGCCATTACGCTGAGGGATACGATTCGGGGACTGCAGAGGAGGGCGGGGAAGGGGGCGGCGGGGTAAAATATTAATGCGAATTGGCTAAATCCTAAGGATTTTTCTTTTGATTAATAACTTTTCTCCATAAAAGAAATTTTGCTAAATCCATTGGAGGGATGAAGATCACCAAATTAGAATTGCCTACATCCCTTGAGTAAATTTTCAAGTCAGTGATGAAACCATCAACAGGTTCCCTCGCGGACATCACTAAAATGTAGTCAGGATGAGTTCGATATGCTCGTGTAATTTGATGAGCTATTTCTTTCCATGATAATTTTCCTTTCCGATTTTTATAGCCTTTTACAATCGCTGTGAAGCTGAAAATTTTCCCATTCATTTCAATTTCAAAATGTTCTGGTTCTGCAACCTCTAATGAACTATCTCTTCCTCTTCGAGATATAGGAAAAGCTCCCTTTTCCCTGAGTGCATCTCTTAATGCATTTTGTATGATATCTTCGTCCAAGTCTTCCAATTCTTCTAATATTTCCTTTATTTCGATGTCAGATATTCTGGAGATTTCCGGGAATATGTTCTGGAATTGGCAAATGGGTATAGAATATATTATTGCGAGATTCCAGATTCTAATTAGAGTATTTTTAAATTCATCATTCAGAAACTGTTCTCTAGTAATATTATTCATTTTTAAGAAATGCCCCTTAGTTTTATCAAATATTTTGTCAATATCATATGAACTATTTGAAAATTCTTCAATCAATTCTTCTGTAAATTCTTCTACAAATCTATCATAATTGATCAAATTATGAGTATGGAGATAATTTAATGCAAAGCCGTATATCTTAAGTTTAATTTTCTCTTTATCTTGTGGCGTTAATCGGAACATCTTTGAAATACCTATTTCGGATGAAGTCTTCTAATCTCAATTTAATAAACCACCTCTGCTTTTGATATATTGGGCTTCCTTTTTTTGATTTTTCCAGAGGATAGATAATGTCTTTGCTAACTAATCTATCAAGTTTCCTCCAACAGGTTTTTTGGGGGGTATTTGTCAATTTTTCAATCTCCTTGGCACTACGGAATCCATCAACGAGAAGGAGTATTTCAGCTGTTCTTATGTCATCGTTAATTGCTTCAATAATCAGATTTTCGTACTTTTCCCGATTAAACTGGAATTCCGCATCCTGGGCTTGTCTAAGCTCTTTTACCTCTTTCTTAATCTCGACAATTTCTTTATGGGTTTCAGGATCCATGATAATTGACTCTCTAGAATCTCTGCTTATGTACTTTCTTACCTTCTTTTTCTAAGGTCTTTATTAAACCCTTACGTCTTAATGTCGAAATCACTGCAGTTTCATATTTATCCGATTTTTGGACGACAGCGGCTATTTCTTGAGTTGTCTTACTATCACATAATTGGTAAATTTTTTCCTCTTCTGATCCTTCTTTAAGGAGTTCTTTCTTTGCTTCCTCAAGTCTGGATTGGTTCACTAATAATAAAATTGATTTAATATCATCAAGATTATCTTGAATTTCCTTCAATGCGTCATTCGGCATTAGTATTTACCTCATTCTCAGATGAATTTTTCCCAATTAAAGCACCCTTTTTATTCGCCTTTCGCAATTTGTTCTGTGTGACATATATTTGATTTTCTGTTTTTCCTAATATATCTGCTATCTCACTTGTTTTGAGACCAATTTTCGTCAAAATATCTACCTGTATGATTACTGGATTATCCTTTATGATCGAATAAACTAATAATTTAGTTAAAATATCGAATCTCCGCATTAAAGCAGTAAATTGTTTTTCGTCCATGATATGACCCTTATTTAATTCCCCTTCTTGATATTCGATTCGGTATTTAGATCCTCTTCAGGTTTAGAAATATCACGGTCAAATACCATTTCAAACCACTTAGGCGGGACATAATCAAATGATCTTTTTGGTGCCTCTCCATGCCTTCTTTCATCAATTAGTTGAGCATCTTCTAATATTTTTAAAAATGCTTGTACAGTTCTAAGACTACTCCCAGTTAATTTCGCAATATCTGCCGTTTGTCTCTCACCATTAATTTGAATCCATATTTTTTTACGTTCATTGGTTGTGGCATATTTTTCCAATTCAATCTGGAGTTTATCGCCATTGCTTATTAGGATAACTTTAGAAATTTTTTTCAATTCTTTTAAAATTTGTTCCTCAGTGGACATTGCAGTATTATCAATTCTTGTCATGACTTATCACTTCCCGAGTTTTCTAGCGATGGAATTTTACTTTTAGGTGGCTGCTCCTTTTGGGGGATATTTGGAACTTCTATTCCAAAATCTTCGATATTAAAATTTTTAAAATATTTTTTTGTTCCTTTAATTATTTTTATTTCCATTAAACCGAGTCTAAACCAAGAGTTCCAATAAATACTTATTGTTCCAGGGGCAACTCCACAAATAGAATTTATTTCTCTCGAGGTTTTACCATCACTTAAATTATATACAATTTTTTTACTATCGCTATCTAATGTCGAATTTAATAAAATTTTCACTTTTTCGGTACCACTAATCTTTAACCATATTAGTATCTGATTCAAAGTTTCTTGATTATATTGAATAAATTTTAGGATTTCACTTAACAAAGCCTCGTTCTTCGATTTTAACTCAGAATTATTGATCATCTTTTTTCATCTCCACTTTGTTTGCTGGGTTCGATCGATCCTTCTTTTTGTTGATTCGATTGCTTAAGTTCAGGAACTGTCATTCCAAACATCTTTAGATCGAATGAATGCTGGAACCGATTTCCTCCACTTGTAGGTAAAGCTTCCCCTAAACCCATTATTAACCATTCTCTCCAGTATTCAGAAATTTGTTTCTGATTTATCCCTATAATCTGTGCTATTACTCTTGTAGTGTTTTTCCCATCACTGAGAAAGTAGGCTAGCTTTTTCTTCTCATTGTCAAGTACTGAGCGAAGAATTTCCCTAACTTGATTACTCCCGCTAAATCTCATCCATTTTAATATTTCTTTGAGAAGATCGTTTTGTTCTTTCATTAAAGCCATTAGTTCTTCTTGTCCATTCATTGGAATTCCTCTTCAGACTGGTGTTTAATTTGAACCGGAGATGCTGATGGAACCTCTAGTCCTATTTTATCTAGAGAGTCCTTATCCATTAACAAATCTTTACCTCAAATATTATTTAATTAATTAATATGGCGTAGTTATATATAAAGATAATGAAGATTTGAAGATCAATATACTTAGTCTATAGTCGGTAACCGGCCTTCGGCCTACGTCGCCGGCCACACCTGGTCCGATGCGAGACCTTCGGGGTCTTCGCCGGCCAGGATCAGAACGGGCGATGACAGTACTTCTAAAAGGAGTCCTTCAAAAGCATTAGTTTTTATCTGAAGACAGATGACAATAGATCATCATTCAAAGGGGGAAAATATGATCCAACAAAGTGATTGGGACGTCTATATGTCAGGCGCCCTTTCCTCGATTACGAAGGAACAATATGAATATGCGACAAAGGAGATCTACGACAGTGTTGAGAATGTTTGTAATGAGATCAAAATAAAATGTTATTGCCCGCATAAATCGTCGACAACTCCTACAAAAGGTATCCCCCATAGTAAAGTCTGGAGTATTGATTATGAGAAGGTTGTGAGATCTAAGGCAATCATAGCCTATATTGGGATACCAGCATTCGGCGTAGGGATGGAAATTGAGATGGCCCGTACTGCTAATAAGCCCGTAGTACTTCTTTGCGAAAAGGAAACCCAGGAATCCCTTTCAAGAATAGTGTTAGGCAACCCTGCTGTTGTTGATATAGTTTTGTTCAATAAACCAGAAGAATTTCGAGATCCGCTTAAACAAGTCTTGGTAAAAATATTCAGTTTGCAAAATCTTGAAGATCTCGCATTAGAAGAAGGAATGACGGTAAAAGAACACAGGGAATTAAAACAGTCATTTTTACAATCTTATATGGAGACATTAGAAGGATCTGCTTATCATCACTTAAGGATGGGGATTAAAACAAAGGAGGAATGGAAAGAGGATTGGAAGAAAATTGGTCGACCTACCCGTGGCCAAGCGACGCTTGAATAGGAAATATGCAGACCACTGAAGTCTTAAACAATATTTTATCCGCAGAAAATGCGCAAGAGTTAGCTCTAAGAAATCGTTTATCCGAGAAATATCCTGTTGATATTGAGAGAATTATTAGAATTAAGGGGATCAAAATCGAATATGCTAAGATTTTATCAGATGGCCTTGTAAAGTATGATAATAATGGCCCAATGATAAAAATAAACCAAAATCTTAGTTCAAATCGTAAACGATATACAATAGCCCATGAGTTTGGACACATAATTCTTGATGAGTTATTGAAAATTTATACTGAAAATTATTTAATAATACTCGATATGACGAAAATGCAAAAAAAGGTGGAAGACTTTTGTAGCACTTTTGCAACTTCACTAATGATCCCTGATGAGGCAATAAAGGAATTCCGAGATTGGGAAAATATCTCGATAACTAATCTTCAAGAAAAATCAGATAAATTAAGGATTTCATATACTCCATTGATGAGAAAGGTTCTAGAGCAGGCTCCTTACGATAGTGGATTTATTTGGTTCGATAAAAAAGAGGAGAATAATTTCAATAATATTCAATTATACGTTAATTATGCAGTATTTCCCAAAACAAAAACATTCATTCAACCGAAGAAGAGAGTCCCATTGGAACATCCAATTCATAAATACTTAGGAGAGGTCCAGGAACGTTTATATGAGAATGTTCAATTTAAAATTAAGACATTTTACGATGAGAGGTCAATTTTAATTAAAGATTTTGGAAGAAAATTATTGGTTATAGTTCTCCCAAAAGAAATATCAACAAAAAATATGTTAAAACAGAAGGATCTCACTCTTTTTAGTTTTTAATTCCCGGGGGACGGGATGCGGATAATCCGCATCGGATCCCCAACTATATTCGGGTCCTTGATCACCTCGCCAGCCTTCGGCCTGGGATCAGGTATCACGCGTGGGGGCCGGCGGGGGCGGGGCCTTCGGGCATCGCCGGCCCAGGCCCTGGGGCGGGGTGGGGCGGACGGTGGACGGGATACAGCGGATGGTTTTTATTGTAGAAATTGATGTTTTAGGTTCGTATCAGTGAATAAACTCCATAGCATCATTTACCCATTTTATCCAGCTAATCACCGTCGAAGCTCGTCTCCGTGCTGTGGTGTCATTCAATGAAACATGATGTTGAATAATAGGAGCGAGAATTTCATTATTCATCGAGGATATATCCCAATTTGCGGTTGTTAAGAGTATCATAATTTCATTAAAACTGGGTTTTACCAGCATTTGTTTCAATAATAAGAGATTCCTCTGGGACCGGTTTTTCGAATTAGCCAGAAATTCCCCTTCCCTGGTTAATTCAAATTCTGAACGTCTCCTTCCTCGTTTAAGTAAACCAAGATAAATTGCAGCATTCGCATAATAATCACCCTGACGTTCGTCGAATTCGAAAAACTCAGCAATCGCAGTTTTATTTGTAAGTCCGTTTGGATAATTGGTTATAAGGTCAATAACTTTATCGAGGTCATTTGCCTGAGGATAGGGGACATTAGGTTCAGATTCCAGTTCAATCGTTTGAATGAGGCTTTGTAGATTGATCTGTTGTTTTACAGGTTCGTTGATGGTGTAGCATTTCCCTCGAACAAAATGCAATTCACCATATTCCGTACCGAAACCAAATTGAAGGATGTAAAAAAGCCCGTTGGTATAAATGAAAAACAGAGGAATTACCTCTTTTAATGTTTTGTGGGACCAATTTTCACACGGATAATAGAGTTGGCGAATATTAAAGTCCTCAATCCGCCCAATTTTCGCTTCAAACAGATAGATTCGTTCAGGACTTTCATAGCCCGCATCAATTTCGATCTGCACTCCAGAGACCCGGACGGTATGATGATCCACCGGGATAGTCACGGAGAAAGTTCCTGAGCGTTGCCTACCTCGGATAGTAAGATTCAATTCTCGCTCATTTGTGAAGGTTTTAAGGAGAGAGACCAAATTAGCATAATCGATTGCCTGTGATTCGGAAGAGATACTCCGAAGATCGAGGCTTTGATATTCACTGAAATCTCGCCCAGGGAGATATTCTTCTGGACTGATTGCCGCGAATATTGGTTCAAGCGAATAATACGTCTTTGATAACTCATCTTTGAAGATAATGTACTTCCCATTTTCTACTGGAAGAATCGATAATTTGTGATGTTTAAAAATTTCCGGGCGTAGATTTTTCCTGTCAATTTTAGCAAGAAGTCGGGGTTCTCTTCCTTTGCTCGCCTCTTTCAAGTCATCCGCTGTAACATATACGAATCCCTGGCGATCGATTTCAGCAAGAAGAGGAAGTGAAGCGAAAATTTGTTCCCAGGCTACGTCATTAAGAGCCATATATCATCAGGTTTTTCGACGATAATTCGTAATGATTAATTCATTGATTTCACCACGACCAGATCCAACGCAATTGATACTACGTTTTGCCGGCACACGTTCTATCATGTAATCTGAATACAAATCCTCGAAGAATGTATCATTTGGATTCTCGTTTTTTGGATCAGAATTACTCAGCATAACTTTTGCCCCTTTTTTGTCAAGTTCTTTGAAGAATTTTGCGAGCCGATGTTGATCCTTATCGGTGAAGCCATCCTTTGAATACGATGTGAACCTAGAAGTCACATTTAGCGGGCGATATGGGGGATCTAAATAAACAAACGTATACTTGTCAACGAATTTTTTACACTCTGTGAAATCCCCCGAGATAATCTCTGTTGTCTTCAACAGAATAGCCACATCTTTCAGATTATCCTCATTGAGAATTTCAGGCTTTTTATATCTGCCAAAAGGGACATTGAATTCGCCTTTTCGATTTACTCTAAATAGCCCGTTAAAACAGGTTCTATTTAGAAAAATAAGCTGAGCGGCCCGTTCGACCCAATCCGTTTGAAATTTATTAAAATTAATATCCGGTTTTTTCCGATTAAATGCTGCCCGAATATTGTAATAGAGATGGTTACGGTCTTCATCATTTTTTGATAGGTAATCAGATTCGAGTGCTTCAAGGATTGTAATCAGCTGTTTTGTAGAATTTTTTATCACTCGATAAGAGAGGACCAATTCTTCATTAATATCGCAGATGTAACAGCGCCGGAAGGAGAATTTTTGGTTTATATAGAAAAATACAGCCCCCCCACCAACGAATGGCTCGACATATTTTGCGATTCGTCCATGCTTTAATTCACTGGGGAACCGTTTATTGAACTCGGAAAGTAATTGGGTTTTCCCACCGGCCCACTTTAAGAAGGGCTTTGCATCTGGTACTAATTTCACTTGTCTTACCATAGGATGGGAACGTCGAAATATTGTTCTATCAATATGTTACTTGCTAACATTATAGCCTATTGAATTGTTGCACCGTCTCCTGAAACTATTTCCCCTTCTTCATTCTTGCTTGCCCGTCTCTGGATCAGGAGCTGTGTTCGGTCCTGATCCTCTAGCCGGCCTTCGGCCTGTATCGCCAGGCCAAGCGTGGGCCCCGGCGGCGGGGGCCTTCGGGGCCTCGTCAGCCCAGGCCCTGGGGCTGGGTGGGGACCGGATGAACCGCCCCCCCCCTTTTCAGTATTTCTTAGCCCCCGATCACTCAGCGAGCTTCCTCGCCTCTTCTGCAGGTATTGCGACAAGGGTTTCGGTGGAGATGTTGTCACTCATCCTCATTAAATGCTTCATGACCGCCTTCTCGTTTGGGGCCTCGAAGATCCCGACGGCATCGTACCTGCCCAGGGTCCAGTAGAGACCGAGGTTCTTGATCCCCTCTTTGTCCCCTATCTCCAGCCATTTCACGTTCTGGGCGATGACTTCCTTGGTTGGTTTTTTCCTGAATTTGATCAATACTACGCATTTCACTTCCGTTTCCTCCGCCCTTTCGGGCACTGCACCATGGATCGAGGGGTTATATCAAAGTTCTCCCGGTAATAAGAGTACAAGCTGTTCGTTCACGATTGGACGGCGGACGGGGTGCGGAGGATCCGCCCCCCAATTCTTCTGTAGTTCTCGGCCCCGTCCCGAATCAGAAGTTGTGTTCGGTCCTGATCAGCCGCCAGCCTTCGGAATGGGATCAGGTATCCGGCGTGGGCACCGGTCGGGGCGGGGGCCTTCGGCCTGCATCGCCGGCCCAGGCCCTGGGGCGGGGTGTGAGGCGGTGGACGGGATGCAGATGATCCGCCCCCCCGTTCTTCGTTAATGGGTATGAAAATCATTATATTCCGTCGTTTTTAACGCCAGAATTGCATATGTCTCAAATAATGTCTGAATTACCTGGTTATCGATCTCAATGGCTCGGACTGACATCCTCGATACTCGGTCTATTGCTTTGAGGAATAGTGGATTAAATTGAACATCTGCGAGGAGTTCTCCCCTTGTTCTCTCTAAATCGATACCCCCATTTTCCTTTGCCTTCTTGAATGCAATTTTAAATGCAAATGTGGCTGAAAAATGCCCTGAACTTGGTCGGCTATGCTCCAATATTCTGCTTTTCATTCGGTTAGATCGACCAACGTAAATCGGCTGGTTATTCTCATAGAAAACGTAGACCCCATTATCGGGAAAATCCTCTAATCTGGATTTGGTAGGTGTATTTTGGAGTTTATTTAGGATTTTTGGTAATAGTTCTATTGCGTTGTGAAATTCTTGATCTCCTCTGAACCAATGAACAATAACATTTTTTACCGTTTCCAAGTTACTATCAAGGAACATAGCCCCTATCAATGCTTCGAGAGTTTCGGCCATTAAACTTGGCTGGGCCATCGCGCCTCTATTCTTCTCTCCTTTATCCTTTTGAATATCTGGCCAGATATCCATATTTATAGCAATTTGGGCGAGACGAGTTTCGTTTTCCATTTGTGATTTTTTAATTGTGATCTCACCTGGGTTGGTGATCCCATCTTCTCTGAGTAATTGAACAAGGGCCACTTTCAGAACTCCGTCCCCCAAAGTGGTAAATTCACTCTGGTCAGGGCATTCTTCGTGTCGATCTCGCTTCTCCTTTGCGAACCCGGCGCGAGTTAATGCTTGGTCTTTCAGACCGGGATTTTTAAACGCATATCCAATCTTATCTGAAAAATCTTTAGGCTTCATCTCTGGCTCCATAATCCATCCTTTCTCTCTTGGGAGTTTATTCTTGCTGTGCAATACTTGGTATCAGGAGCTGTGTTCGGCCCTGATCACCTAGCCAACCTTCGGCATGGGATCAGGTATCCGGCGTGGGTTCCGGCGGGGGCGGGGGCCTTCGGGGCATCGCCGGCCCAGGCCCTGGGGCGGGGCGACGGTGGGGGGGATGTCAGCCTGACAAGATCCCCGTCGCATTTTGAGATGGAATTCCCGATAACACTCTTCTCGCCCAGATGAAGGCAAGAACGGGATCAACGAGGAACGAGATCATGTAGAAGATCATGACCGCCGTGAAACTCGCTGTGATAATATTCAGGCGGATGAGGGCAACGAAGGGGAGGATCATTCCAATGTTGACGACGCAGGCGATGAAGAATATATAACGTGTCCGGCCTGTCCCATAAAAGATACTCCGCAGGATTGTCCCAATCCCAAAGCCGATGTAGGGAATAATCAGCCACCAGAAGGTCTCGACCGAGTACCTGACCATCTCGAGGTTGGGGTTGAAGAAGGTCGACAGGGCCCCCCACCAGAGGATCCCGATGGCGGCGATGGCGAGCATGATGGCAATGACAAGAACCATCGAAGCTTTAACCACATTCATGAGGTCTCCAAACCTTTTCTCCCCAAAGTAGTTCCCGACCACCACACTGGTACCTTCCCCGAGGGCCAGGACAGGTATGAGGAGGGTCCACATGACCCACATCGCGAGGCCGTAGCCCCCGTATTCGTTGGTGCCCATAACGTTGAGAACGAGGAGCAGGCCCATGTACCCGACATTCCTGACGAGGGAATCGAGACCGGTCCACCCTCCGATCCTGAACAGCGGGGCCACATGCTCCCGCCACTTTGTTTGTATGATCGTCGAGATATCCAGTTTGAGCAGGTAAAGGACATAGCCGATCGAGATGAACATCAGGAGAACCTTTGAGACGACGTATCCGATGGCCACCCCTTGAATTCCGAGGTGGAGGGATACGGGAGTGCTGGATATCAGGAACAGGTCAAGAATCATGTTCACGATGACCGAGATTGTCACCAGGATGAGGGCTTCCTTCCCTTTTTGCAGGGATTTTATCGCGATGAGCAGGATATAGGATACCGCCTCGAATGGCAGGGCGATAGATTTCAGCAGGAGATATTGCGTCGTCAGATTCACTATCTCGACGGGAGTACCGATTGTTGCGACAAAATCCTTTGTGAACAAGACGACAATCCCTGTAACTATAAGGGAAAAGATGATCTGGATGAGCAGGCCGGCTTTGAGAATCTCAATAACCTTGTCCCGGTTATGATAATTCTGGGCAACCAGAGCAAGGATTCCGAAGGGGATTGTCTCATTGACAATCTCAATGGTTACGGCGATGAATTCAAACTGCTCGGTGATTGCCAGCGCATTTGTGCTGATTCGGCCAATCCAGTATATGTTTGACAAATCGTAGAATTTCGGAATTAGCATTGCTAGGATCAAGAATCCGATAAAATGCCAGGGATATGCCTGGGTTATTGTTTCCCAGTGTTTTTTAATAGCCAGACCTAACCCCAAATAGTACACTTCCTATAAAAGACTAATAAGAGTCTTTGAATAAAAATCTCTTTGGTCACTATTTTCTTCAATCACAAGGAAGTCGTTGCCTGGCCGGCCTTCGGCCTGGATCAGGTGTCCGGCGTGGGTCCGGGGCGGGGGCCTTCGGAGCCTTCTGCCTTACCCAGGCCCTGGGGCGGGACTTCCCCCTCCGTCACCGATTCAGAAGGTATTATTCAGGCCCTGATCGCCCTTCACAATAGACTAAAGGAAAAAGAATGGTACAGCTATGAAGCCAATTGCGAAGGCAATCAAGGCGATTTTAATCTCTAACTGCTCCTTCTCCGTTAAAGACTTTCCAAATGCTTTCTCTATAAATGTCCATTGAGCAGGTGTTTGGTTTGCAGGTGTTTGGATAGAAGGTGTTCGGACGGACGGAGTTTGGATAGAAGGTGTTTGGATGGCGGGTGTTCGGACTGGCGTTGTATTGGTATCTTTTGTGATTGGAAATAGTGCGCCTGATGAGAAATGCCATCCATATAAAACCGCTTGTTCCTTTATCATTGGCCCAAACATCATGAAATCCAATGGGTAAGGTTCTGATTCGCTATCTCCTAATTCAATTCTAAAGGGTAATACTCTAAATGACTTATCTCCCCAACTACTGATCACGACATTTGCCCCATTATTTTTAACTCGAACCGATTTTGCCAACTCCTCCTTTTTATGATTAAAATATTCATTATAATCGGTCTTTTTTTGCGGTGGCGGTAAAATTCCCCTTTTAATTAACCCGATATGATAAGCCTGGGCAAAAAGACAACAACGGTCATATTTCCGAGTATCCTTAGAAAGGAGGTCTTTAAGCTGTCCAAAAACTCCTGCTGGGGTGGTTTCTGAAAGGTTCTTTAACCTTTCAAGATGCTTCACGTAATGCTCGATAAGTTCCTCTTCCGGCCCTTCAATGTCTAATTCCTCCGTCCAGGCTTCCTTAACTAAATATAAAGTCATGATATTTACCAATGAATTTGAATGACACTCACCAGTGCCCGGTTTCTTGATGATTTTTATGCCATCTATACAGGCCATAGATACCGAGGACAGACGCTGCAAAAAAAGCAGCTAGACCCAATGGAGGGGATATTACAATCAATACCCCCGGTAAAGATATTGCAACTAATCCAATAATGAATCCGAATATTTTTCCCATCGCTCCGTATTGTCCGATATTGGTACGTCTGCAGACTGCACTTCCAATCAAGTATATAAAACCGAATCCGGCCAAAATCCCAATTAACATTAAAAGTGCTTCAAACACTGCCATAACATTTCGACCTTTTATAAATTATCTTTAAAATATTCTTATATATACTTTATCTTAAATAGTATTATTAATTGACGTGAACCGAGCAAAAGATCCGCCCCCCTCATCATAACTATTTCGCCCTGTCCCTGAATCACCAATCATGTTCGGTCCCAGATCACCCGTCTAGCCTTCGGCATGGGATCAGGTATCCGGCGTGGGTGCCGGCGGGGCGGGGGCCTTCAGGGCCTTCGCCGGCCCAGGCCCTGGGGCGGGGTGGGGCGGTGGGGGGAATGGGGATGCAGAAGATCCACCCCCCATTCTTCGTTATTTCTGAGCCCCGTCCCCGGATCTGAAGTTATGTTCGGTCCCTTATCGCATAGCTTGGCCTTCGGCCTGCATCACCGGCCCAGGCCCAGGGGCGGGGTGGGGTGGGGGATGGGATGCGGATGATCCGCCCCCCATTCATCATTAGTTCTTTGCCCCGGTCCGGGATCACAAACTATGTTCGGTTCCCTGATCAGATGCCGGCCTTCGGGATGGAATTGATCATCAAGCGTGGGTGCTGGCGCCGGCGGGGGCGGGGGGCCTTCGGGGCCTCGCCGGCCAGGCCCTGGGGCGGTGGTGGGCGACGGGGGACGGGATGCGGGTGATCCGCCCCCCTTTCTTCATTATTTCTGAGCCCTGGACATGGATCAGCCGTTGTGTTCGGCTCCACGCCCGGGCGGGGTGGGCTTCGCCGGTTTTCGCCCGGTCCTTGACTCGCAAGCTATGTTCGGTCCATGAACATATAGCCGGCCTTCGGCCTGGGTCTGATCTGCAAGTGTGGGCACCGGCGGCAGGGGCGGGGGCCTTCGGGGCCCCTCGCCGGCCCAGGCCCTGGGGCGGGGGTGGGCGCGGACGGTGGACGGGATGCGGATGATCTGCCCCCCTTTCGCGTTATTTTAAGAGATTATCGAAGAGTGAGTGTTATATTAGTCTTTTGCCCCTAAAGACTCTATACATCGCTAAAGGCAGAAAAACAAAAAATATCAATGCTGTTATGAAGATCAGCCCCCATCTCATCACCAGGAACAATTCCGGAGAAACGATGCTTACCATTAAATCAGTATTCGGACCAAATGCCATCATCGATAGAGTAAGGTAGATAAAAAAGATGGAAATTGGAATTGCAACAATTGCAATAATAATGTAAACAAAATACTGATTAAAATTAAATTTTGGTTTTTTATAACCTTTCGAGTTCGACCAGCTCATACGTATCCAATGTAACCATATATTCGCATAGATATTATAATAATTCCAGAAAGAGTACAATTTCTAAAAATATCTTCGCCCCTCCTTCGCCCCGTCCCTGGATCGCAAATTATGTTCGGGATTGGATCAGCCAGCCGGCCTTCGGGATGGGTCTGATCATCACGCGTGGGTGCCGGCGGGGGCGGGGGCCTTCGGGGCATCCGCAGCCACCCAGGCCCTGGGGCGGGGTGGGGCGACGGTGGACGGGGTGCGGGATGAGGATGATCCGCCCCCCCTTTGTTCGGTATTTCTTAGGCCCCGCCCCCTGGGTCGGATGCTGTGTTCGGTCCCTGATCGGCTGGCTGGGCCTTCCGCCCTGCGTCACCGGCCCAGGCTTTGGGGCGGGGGTGGGGCGGAGGTGGACGGGAGAAGCAGGCAAGAATGTGGAGTATAGGAAAGATTTCAAGATACTACGAAAATTTTTAAATTACCTCGAATAGTCAAGTATATGGTAAAAAATTCTCTATCTTTTGAAGACGTCTGGAAATCAATTTGTGAACATGAAGGGGAGATTTTTTACCTTATTAGAGGTGATCCATTTACGTATGAAATTCATGGAAATTTCCTGATTGTCAGCCGAACTAATAGGCAATTATCGAAAAGAAATTTCCAAAATGGTTTTTCATTACTACCTCTTAAGGGACTTGGTGAAATTAATCGAATTATTCAAGGTCCTTCCTATGTCTGGGCAATTTTAAATGATAAAAGAATAATGAAAAATGAATAATTTTTCCTCTTTAGGAGTTGTGTTCGGTCCTTGATCACCCGGCCGGCCTTCGGTCTGGTCTGATGTCCAGCGTGGGTCCCGGCGGGCGGGGGCTTTCGGGGGCCTTCGCCCACCCAGGCCCTGGGGCGGGGTGGGGTGGGAGGGAGGAGGAGATGCGGATGATCCAGAACCCGTTCTTCGGTGTTTCTGGGCCCCGTCCCCGGATCAGCAGCTGTGTTCGGCACCTGATCGCTTAGCCGGCCTTCGGCCTGCATCGCCGGCCCAGGCCCTGGGGCGGGGTGGGGCGGACAGGGGAGGGGATGCAGGGGATCCGGCCCCCATTATGTTGAATGCCGCAAAATGATATCCCCGTAGGCTTTTAATTCATCATCAGAAATTCTGATATTTGTTTTTGCATTTTTTATAAACTCAGGCAGTTCATAGGCCTTTAAAACCGCAACAGTTGGCTTATACAATTTTGTTTTCAGGTCGGGATGAACGAATGCGATGATGCTATTTATGAATAGTTGTCGATGCTTCAAACCTGCACTATCAGCGTGTTGTTCAATGAAATCTTTCAATGTTACAGCATTTCGTTTTGCTTGCTTACTGATGCTTGGGATTCTTTTTTTGCCAGAATAGGTTAGCAAATACCATTCGTCTTCATTGCAGCCAACACCAATTCTGTAATCCTTAGTCTCAATGACAAAAATTCCATTTTGACCAAGAACAATGTGGTCAATATTTCCATGTTTGGGATGTAAGACCACATCATTGAGTAAATAATAAGAATCATCTAATTGCTGCAAAGCCGTTGAAACTTTTGTTTCTCCAGACTTGCCTCTTTTCCAACTATAATTCTGCTGTAAATATGCAAATGCAATAACAAATGCAATGACGGATCCTAAAAGACTTAAAGGAAAAACAAATGAAAATAAAAGGAGAATAAAACAAATTAGAAAATATTTCTTGGCCGATTCGTTATTTTGCTTAATCTTGTTTTCGGCATATTGATATTTTGTCTCTTTCAGAACGTGCATAATAATTACCGTTCATATATGGATCTTTTATTGAAATATTTATATATTCCTCAAGATCTCCGAGGCTCAAGAGCCACGTTCGGCCCCTTGATCACCTCGCCGGCCTTCGGAATGGGATCCGGTATCCGGCGTGGGCGGCGGGGGCGGGGGGCCTTCGGGGCTTCGCCGGCCCAGGCCCTGGGGCGGAGCGGGGCGACGGTTGAGAAGGGCGATATCAAAATGTCAGAATTGATCGGTGAGAAAGTAGCAATCCAAGATATGTCCGAACAAGAATCCAAACTATTATTTATGGATTAGGTTATTATGCGAGATTATGGGATCGGAGGACAAGAAACAAGAAGATCTATTGATTGATGAATATTCCAATTTACGTCAAGAAATGATCGCGAATTTTGAGAGAATTCATGATACCACGAAATGGATAACAGGTGGATTTTTCCTGTTTTTAGGCGCCATGTGGCAATATCCCAATCTTTTTCCGCCTTATGCATCATTATTTTTATTGTTTGCAGTTGGTTTGCTGGGGTTATCTTGCCTTCGTCTTTACCAAGGAATTTACACTTTGGGTTCATATGTCGCGGTTGTAATTGAATGCCGATCAAACGCTAAATGGCATATAATGAGTCGATGTTATGGGGATTATAAAAAGAAAAAAGGAATTATACCAAAGCTAGCTGATCACCTTCCTTTCCCATTTGGTAAAGCATGGGGAGGGGATTCATCTCAGCTTTCGATATTGGTAATTGGATTGAATTTGTTTGCATTTTTCATTGCTATAAATCTTTTACACGATAATACGACATTTGCTGTAGCGGTTCTAGCCTTCTTATTTAATTTATATGTTTTTTATAAATTATTCTATGATATGC
>Ga0315285_10003551_pt1 | contig 16201 bp, 14 predicted proteins | sample YL17G09_36_MG_FD_203698 | JGI IMG/M metagenome (GOLD analysis project Ga0315285, IMG submission 203698) | Sediment microbial communities from Yellowstone Lake, YNP, Wyoming, USA - YL17G09_36 | ecosystem: Environmental > Aquatic > Freshwater > Lake > Sediment | place: USA: Wyoming | collected... | reverse complement strand
TAGGGTCCCTCGACTCGATATTGGGTATCCACCCGTCGTCCTCGAAACTGCCGTTCACAATCACGCAGTCGTCCGCTCGAGCCGCATTGCCGACCAAAAGCGCAATCATTATTACTCCAATTGCTGCTACGTTTTTCATCATCACTTTCTCCACCCTCTATTCTGTCATTATCATCAACGTCGTATGAGCTATTCTTCCTTAGGCCTGTTCGGCCAATATCCGGCGCCTCACCGCGTCTTCGTGACTACTCTCTGTATTTCCACTCGAAGTTGTATATGTCATCAGCCGTGCCGTAATTGCCATCATACCCGGCGGACATCAGGATATAAGAATCCGCCCGAAACGGTCTGGCCAGACCCGTGGCGCTTGTAATTTTAAAGTTCTCGGTGTTCTTATAAAACCTGTCCGGTGGATTTTCTAACGGATCCTCAAACTTATGGACATTTGCCGGAGCAGCAACATCAGGTTGGCCCAGCCTGACAAGGAGACGATTATCCCAATAATTGTAGATGTTCTCAGTAGGGCTACCAGGTCCTGCCCCCATCATGGCCGGGTCGTGGAAACGTCCCCTCGTGTTGGCTTTAAAGTACAGTATGGGCATGCCGACCTTTTTTCCGGAAGTAAGCTTGCGCGTGTACACATCGCACAGAACACGACTCGTCGGCAGGAACGGGGCCGTAGCGCCCGGCCATATATCCTGTACCTCAACAGCGTCGGCGCTTTCGGGCGGGAGGAACGGGCCCTTTCTGGCGGATAAGTCAGTCACGACATACAAAAGCGCCCCGGAAGCATCCCTGCCTTGCCTGTCGAAGATCGAATTCGAGTGAAAGCCCAACAAATCCCAACCCATCATCGCCTCGCAGAGCTTCATCGCACCGCAATAGTCATCGCTCCCAGGGGGAGCTGGGGGGTCCATGGGGCTGGAGTCAGGGTAGTCCCCAAACTCGTTATTGAAAAGCTCGACTGCGGCCTCGATACTGTGGAACTGGGCGTTCTGCCTGACCGTCTTGGCGTAGATTCGGACCTTGTTCAAAGCCGGCACGAGCAGACCGATGAGAATCACGATAATGCTCATAACGGTCAGCAACTCCACAATGGTAAATGCCGCTTTCCTATTCGATTGTTTGGCGATTGTCTTCATTTTTGTTCTCCTTAAGTATTTTCGGCTCATTTGTGTTTCGGTTTCTTCTCAGACAGTCAACGAGGTAATAATCTTTATCATAGGCAGGAACACCGACAGAAGGATTGTCATAACGACAAGGCCGAGCACAACAATCATAATCGGCTCGAGCATCGACATTAACCCGGCGACCATCACGTCAACCTGCTCGTCGTAGTTGTCGGCCACTTTCAAAAGCATCTTGTCGAGGTCGCCGGTCTCCTCGCCGACGGCGACCATATTGCTGACAATCAGGTCAACCGTTTTTGACTGCTTTAACGGGCTGGCGAAAGTGTCACCCTGCCTGATGGAATCGTGAACGGTATGGAGCGTATTGGAATACACTTCGTTTCCCGCCGTTTCCGCCGTAACGGTAATAGCGTCGAGGATCGGCACGCCGGCGCTAATCAACGTCCCCAGGGTCCTCGTCCACCGCGTGACCGATATTTTGCCGCTGAGCTGGCCGATCACCGGCAGCTTCAGCTTGATGGTGTCCAGTATCAGCCTGCCGACACGGCACTTCTTCACAATTCTAAGGAGGAAGATTGTGGCAAACGGGACGCCCACCAAGACGGCCCAGCCGTACCTGTACGCGATCCAACTGCTTATCGCCAGCACGACCCTTGTCAGCTTTGGCAGGTCCTCGCCCTCGGTCATCTCGGTCAGCACCGCGGTAAAATTCGGTATCACAAAGGTCATCAGCAGCAAAAGAATAACGAAAGCAAAGGTTAAGACCACCGCCGGATAAATCATTGCACTTTTCACTCTTCCCTTGAGCTTCTGGGCCTTCTCCATAAAGTCGGCCACACGCGACAGGATAATATCCAGCACGCCGCCGGTCTCGCCGGCCGCAACCATGCTGACAAGCAGCCGATCAAAGGACCGCGGGAACCTGCCCATCGCCTCGGAGAGTGTTGCCCCCCCCTCGATGTCGTCGCCGACATAACCGATGACCCTTTTGAATGTGCCCGATCTCTGCTGCTCCTCAAGAATCCGCAGCGACCTCAGAATCGGCAGACCCGCGTCCTGAAGCGTTGAAAGCTGTCTGGCGAATTGCGATATATACTTGATTTTGACCTTACCGCCCGCGCCTCGTCTCCGCGTCGGCCTCGCGGCGGCACCAGCCGCCGCCTTCTTGCCCTCGCCGCGAGCACGGACCTTCGTGGGGAAATACCCCATATTCCGTATCTTGCTTATCGCTTCCTTCTGGCTCAGGGCTTCGATCTCGTCCTTTATCTCCACGCCCTGGGCATCCAATGCTGAATATTGAAATGTAGGCATCTTCGACCTCCCTGGGAACCATATTCAACAACCAGGTTCCACTTCGCAGAGTAAGTCCTGCTATATTTCTTCCATAATCGTTTCCTTGACGACCTCGTCTATGGTGGTCATACCATCATAGATTGTAGCCAGGCCATTCTCACGGAGCAGCGTCATACCGGCTTTCTGGCCCGCGGACCGCAAAACGCCCGTCGAAGCCTGATTCATAATCAGGTCGCGTATCTCATCAGTGAACGTCATAATCTCGAAAATGCCGATCCGGCCCCTGTATCCGGTACCGTTGCACTTGTCGCAGCCGCGCCCGTAATAGAACTCCTTGTCTTTGACATCCTCCGGCCGCAGCTGCAGCTCCATCAACTGAGTCTCACTCGGCTCAAACGGCGTTTTGCAGATCTCGCATATCCTCCTGACCAGCCGCTGGGCAACGATTCCCTCGATAGTCGCCGTCAGCAGAAACGGCTCAACCCCCAGATCCAGAAGTCGTGCTATCGAGCTTGGCGCATCGTTTGTGTGCAATGTCGTGAACACCACGTGGCCCGTAAGAGAGGCCTGCGCCGCAATCTCCGCTGTCTCAAGGTCGCGAATCTCACCTACCAATATAATATCAGGGTCCTGACGCAGAATCGAACGCAGACACCTTGCAAACGTCAAACCGATGGCCGGCTTCATCTGCACCTGTATAAGACCGTCAATGTCATACTCGACTGGGTCTTCGGTAGTAATTATCTTTGTCTCAACGTCGTTGAGCTCCTGCAAGGCCGAATAGAGGGTCGTCGTCTTGCCGCATCCGGTCGGACCCGTAACAATGACAATTCCATTAGGCTTCTGAATAAGGCGACGGACTGTCTCGTGGTCGTTGGGCCTCAACCCGAGCTTAGCCAAATCAAAGCTCACCTGGCTCCTGTCCAGCACACGCAGCACAACACTCTCTCCGAACATCGTAGGCAAAACGCTGACACGCAAATCAACCGGGTTGCCCTGTACCGTCAGGGATATTCGCCCATCCTGAGGCAAGCGCCTCTCGGCGATGTCCAGACTCGCCATGACCTTTATACGAGAGCTTAGTGCCGCCGCAATATACTTCGGAGGAGGAATCATTTCGTAGAGCACACCGTCAATACGATAGCGCATCTTGTACTCATCCTCAAACGGCTCAAAGTGAATGTCGGAGGCCTTGTCACGAATCGCCTGCAGCAAAACCAGGTTCAACAGCTTCTTCACAGGGTTGGACTCAGACAGCTCCTTTAGCTCATCCAGGTCGATGCTCTGGTTCCTGCCTTCAAACTCCGCCAGGAAGGAGTCACCCTGTATCTCGCCTATCAAATCGTCGATGTTGTCGTCCTGCGTATCCTCGTAGTACTTCGTCAGCGCTCTCTCGAGGGAATCTGCGTCGGTCATCTTTGCCTTGACCTTGAAACCCATCAATGTAGCCAGGTCATCGGTCGCCCGGAAGTTCTCCGGGCTGTCAAGCACAACTGTAAGCTCATTCTCCTGCTGATTATACTCAAACGGCACGATGTGATACGTCTTAGCCATTTGCGCCGGGACTCTCTGAATAACATCAGGCAGTATGTCAATGTTGTCTATATTGACGTATTCCATCCCCCGCTGTGCGGCGAGCGCCATCCGCAACTGGGCTTCATCAACAAGCCCCAGTTCAAGCAGCACCTTGCCGATCTGCACCTTCCCCTGTCGCTGCCCCTGCACTTTAAGACACTCGTGCACCTGCTCCCGGCTGAGGACTCCCATCTTCATCAGAATCCTGCCGACAGTTCTGCCCCGCAACTGGTCTATCGGGGGCATCTTTCGCATTGGTGTCGTTTCTGCCATATGCGGATTCCTTCAAATTCAACCGACCCTTTAAGCTAAGCCATTCTTATTATACAACATTAAAACCTTTTTGACAAATAAATTACAGAGTGGACATGTGGTTTTTGGGACTGAAAGACAGCCGGGATAGAACTGTTTAGGCAACTTCTAACAGCGAATCCGCCACCCCCCATTTTCACTAAGAATATGCCTACACCCCACATCTGACACGTGAGCAGGGACCGCTTACAAAGGTCCGATAACAGGTCAGGCCCGAAGGATAGGCCCGAGATCCTCCATTTCCTTGACCTCTTCTTCCCGCTTTCCCTTGGCCTTTTTGCTGTGAATCTTGGCCGTAGCCTTGTCCTGCAAGGCTCCCGGCTGCCGCCCTTTATCAAGCATCTCCTCAAGGGTGATTTTGCCGGTGTCATACAGATTCCAGAGGTGTTCATCCAGAAGCTGCATGCCGAGTTTTTTGCCCGTCTGTATGCTGGAATCAATTCGGTAGGTCTTATTCTCTCGGATAAGATTGGCAATAGCAGGTGTTACGACCATAAACTCATAAGCAGCGATCCGGCCTTTCCCGGTAGCCAGGGGACAAAGGGCCTGGCTCAGAACTGCTATCAGGTTGCTGCTTAACTGAATGCGAATTTGCTCCTGCTGGTCAACAGGGAAGACGTCAATTATTCTGCTAATGGTGCCGGCGGCGCTCGTGGTATGCACCGTACTAAAGACCAGGTGGCCGGTTTCAGCCGCCCTGACCGCCGCCTCAATCGTCTCCAGGTCCCGCAATTCACCCACCAGAATCACGTCAGGGTCCATTCTTAAAACTCGTCTTAAGGCCTCTCCAAAACTGGGAACATCAATGCCTACTTCCCGCTGGTTGATAATAGATTTCTTATGTGAGTGATAATACTCGATCGGGTCTTCAACAGTTATAATATGGCGGTCGAAGTTTTCGTTAATATAGTTGACCATACAGGCCAGCGTAGTGGTCTTGCCGCTTCCGGTTGGGCCGGTCACCAGGAACATGCCTCTGGGCCTGCGGCACAGGGCGGCACATATCCTGGGCAGACCTATTTCCTCGAACGTCATAATCTTGGTTGGGATCAGACGCAAGACCAGCGAGATACTGCCCTTCTGCCGAAATATAGACACGCGAAATCTTGCTGCGTCCCCGAAGGCAAAGCCAAAGTCCGTTCCGCCCTCTTCCTGGAGCTCCTGCTGATTGCGGTCGGGAGTTATACTCTTCATCAAGGCCGCCGTATCGTCGGGCTCAAGGACCTTCGTTTCGAGCGACCTGAGCCTTCCGTGTATTCTCAATACGGGCGGTCGCCCGGTCACAAGATGTATATCTGAGGCCCCTTGCGAAACACAGGCCTGCAGCAATCTGTCCATATTAACTGTTGCCATTTGATAAACCCTAAAAACTGCGTCTGATTAGTCAACGACAGCGCCTTCTGTCTGCGTTGTTTTCGCCACCTCCACCGGCGTTGTAGTCCCTTTGAAAATCTTCAACTTGCCGTCCTCCATCAGCGTTCTCATCCCGCTGGCTTTTGCCGCCCTTCTCAGCTCGACGGTGGGCGCCTTCGCAAAGGCCAGTTCCCTGACTTGAGTATTCATCTCAAACATCTCAAAAATGGCGATTCGCCCCTTATACCCCGTGCCCTGGCACTGGCTGCACCCGGTGCCCTTATAGACGGGATGCTTCTGAGTATCCTGCGGACTTATGCCCAGAGCTCGCAGGTATTGGGGGTTTGGATTCTCATCGACCACTTTGCATTTCTTGCAGATAATCCGGACAAGCCTCTGCGCCATGATTGCCTGTATCGAGCTGGCCACGAGAAACGGCTTAACACCCATATCGATCAGACGGGTGATCGCGCTGGGGGCGTCATTGGTGTGCAGAGTGCTGAAGACCAGATGCCCCGTCAGGGCCGCCTGAATGGCAATGTCCGCAACGACACCGTCACGAATCTCGCCAATCAGTATTACATTCGGAGCCTGTCGCAGCATCGCCCTGAGTATCTTGTCAAACGTCAGACCTATTTCTTCCTTCACCTGGCACTGATTCATCCCTGTGAAGTTATATTCCACGGGGTCCTCAGCCGTGACGATTTTCTTGTCGGGCTTGTTGATCTCCTGCAGCGCGGCATAGAGCGTTGTGGTCTTGCCGCTTCCGGTCGGGCCTGTCACCAGGAAAATGCCGTTCGGCCTTTTGATTATCTTCTGGAACTGCTCGTAGTTGTCCTGTTCAAAACCGAGCGCCTCGATGCCGATATTGACGGCATCCGGGCGCAAGATTCGCAGCACAACGCTTTCTCCGTGGTTCCCGGGCAGGGCTGAAACACGAAAATCGATGTCCTGCCCCCCTATCTCGCGCTTAATACGTCCGTCCTGCGGGAGCCTCTTCTCGGCAATGTCCATACCCGAGAGAATCTTAACACGGGTAATCATAGGCGCCTGCATGTTCTTTGGGATGTTGTCCTTTTCGAGACATACGCCATCGACGCGGTATCTGACCCGCACCCTGTCCGCCATCGGCTCAATATGTATATCGCTGGCCCGCATGAAATAGGCGCTGTCTATTATCAGGTTGACGAGCCTGATGATGGGGGCATCCTCGCCCTCACCTCCTCCGGCCTGGATTCGCAGCGCTTCGGCCTGCAGCTCGTGACCGGCCTCGGCAAGCTCCGCGGCAGTCGCGTCGATGCTGTGTTTGAGCCTGTCGTCTTCTTCCTTGTGAACCTTGTCAAACGACTCCTGGATGTAGGAGCGAATCTTGGTCGGATTTGCGAGATAGCATTCCAGCTCACGGTTTAAACGGAAACGAAGCGCATCCATCGTCTCAATGTCCGACGGATCGCCGATGATCAGCTTTAGCTTGCCGTTATTCACGCCCAGAGGAAGGACCTGATGCCTTTTAATGAGTTCCTGTGGAATGAGCGAGCCCGCATCAGCCGGTATTGGGGCCTTATCAAGGTTTATATACTGTAGCCCGAACTGCTTGGCGATCGCCTTCGTCAGAGTCTCCTCATCGATCAGACCAAGTTCGAGCAGGACCTGGCCAAGACGCTTATTGTTCGTCTTGGAGGTCTTAATCGCCTTCACAAGCGACTCCTTCTCAACGAGCCCGGCCTTGAAAAGTATTTCACCTAAATGTCTGCGCTGCTTCGCCATAATCTCCACGGTATTGTGCAGGCCCCAGTATGCCTATTTTAACATTTTCATCGCAATTAGTCAATCCTTCAATCGCAATCGCAGCATATTTAGGGCCGTTTGAGCAGTTCTGCGTCGTATGGAGTCTCTATCGCCGATAAAACGCCGGCACTTGACCTCATATCCCTCCTCAGAATCAATACAGATATATACCAGACCGATAGGCTTTTGTTCAGTCGCACCGGTTGGGCCGGCTATGCCGGTTATGCCAACTGCAAAATCCGTTCGGGCCTTGGCCCTGGCGCCCCGAGCCATAGCCAGGGCCACCTCCTCGCTGACGGCGCCGTGCAGCTCAATCAACTCGGGAGCCACGCCAAGCTCGCCGGTTTTGGCCCTATTGCTGTACGCAATCCAGCCATGTGTAAAGTACCGGCTTGCTCCCGGAATATCGGTCAGAAGCTCGGCCAAAACCCCTCCCGTGCAGGATTCGGCAAGAGCCAGCTTCTTTCCACGCCTGGTAAGCTCCTGGCCGACCACCTCAGCCAAACTGCTTTCCCCTGTGGTGTAAATCAGGTCTCCAAGCACATTTCGCAGCAGGTTCTCGTCCTCATCCGCCATTTGCCTCGCCTCATCCCGGCTCTGAGCTGTTGCGACAATATGCAGGGTAACTACGCCGAACTCCACGGTGCAGTTAATCAGCGGGTTTCTGCCCCTCTGCATAAGCGGGCCGAGCATCTCGGCGATTGCCGATTCGCCCGCCCCAAAGCACCGCAGTTTTCGCACAACCACAGCCTGCCCTGCTGCGAACCGGCGCAGCTCCGGCAGAACCGACTCGGCAAACATCTGCTTCATTTCCGAGGGCACGCCCGGCAAGGCCGCGAACACCCTGCCGTCCGTCTCAGCTATAATACCGGGCGCCGTACCGAGATTGTTGGCCAATGCCTTTGCCCCGGCGGGTATATACGCCTGAATTCGGTTCTTTTCGGGCATTTCAAGATTTCGTCCGGCGAAGAAACCCTGTATCGTCTGCAGCAGCTCGTCGTGGAATTGCAGCTCGCCGCCGAGGAACGCCGCAAAGGCCTGACGGGTCAAATCGTCGTCGGTAGGCCCCAGCCCACCCGTCGCCAGAACAATCTCGCCATCGGTGCCTGCCAGACTCAGCGCCCGCACAATCGCATCTATCTCATCTCCAACCGTGTGGAAGCTGGCCACGGGCACGCCAACCGAGAGAAGCTCCCTGCTGAGGTATGCTGCATTTGTGTCTATAGTCTGGCCGCTCAGGACTTCGTTGCCGATACTGACAATGCTTGCCTTTTTCATAGAGCCGAGCTCGAATCGACCCGGTACGCCAAACCAGCCTCGCTGCCGCGGATTTCCAGGTTCATGCCCTGGTTTTGCCGCCCGAAACATTGATTACGGTGCCGTGAATATAGGCGGCCCGGTCGGACGCGAGAAAACACACAACATTTGCCACCTCGCTCAGTTTCCCGGCTCTGCCGAGCGGTATAGACGTCTGCTCGTACTTTGCACGCAGCGTCTCGACGGTCACTCCGCGGGCGTAGGCCAGGGCCCGTTCGTACTCCTCGGACCTCAGGGCGGTTGCCTCGACTATACCGGGCGCAATGCCGACGACGCGAACGCCAAGCCTGCCCAGCTCCTTGGCCCAGGAGCGAGTCAGGGTATATGCAGCAGCCTTTGTCCCGGCATATACGCTCTGCCCTTCCGAGCCTTCCAGCCCGGATTCGGAGGCCATATTGATTATGACCCCCCCGCCGGCGCGAATCATCACCCGTGCGGCCGCCTGGGCGCATAGGAAAAGCCCTTTCTGGTTGACCGATACAACCTTGTCCCAAATCTGCTCCGTCAACTCCTCTTTGCCCGCCGGGTCAACAAGCAGCCGGGGTATAAGTATGCCCGCGTTGTTGACGAGGATATCCACCCGGCCAAAGGCATCCAGTGTCGTTCGAACCATAGCATCAACACTGCTTTTCTTACTGACGTCGGTCATTACGGCGATGTGGCCGCCCCCGAACTTCTCTTTCAATCCCGCAGCAGCGGCCTTGGCGCCTTTCTCATCCACGTCCGCCGCCACCACTCTGACCCCGACCTCAGCCAGACCTTCGCAGACAGCCCTGCCGATCCCGGCAGCCCCGCCGGTTACGATCGCCACTTTTCCTTCCAAACCAAGCCAGCTCATCTCGTTCTTCACTCCATATCTGAGCAATCTAACAAACTCACGAACTCATACATCAATCATTGCTTTGATAACGCCGTCCCCGTAGGCAGCAACCAGGTCGAACGCTTCGGTTGTTCTTTCAAATTCGAACCGATGTGTAATCATATAGTCAATGTCGGCCTGCCCCTTTGCTATCAGGTCCATCGCCCGCTGGACACAACGATTCTGCCGACGTATGTTTCGAACATCAATCTCTTTTCGCCTGGCCTTGCAAATTTCGAGCGATATCCGCTCTTCCCTGGGTATTCCTACAAGAACCAACATTCCGCCGGGCTTGAGTATCTCAATCGCCTGGTCCACTGCATCCTGCTGTCCGCAGCACTCGAACACGACATCCAGTCCGAGCGGCTCGGCGCCCGATCTCCCGCCGACACCCTTGCCGACGATGCTGCCGACGATGTCGTCTCTATCCGGGTTGCCGGCCCAGGTAACGCCAACGGCGCCGGCTGCCTCCAGACGCGCATCTATTCTGTCGGTAACGTATATTCTCCCTGCCTTTTCGGCTTTGGCTGTCGCCAGGATGCTCAAACCAATCGGCCCCGCCCCCAAGATGCCAACACGGGCGCCCTTGGGCATAGCCGCCCGCTTGACGGAATACACGCCTATCGAAAAGGGCTCGCACAGGGCGGCCTGATCAAGCGTGATCTTGTCTTTGGTCGGATAGCAGCACTCCTGCGGCATAACGATATGCTCGCACAGACATCCACCGCCCTGCCCAGGGGTGCCGAGAAAACGCACCGCGTGGCAGGTGTTCTCTCTGCCCGTCCGGCATTGATCGCACTTGTTACACGGTGCGGCCGGGTCCACCACAACAGGGTCGCCGATTTTAACGCGGGTAACGGCCGAACCGACGGCTTCGACCGTCGCCGAGCACTCGTGCCCTATAATAAAAGGATACTCGACAATCTGCGCCCCGATCCTGCCGGTCTCGTAGTAGTGCACATCCGAGCCGCACACGCCCACCTTCTCAACTCTCAACAAGACGTCGTCGTCATTCTTGATACTCGGATCGGGCACGTCCATCAGCTTCATTTGCCGCAGACCTGTCAGTACGATTGCTCTCATAAATAGACTGCTCCTGTTTTTGCCGTTCTAAATGTTGAACCGGAAGTTTATGACATCGCCATCCCGGACAACGTATTCTTTTCCTTCGAGACGTATCTTGCCGGCGGCTTTCAGGGCCTTCTCGCTGCCAAGCTCTTTGAGGTCATCGAAACTGAAGGTCTCGGCCCTTATGAAACCTCGCTTAATATCGGTATGCACCTTCCCGGCCGCATCGTGTGCAATGGTGCCCTGTTTTATGGACCAGGCGCGCACCTCGTCCGAACCGACCGTCAGGAAGCTGATCAGGCCCAGTGCCGAGTAGCAGCTCTTGACGAATTTGCCCGCCGCGGACTCTGTCACGCCCAGCTCGGCCATAAAGTCAGCCCTGCTGTCGGCATCCAACTGCGCCAGCTCGTATGCCAATTTGGCGCAGATTGTGATGACCGGCACGGATTCGTCGATACAGCCGCCAAAGTCATACTTCTTGTCGAACTGCCCCTCGCCTGTATTCACGGCGACTGCAATCGGTTTCAGGGTCAGGAATCCGAACGATTTGATCAACTCGTGTTCGGCCTCGCTTTCAATCACAGAGCTGATCGACTTTTCCGACTCAATTGCTTCCTGCAGCTTCTTATGCAGCGCCAGCTCGGCTTTGTCCTGCGCCTGGGCTTTGGTGGGTTTATGGGCCTGTTTTTCGAGCCTTTCTATGCGTGTGGTAACAAGCCCCAGGTCTGCAAGCAGCAACTCCGTCCTCAATTCCACGAGGTCGCGGACGGGGTCCACCTTATTCCGATAGGCTGGAACGGTCTGGTCCTCAAATGCCCGGACGACCAGGACGAGCATATCGACGGTCCGTATCTGGCCAATCAGCCGCCCTGCTGCGGCTCGCCCGTGCTCGTCGGCGAAGTTCAAGCCCGGCACATCAAGGCAGTCAATGGTTGCATGAGTCGTCTTCTTGGGCTTGTGGTATTCGGTAAGCCAATCCAGCCGCTCATCGGGAACCGGCACTATAGCTTCCTCGATGGCGATTGAGCCATGGGCGGGCAATGCCTTGCCGCTGACAGCCGATATAATGGTGCTCTTGCCGGATTGTAACAGGCCGAGTAAGGCAGCTTTCAATTGTGCAATCCTCTATTTATAAACACTGTTTCCGTATGAATCATAAGCCACAATGGCCGGGAAATCAACTACCTGCAGTCTCCTGACCGCCTCGGCTCCTAAATCCTCGTAGGCGATTACCTCGGCGGCAACAATGTGCCTGCTCAAAAGCGCCCCCGCCCCGCCGATGGTGGAGAGGTGGACGGCGCCATATTGCTTCAGGGCCTGCCTGACCTCTTCGCCGCGATACCCTTTTCCAATCGTGGCCTTGAGGCCCTTGGCGATGAGCATCGGGGCGAAGGCATCCATTCGAGATGAGGTAGTCGGTCCTGCGGCGCCGATTACCCGACCCGGCCGCGCCGGCGTAGGGCCGACATAGTAGATAACCGCCCCTTCAAGGGGAAACGGCGGTTCTTCCCCGGCCTCCAACGACCGGCACAGCCTTTTGTGCGCCATATCCCGCGCCGTATAGATTATGCCGCAGATGACTACTTCGTCGCCCGCTTTCAGCGAACGCACGACAGAATCAGTCAAAGGCGGTTTCAGTTTGTTTGGCTTTTCCATATTCTCCTGGTCTTGCCGGCGCCATTGTTGCGGCAATTCTGATATTTAGCGCTGCTTCGTGGTTGTATTCTCGCGCATCTTCAAAACGACCGCGCCATCCAAAATGCCGAATGCCGCTCCCTTCCTCACGTGCATACCACCGCCCATTATATAGTAGCCTTTCGCCTGGCGCGGCAAGCCGCTGCTCTTACCTGTCAACCGCCCGCTGCTGATCGGCTTCATTTGAACGTACTCGTGTGGGTCTTTGCCGCAGCGCGGCGCCGGGTCGTGGATAATCAGAATAGCGGGGTCGCACCTGCCATTTTCATCAACGCCATACCCGACAAGCGTTACCCAATGCCCTCCAATCCGGGCGTATTCATCGTTCGAAGAGTCGTATTTATACCAGCCCACGTTCAGCCAGACGCCGGAATTGCCCCTTATGCCGTTCTTGAGCCAATCGAGTTCAGGCACAGCCACCCCCAGACCGAACCGGCTGGGATGATTCCGCCAGCCCTGAAACTTGAGGTGATGATATTCGTATCCCTTATCCTCTATGTACCGCGCAAGGCCCTCAAGAACGCCTCCGGCCCCCGTGCCGGTCTTGACATTCGTATTCATATAGTCCTTTGAGCCGAGCACACGCGCAATTTCAAACTGAGCCTTTCGGCGGTCCGGCAAGCTCGACGCCAGATTGCCGAAACCGTTATCGGCAAGCCATAAAAGCGAATTGGAAACGGCAGTGGGGCCGCAATGCGATTTGCCCCCGTTAGGCAACCCGCCGTTGGGATCGGTCTGAGTCAAATCCGCTGTGGAATCGAGCTTCTCTATGCACACGTCGGGCAACTGCTGCAGCGAAGGCGCCTGAACACATTCGCACCGAGCAGCGACAAACGCCACAATCGCGCCGCTCAATAAAACCACTGCGACATCTCGCATCATTTTGTCCTTGCTCCAGGCATTACTGCCGGCAATATCCCCCGGCACAAGACTCATCGGCACAGCATAGTCAAGGCTACGGGCTTCGTCAAATAAAACCAACCGCTCAGGGGTATTATTTATGCCTGTTTGCGTAATTCCGATGTTGCTATTGGACGCTGGTGCGGTATAATCGAACTGCCATGGCAGGATACCCGATATTTCTCGAGCTCAAAGACCGGCGCGTCGTGGTAGTAGGCGCCGGAAGCGTGGCAGTCCGCAAAGTCCAGGCGCTGCTCAGCGCCGGCGCACGCGTTGTAGTCGTAGCCGAGCGCATCAGCGATATGATGACGGCTATATGCACGCAGGCCGGGGCCGAGCTGGTGAAAGCGAGGTATTCAAAGAATTACCTCACAGGCGCCCTGCTTGCAATAGCCGCAACAAACAACCACGAGCTGAACAGGCAGATATACAAGGACTGCCAGGAGCTGGAGATACTGTGCAACGTCGTGGACGTCCCGGAGCTCTGTGATTTCTTCGTGCCCGCCGTCGTCAAACGCGGCAGTCTGCAGATAGCCATCGGCACGGACGGGCAAAGTCCCGCATACGCCGGCCACATCAGAAAGAAGCTCGAAGGAATCTTCACCGAGGAGCACGGGCAGTTTCTCGCCGAGCTGGAAGCCCTCAGAAAACGCATCATTGAAGAGGTGCCGAACGCAACGGACCGCAAAACCGTTTTCGGCGAATTAGTGGACGACAAATCGTTCGAGCACTTTATTGAAGACGGCCCGGCCGCCTGGCGCAACCGGGCCGAAAAAATCCTCAGCGAACACAAATCCTGAGCCTGCCGCCAAGCGACTATCTTGAAAAGTCAAAGGTCATTCTGAGCGGAACGAAGTGAAGCGAAGAATCTGGCCAGCGAATGGTGGAATTCAACCGCGAAGCCCAGATGCTTCGTCCCCTGGGGACTCAGCATGACAACTCGTCAGACTGTGTCTGACGCCGCAATAGTCTCTACGCCTCAATCTTGTCTATCGTCACCTGCAAGTACTTCTGGCGGTGGCCAATGCGCTTCTTGCTGGCTTTGCGCCTGCGAAAGTAAGCCGGATAGAGCTTTTGGCCCTTAATAACGGCGTCTTCGGCGGTGCTCTTGAATGAAGCGATAACCTTGGCGCCTTCCAGGTACGGCGTGCCGATCTTCACGTCATCGCCGTCACCCACGAACAGAACCTTGTCCAGCACAATCGTCTTTGCATCAGGCGTCACATCAGTCAATTCGATATTCAGACAATCGCCCTCGGCGACCTTGTGTTGCTTTGAACCTTGCTCAATTACGGCGTACATATCTAAAACTCCCGGTTTTCATAATTCCAGATTCGAGCGAATCAAGGATTCTATGCACTCAGGCGTTCCTTGTAAAGCAAATTATCGGGGAATTTTGTGTTCTTTGGCCGAAAATGGGGCTAAAATCTCCGCCTGTGGTACTTTTCGGAGCAATTTTATGCAACTAGCGATGATTGACGGGGCAATCCGGCCTTTCGAGGAGCTTGAGCCGGCCTATCTGGACAGGGGAATCTTCTTCGGCGACGGCGTGTACGAGGTGCTGCGAAGCTACGATGGCAGGATTCTTGCCCTTGACCAGCATCTGCGTCGATTCGCCGGCAGCCTGGCCGCTATTGGAATCACCGGCGTCGATATGGATCTGATACGCAGCCGGGTGCTCAAGGCGTTTGCGGCCGCCGGCATAGCCAACGCCAAGATATATTTCCACGTTACGCGAGGCTCGGCCCCTCGAAACCACCTTCCGGAAGCTAACCTGCAACCCAACTTCTTCCTCACCATTACGGAATTGCAGGACAACCCGGCCTCGAAAGCCAACGGCATAGCGGTATCAACCCATCCCGACTGGCGGTGGAAAAGGTGCGACATTAAGTCGCTCAATCTGCTGCCTAACATTCTTGCTCGCAGTGACGCCGCAAAAAAAGGCTGCGCCGAGGCCATATTCGTAGATGACACAGGGCTGATAACCGAAGGCGCCGGCTCGGCATTCTTTGCAATCACCGGGCAAACATTGCAGACCGCCCCGCTAACCGCCAACATTCTGCCCTCCATAACGCGGGATTTTGTTGTCAAGGCAGCCGAGAAGGTCTGTTTGCAGGTGGTTGACAAATCCCTCACGCCGCAGCAGGCGAGCGCCGCGGACGAGCTTTTTATTGCGGTGACAACACAGGACATTGTGCCGGTGGTCAAATTCGACGGCAAGGTCATCGCGGACGGCAAGCCCGGCAAATACGTCAAGCTGCTCATCCGCCAATTCCGCACATTCATTGTCTCAGACTGACCGGGTTAGATTGTCATGCTGGGCGCCCAGGCCCAGGCCCCGTGGGGGGACGAAGCATCCGGGCCAGGAATTAAAGAACCATGCGTTCGCAGGGCGGCAGAAACAGCTGTGTCTATTTAACAAGACATCGTGTTTCATTGCTCAAGGTGCGCGGGCCACCGCCTGTCGCCCCTCCACGGCCTCTGCCACCTCTCATCCCCCCATAGCCCCCTCGTGAAAGACCGCGCCGACAGAAAAACCGATGTCTATTTATCAAAACATAGCCTTTTATTGCACAAGCCGCGATAGAGACAGTCGGCTGCGGCAGAAGACGCTATGTCTATTTATCAAGACATCGCTTATAAGCCGCCGCCGCCTGTCGCCCTGCCTGCGAACAGGGATTTAGGAAGTTTCAAAGGCAGTCTGCGGCAGAAAAAGCTGTGTCTATTTATCAAGACACAGCCTTTGATTGCTCAGGATGGACGCTCTTGGAATTCAACAAGGCCCGCGCCTTCTGCGGCGATGCAGGGGATTATCTCCGGATCGAGACTGTTGGGCCTGTAGTACTGCTCGATCAGAGCGCTGCCGACAGCTTCAACGGCGGTCTTCTGCGACAGGATCATAACGCACCCG
>Ga0315285_10003550_pt1 | contig 16201 bp, 15 predicted proteins | sample YL17G09_36_MG_FD_203698 | JGI IMG/M metagenome (GOLD analysis project Ga0315285, IMG submission 203698) | Sediment microbial communities from Yellowstone Lake, YNP, Wyoming, USA - YL17G09_36 | ecosystem: Environmental > Aquatic > Freshwater > Lake > Sediment | place: USA: Wyoming | collected... | reverse complement strand
GTGGCTTGCAGAGCGTAGAGGCAGAAGTGCCGATTGGCGGGGATGTAGAGGCGTCCCCTTCGCAGTGTGAAGTAGTCGCCCGGCTTCATCCCTGACGTGCAGTTCCCTCTGACCTCCTCCACCACGACCCGCAAGTTCCAGAGATTCCCTTCCCTGCTTTCCAGGGGTTCCGGTGTTGTGACCTGAACGGTAGGACGACTCTCCCGCTGTGGGGTACCCATCCGTTCGATCTCAAAGACCACGCGTCCGTCAGGATCAGGGCACTGGACGTGACGTACGCGCCACATCCAGTCGTCCTCTTTGGACTCGAGGATCTCCCGCTCCTTGGGGGTAATGACGGGCAAGAGGCTGTGAAGGGCCCAGGCGCATACGTGGCTGCCATCTGGAATCCGGATGTCCCCGTTGCTCACCGTGAAGTACTGTCCGGGTACCATGGGCGGATCCGCGTCACATACGCCATGGATCTTCGCCACAGAAACCTTCAGTTCGTACATTGTTTGACCTCCTCAGTCTGTGTCCAGGTTGCAGCCCCAATTCCCTCAACTTGTCAGCTGTGGGCAATCCTGTCTCCTTGTCCCATCCGCGAGCCAGATAATACTCGTCGAGCATCGCGTCCAATTCCAGAATGGAGCCGCGGTTGGCCGCGGTACCGAGAGCTTGGGTGTGTCGATGCCGCAACGAGGATACCGTATGGAGGCGCGCGTCGGAGTCTTAACTGGGTACGACCACCTAGTCTCGCTCTAGCAGATTGCCGGGCAATCTGCGTATCTCGAAAACGACGGGATTGGCTGCATCAGGGCAAGCATGGACAGCGGGAGCATCTTCGTCCTCGAGCCAGGGGAGGTCAGCGCCGTAACGCCGCGCGTAGACTTTGGAGATGAGACTGCACAGGGCGTCAAAGCATATCTTGCCTCTTACCTCGTTGTCGTCGAAGATGACCTCATCCCCTGGATGATGGCCTGCCCTGCAGTATCCATTCACCTCCCTTACGGTCACCTTGACTCTGTAGAGTCCTTTGAGTTGTTGCACTCTGGCTTCTCCTGTGGCTACGGGAGGTTGCCGATGATCACCTTGGCCAACCGCTCTATGCCGATCTGGATCCTTTGCTCATCGCAGGCGGAGAAGTTGAGCCGCATCTTGTTCTCTCCGCCTCCGTTGGCGTAGTAGGAGGAGCCGGGCACATAGGCCACCTTAGCCTGCACGGCTTGCTGAAAGAGATCCGTGGCATCCATCCCCTCAGGCAGGGTCACCCATAGGAAAATGCCGCCGTCCGGCTTGGTCCATGTCACCTCGGCCGGGAAGTACCGCTCCATGGCCTGAAGCATCGTATCTCGTCTCTTGCGGTAGCTCTCAATGATGACCTGGATATGAGGGTCCAAGAGATTGCGCACCAGGAATCCCTGCGCAATACGCTGGGCGAGATTATCGGTGTGGAGATCGGCGGCCTGCTTGGCGAAGACCAGCTTCTCCATGACCGCATCAGGGGCCAGGAGTGCACTCACGCGCAGCCCAGGGCTGAGGACCTTGGAGAAACTACCCAGGTAGATCACCTGCTCTGCCTCATCGAGCTCCTTCAGGGCAGGCACGGCCTCACCGCTATAGCGAAGCTCGCCATAGGCATCATCCTCGAGAATGGGCACACCATACCGCTGAGCCACCTTCAGCAACTCCTTGCGGCGCGCCAGAGACAGCGTTACCCCGCTCGGATTCTGGAAATTCGGCATGACGTATATGAACTTGACATCATCGTTCTTCAGTATCTCCGCCAGCAGATCAACTCTCATTCCCTCCTCATCAATGGGGACGGTCAGACATCTGGCCTGGAAAAGGCTGAAGGCCTGCAGAGCTGTCAGAAAGGTGGGATCCTCTACTAGAACGGAGCTCCCTTTGTCCAGGAACAGCTTGCTTACCAGATCGATACCCTGCTGGGCTCCGCACGTAATCAGAACGTTGTCTTTGCTGACGTCGAATCCTCTCTTTCGATACCTCTCGGCAACGGCCAAGCGGAGCGGTTCATAGCCCTCCGACGTACCGTACTGCAAAGTCGCCGCTCCGTCGCTATCGAGGATATGATCCACGACCTCCTTCACCTTCTCGACAGGGAAGAGATCCCAGGCCGGAAGACCCCCTCCAAAAGAGATGATCTGAGGGTCAGAGGTGAGGTGCATCAACTGGCGGGTCATCGAGCCGTACATATGACTCACTCGCTCGCCGTACTTGGCGTCCCAGTCAAACCGCGTCATCTGTCCTCCAGTCGCAACCTACTTATTCTGGTTCAACTTCTTGACGGCCAGGGCATATTCTCTGCCCCGATTAAGGGAAGTCAGGTTTCCCTGCAGGAAACGAGAACGCGTGGTGTCTCGCACCGCGTTCTCGATAGACTCGTAGGTCAGGGGGAAGATTTCGAAGCCAGACATGGCTCCCAGCATGAATACATTCGTTGTGCCCGCACCTCCGGCTTGTTCCGCCAGAGCTCGAGCATCTATCGCCAGCAACTCGCCTGCACCCAGTTTCCGCAACTCCTGTTCTATGGTCTCAAAGCGTAGCTCTGGCTGCTTCCCCAGTTGCGTCTCCAAAGGGACGTCGACATGGGTGTTGATGAGCACACTGCCCCCCGGAGCCAGATACTCGGCAGCCCTGCGCAACGCCTCGATGGGCTCCAGACCCATGAGGAGATGACAGCGCCCCTTCGGTATAAGAGGTCCGTAGACCTGCTTCCCTATTCTCACCTGGCTATACACAGGTCCCCCTCGCTGGGTCACCCCGTAGGTCTCTGCGATGCGAACGGAAAAACCCTCCTGCATGGCAGCGTGGGCCACAACCTGGGAGGCAAAGATGCTTCCCTGCCCGCCGACACCGGCGATGATCAGATTGAAGGGACCTTGCGTGTTGTGTGCTTCTTGGCTCATTTTCGCGGCTCCAGACGCTCCAGGTATATCGCCTCCCGTGGGCAAACCACCCTGCAAGACGCGCAGCCATTGCACAGGACCGGGTCTACAGCGATCTTGCCCTCGCCATCTTCGGCGGCGACGAAAGCCGGACAGCCATACTCCTCCACGCAGACCAGGCAGCCGTCGCATTTGGCCGCATCAACCTTGGCCACCACGGTCCTTTCTCGCCACCTCTCGCCGGGTTCCAAGGCGCAGGCCTGTCGCGAAACAACCATGGCCGGGACATCGAGAAGCAGAGCCTCTTCCAGTTCCTTGATCAGGCGTTTGATCTGCAGAGAGCGGACCACCCTCACGTGGGGGATCTGGAAGGCCCGCGCTATGTCCTCGATGGGTATCACAGTCCGCTCATCAGCGAGCTGCCACGTGCCGGGGTGAGGCTGTTGCCCGGTGGAGCCAGTCACCGAGTTGTCCATCGCTATGATCAGCACGGGCCGTTGTTGGTGAGCTATTTGCAGCAGCCCCGGCATCCCGGCGTGATAGAAGGTGGAATCTCCGATGAAGGCTATCACTTTGCGGCTGGGGTTGAGCTGGGCCAGGGCGTTCGAAGTGCCCATACTAGCGCCCATGGAGGTCATGGTCTGTAGTATGCTGAAGGGGGGATAGAATCCCAGGGTGTAGCATCCGATGTCGCCCACGACGATAGGGTCCTCGATTCCGACGTTCTTCAGCGCCTTGGTCAGAGCGTAGTACGTAGCGCGATGGGAGCACCCAGCACAGAACCCTATCTGACGGCGCGGTATCAGCTTCTGGATCGCGGCCGACCGCTCGGCCCTCTCCTTTGAAGGGAAAGCATCGCTGGGAACCCCTCTGTCGGGAGATTCTCGCCGCACTATGTCAGCCAGGGCCAACACGACATCGTCCAAGATTGTTTCACCGACCTCCGGCAAAGCGCCCGACTTCCGACCATGTATCTGGATAGGGCGGCCTATCTCCTGGGCCTCCGCCTTGATCGCCTCCTCCAAGAAGGGGGTAACATCTTCGACAACCAACACCCTGTTCACATGGCTTAACAAGCGGTGGATGATCCTGCTGGGTAGGGGGTTCACCGTGGAGATCTTGAGAAGCGCCACCTCCTCCCGCAGCCCCAGTATGTCGACCGCCTCCTGTACATAGTTGAAGGCGAAGCCGGCCCCAACGACACCGATCTTCTCGCTCCCCTTCCCCTGGTACTCATCGAACTGATAGCGCTCCAACACCTCCCCGGCATGGCGCAACTTCTCTCTAAGTCTTCGCTCAGGTTCCAGACACGGGAACGGAGTCCATTGCCGCGAACTATCGAAATAGGGCTCTTGCCCTTTCGGCTCCATCTTGCCCAGCTCCAGATCGCCCGTCATGTGGCCCAGGCGAGTGACCGAGCGCAGGATAACGGGCATGAGTAGCTCCTCCGAAATCTCGAAAGCACGCTTGGCCATCTCCCGTGCCTCGTTCAAGTCGGCGGGCTCGATAGCCGGCAGCCCAGCGAACTTGGCGTACCACCGGTTGTCCTGCTCGTTGTTGGAACTGACCCCGCTCGGGTCGTCCACAGACACCACCACAAAACCTCCGGCGATGTCTATGAGTTTAACCTGTTGCAGCGAATCAGCGGCCACGTTGAGCCCGACGTGCTTCATGATCGCCATGGACCGGGCGTTGGAGAAGGAAGCTCCGGTTGCGGAGTCGAAAGCCACCTTCTCGTTGACCGACCAGTAGGCGACAAAGCCTAACTCAGGAGCGGCCTCAATGAGTGTCTCCATAACCTCCGTAGAGGGCGTCCCCGGATAGCCGGTGACGAACTGCACACCGGCCTCGATCGCCCCTCTGGCGATCGCCTCATTGCCGAGCGCCAGCACGCCCATTCCGGGCGTATCCCTGAACAGCACTTCTCTATTCACCAGCGCCTCCTAGGCACGCCAGCAGATTCGGACCGCGACCAGCATCCGTCCCGGGACAGCCTGCAAGGACGTGCCGACCTCCATGTTCGAGAATAGTAGAAGGGACTATGGTCGCTGAACCGTCTCCCCGGCGGTCTTTTTGTGCAGCCGTGTCCTGTTCTGGGCCGCCGGCAGCGGGGCAAGCGCTCCCGCCGAGATGGCGCACGCCAGCAAAGCCATTGCCCGGAAAACCCGACCCAGCCCGTAAATGCCAATCAAGCCCCCCACCAAAGGGGTCATCTCGCTAGAAGTCTCTTGGCTGAAGAAGTACTACATACCCCGGCCATAGCCACACGTGGCCCCGGCACATAGTCAGCCATCAGGGATTCAGCGGCCGGCATGCGAAAGCTCAGAGTTACACCGCTTACCACCAGCGCGCCCGAAGAAGCGGGAGACACCCGAGGAATTCTCGCTAACACCTCCCTACAATGCTTGCTTGTTTCGTCTTCTGTCAACGAGTATCTGGCCCCCTTTCATGACCAGAAGAATCTTCTCCTTTTCCTGCAAGATCCGAATATCTTCTAGAGGATCACCATCCACTAAGATGAGGTCTGCCTTCTTTCCGTGCTCCACTGTGCCGACCGCGTCTCCCAATCCTAGCGCTTCCGCAGCATTCTTGGTTGCAGCTACAATCGCTTCCATAGGAGACATCCCGATTTCCGTCATCAACTCCAGTTCCATCGCGTTTTCGCCCGGCCGGGCTAGATTGCCGTCGCAATCCGTTCCCAGAGCCATCCTAACTCCAGCGGCATACGCTTTCGCCATATTGTCCATCACCACATCCACAACCATGCGGCCTTTCCTCAAGGCGAAGTCCTGAAGGCCCCTCTCGCCAGCTCGTTCTAGGAAAGCACGGCCTATAGTCATCGTTGGCACGAGAAACAGTTGTTCTTGAACCATCATTTCAACAGCCTCTTCATCCAAGTAGATACCATGTTCGATTGTGTCCACGCCTCCCTTGATCGCGTTCTTTATCCCCTCTGTGCCATGGGCATGCGCAGCTACTCTCTTCCCCAGCGCATGGGCCTCATCGGTGATTGCAGTGATCTCTTCTAACGTATAGTTTCGCCACCAGGATTCGTCTCCCTCCGATAGTACGCCACCGCTTGTGAAAATCTTGATCCAGTCGAACCCAGTGCGCACATGTTCGCGAACACGTTTCCGCACTTCGTCAACGCCATCTGCCGTTGCTCGCAGCCTAGCTGGCCAATAAGCTTTGCCCATGGCCTGATCCCCATGACCACCGGTCATGCTAATCATGCCGCTAGTCTGCAGCCTGGGGCCTGTAACAAGCCCTAGCTCTATGGCTGTTCTGAGAGAGACAAGCTCAGTGGGTCCTCCCGCATCCCTGAGTGTGGTGAAACCAGCCTCTAGAGTTATGCGGGCGTTCTGGGCAGCATAGAACGCAACTAGTGCGGGGGCTGTCTTGATCAAGTAGGTGAGTCTGTCTGATCCAGCCGGCATTTCTAAATGTACATGGGTGTCGATGAGGCCGGGCATCACGGTCTTGCCTCTAGCTTCAATGAGTTCTACGTCTCGGCCCAGCTCTATTTGGCTTTCTGGTAGAATTGATATGATCTCATCCCCTTCAATCATGATGGCGACTTCTTCGAGGGGCTCTCCTCCTCGGCCATCGATTAGATTGGCTCCCTTCAAGGCAATGGTCATGGAAGTACTTCCTCCTCTTTGAACGCAATGTTAGCGGTTCAGAGAATCTCTTGCGATTCTCGAAGCTGCACTCGAACCGCATCCAGACTCCCTACTGAATGACATCACAACTTGCTCGTGCCGGGAGCCAGCCGTGGCAGATTGTCGAGAGCCGACTCGACGATACTAACCGAGGGCTGTCGTTGTTCAACTTCAGTGTCCCTCTGCCAGTCCGTCTCCCAGTAGATTGATGCCCAGCACAACCAACATGATCGCCAGACCCGGAAAGACAGCGTTCCACCACGCAATGCTGAACACCTGTCTTCCTTCGCTCAGCATCTGCCCCAGAGTAGGCATGGGAGGGCGCACGCCCAGGCCCAGGAAGCTCAACCCAGCCTCAGCCAGAATCATGCTCGATACGTTGACCGTGGCAATGACGACAAGCGGCGGCATGACGTTGGGCAAGATATGGCGGGTGATGATGTGAAAGGAAGTCGCCCCGATGGCGTGAGCAGCTGCCACAAACTCTTTCTCCTTCACCACCAGGGCCTCGCCACGAGCGACTCTAGCATACTGGACCCAGGTGACGAACCCCAGTACCGCGATCAGATTGAGCAAACCTCGGCCCAGCACAGCAATAACGGCGATGGTAAGAAAGATGGCGGGGAAGCTGAGCTGGGTGTCCGCCAGCCGCATCAGGATGCCATCTACTTTGCCTCCGAAGAAACCAGAAACCACCCCGATCACAGTGCCGATGGTCCCACCAATAAGAACAGCGCCGATGCCGACAGCGAATGAGATTCTGAGTCCATAGAGGATGCGAGTCAACATGTCGCGGCCTAAGTGGTCGGTACCCAGCGGGTAACTCATATCACCACCTGGATCCCAGAAGGGCGGAGTCAAAACTTTCGGAAGGTTCTGCTCCTTGTAGCTGCGCGGGGAGAGCAGCGGAGCAAATAGAGCCGTGAACGCCAACAGCAGTGTGATCACCAGGCCCAACATTGCTGTTCTGTTCCGGGCAAATCTCTTCAACTCCTTCATCGCTTTCTACCTCCTACTACTGGTACCTGATTCTTGGGTCTAAGTAGCAGTAGGAAACGTCAACAGCTAAGTTGATGAAGGTGATGACAACGGCCATCACGAGCACGTCGGCGCGTATCAGCGGCAGGTCGCGGGCGCTGATGGCCTCATTCATCAGCCAACCCACCCCAGGCCAAGCGAAGACAGTCTCAATGATCACTGAGCCACCGATCAAGGTGCCAAGGTTTAGGCCGATCACCGTCACCGTTGGAATCAGCGCATTTCTCAGGGCATGACCGTAGTTGATGCTCCTTTCCTTCAGCCCCTTGGCACGGGCCGTGGTAATGTAGTCCTGGCTGAGCGCCTCCAGCATGCAACGCCGAAGAAGTCGGGTGATCATGCCGATCTGCGCAGCAGCCATGGTGACGGCCGGCAGAATGAGGGAGGATGGGCTGTCTCTCCCTGAGGGAGGTAGCCAGCGCAGCCTCTCGGCGAAGAGGAGAATCAGCAAGATGCCCAGCCAAAAGCCGGGAGTCGAGATTCCCAGCAAGGACATACCCGTTGCCAAGTTGTCTATGACCGTGCCTCTCCTCGTCGCGGAGATGATGCCGAGCGGCAAAGCGACAGCCACGGCAAGGATCACACTGGTGACAGCCAACGTGAAGGTTGCTGGTAGCCGGTGAAGCACCAGCTTCAAGGAATCCTGCCGGTATTTGAAGGAGTGCCCGAGATCTCCGTGCAAGGCGTTTCGAACGAACAATATGTACTGAATGTGGACCGGCTTATCCAGGCCAAAGTAAGCTCTGATGGCTTCCACGTCTGAGGGCCTGGCATTCAGAGGAACCATGGTGCTGACTGGATCACCGGAGAGGTATATTAAGAGGAAGATGCCGATACTTACAGCGAACAGCACGGCAAAGGCCTGCAACAGCCGCCCTAAGATGTACCGCCCCATCTCTGAGCCTGCCTCCGCATTCACTCACGTATAATGTGACCGAGGTGGTATAGTTCACTCAAGTGATAATGCTACCGAGGGGACTATGCCGAAAGAAGAGAAGATGACCATAGACGAACGCTTCAAGTATTTGCGGTTGGTCAAGAAGCGGTATGTCAAAGCGGGCAAGTTGGGGCGCGGGCGTTTGCTGAATGAGATGCAGTCCGTAACAAGGTTGCACCGCAAGAGTCTGATCCGCCTGATGGGGAGCGGCCTGGAGCGAAAACGGCGCCATAGGCAACGGGGACGCACATATGGACCCGAACTTGACCACCCGCTGCGGGTCATCGCCGAGAGCCATGACTATATCTGCGCAGAACGCCTCCAGCCCTCTTTGGTGGAGACGGCCACCCATCTGGCCCGCCATGGTGAATTGGAGGCCTCACCACGTCTCTTCGATCAATTGAGCCGGATCAGCGTGTCCACGCTGCGACGGATCCTGAAGCGCCTCGAACAAGATCAACCTCGCCTGCCTCGGAAAGGCCCTGCTGAAGCCAACAAGGTGGCCCGAGAGATCCCCATGAAAAGGATCCCTTGGAACGAACAACAACCAGGGCATTGTGAAGTAGACGCGGTCCATCACTGTGGTCAGAGTAGTTCCGGTCACTATGTCCATACCGTGCAGATGGTCGATGTGGCTACTGGCTGGACGGAGCAAGTGGCCACGCCATGGCGCAGTAGCCTGGCCATGGAAGATGCCTTCCGCCGCATCCTAGCTCGTCTCCCCTTCCCAGTGCTGGAAATCCATCCCGATAACGGCAGCGAATTCCTCAACGCTCACCTGGTCGGCTTCTGGAAAGGCTCGGTCAAAGACGTCACCCTCTCCCGCAGCAGACCCTTCCACAAGAATGACAACCGCGTTGTGGAGCAGAAGAACTCAACCCTGGTGAGGGCCTATCTGGGCCTGGCTCGCTTTGACACCGCCTAACAGACCAACGCCATCAACCAACTCTATGAGAAGATGTGGCTCTACTACAACTTCTTCCAGCCAGTCATGCGCCTCGTGGAGAAAACAGCGACTCCCTCGCCCGCTGCCCAGGGTCAACCTTTACGCATCAGACGACTCTTCGACCGAGCCCGCACCCCCTCAGACCGCCCATGCGAGACTGATGCCATCTCTGAACAAGAGACTCAGCAACTGCGGACTCTTCGTCACCAAACCAACCCTCGATAGCTCCATCGAGAGATCAACCAACTCCTCGATGAAATCTTCCTCTTGCCTGGTGCCGTCCCGGCCGAGACAGAGGACGTCTATGAAACCCCACTCGCGGCTGTTGAGATCCAGGAAGGAGAGAGTTTCCCGGCAGCATTATCATTTGACTGGACGGGGCCTCCCAACGGCATCTAGCACAGGTAGACTGCGGGTCTACTGCTCCATCATCTCAATAGCCCCCTTCGGACAGAACCAGTAACAGAGGCAGCAACCTGTGCACGCGTTCTCGTCCAGCCTAATCCCATCTCCATCCGTGGACAGGGCCAGGCACTCCGGAGCGGTCTTTTCCACGCATATGGCTCCACACTCTCGACACTTCTGCTCATCCGCAATGCGCGCTTTCAGGGGACGCACGACGACATCGCTAAGGTCCACAATGTATTGCAGCGCACAGCCTCTGACCCGATCCCAGCCAGAATACCCGTACTCGTCCAGGTAGTTCTCTAGCCCGGTCACACAGTCTGAAAGGGCCTGCAAGCCATTCATGTAGATTGCGGAGCAAAGGCCCACAGCGCGCGCGCCGAGCATCAGTCGCTCGACGGCATGTTCCCAGGTCATCACTCCCCCGGCGCTGATGAGGGGAAGATCCACCGTTTTGGACAGAATGGCGGTGTATTTCAAAGACACGGAATTTAGCTCTGGTCCTTGAACCGCCGATGTTCCCTGGGTATCCATGCCGAGATAGATGGGACGCCCGCCCCGGGTGATGTCCACACCGGGCAGGGCCCGCAGCGAGTTGAGAGCACTGATGCCAGCTGCGCCGTTGTCCTTGCAGGCCTGAGCGACGGCTACCAGGTCTGGAGCTCTCAAGGTCAGTTTCGCGAGAACAGGGATATCTACTGCCTCCTTAACCGCCTTGACGAGCCTTCCCGTGACGATGGGGTCTTGGCCAACCGAAGAGTCATCGAACAAAGACACATTGGGCGGCACGTTCAGCTCGAGGTCCCCTTCGGGGTGGGCATTCAGGTCCAACTCTACCATGTCAGCACCGGCCTTCTCCAGGTCTTTGGCCGTCTGTGCCCAGATCTCCAAGTCAGCGGACCGGCCGGCGAAATTGGCGATGATGGGGATGGATAACTCCCGCTTGGCGCTGCGGATTAGCTCTAGGCCATCCCCCAGCAACACGCGCGCGTCGGAGGCTACTCCCCAACTTGAGCCATGGAAAGCTACGCGCAGATTGCTTCGATGGGGTAACGGGTACCGGGAAATCAGCTTGGTGGTCAGGCCTCCTGCACCGGCCTCCTCCAGCCGCTTCATTTTCCCCAAATGAGTGGTCAGCGAGCAGGAGCTAATGATGATAGGGTTTCTAAAACGCACACCAGCCAGTTCTACTTGCATCTCCGCCATGGGATTACCTCCATCCTGACGCTGTGATCGGGGGTGGTTGGCACCCAGGGGTGTGGCAGTAAGCCAACCACCCCCCTTTCGATATCTTCCTCGGACGATAACACAACGGCGTCAACCGATGTGGGCGACAGACAGCAGATTGTCGGTCAGCATCACACCTTATAGCAGCCCTCACCCTCCCGCAGCCAGTAGAAGCCATCCGGCCAAGGGAAGAAGTCCCGCACCTCGTCTCGCACAGCCCAGATGATCTGTGGGTTAGTAACGTAGATGAAGGGCGCCTCATCATAGAGGATCTGTCGCATTTGGCGTACTTTCAAGTCCCTTTCCTCAGGATCAAACATGGCCATAGCCTCGTCGAAGAGGGCGTCGAACTCCGGGTTCGAGTAACCGAACCACCCATAACTCTCAGCTTTGGAGTAGACGCAAGCGTCCATATTCCCCAAGGCGCTGCCGTCATCGCCAAACCCGATCATGCCGGCATCAAAGACCGTCGGCCTCTTGATGAACTCTCCGACATAGGCTCCCCACTCCATGATGTTCAGCTCGACTGTTAGCCCAATTGCCTCCAGTTGGCTGCCCACGGCCTCGAGAATCTCCTTGCCCTTGAAGTAGCGTCCACTAGGGCCAGAAAGAGTGAACTTGAAGCCGTTGGGATAGCCAGCCTGCTCTAGCAGACTGCGGGCTTTGTCCGGATCATAAGGATATGGCTTCAAGTCGGGATCGTACCCTTCGTGCGCGGAGGTCAGGAAACCCACTTGAGGCTCTCCCGCGCCCAGCATGACGTATTGGACTATCGACTCCCTGTCAATGGCATAGTTCATCGCCTGGCGAACCATGACGTTGTTGAAAGGCTCCCGGAAACAGTTCAATTCGATGTACGGCGACTGCTCATTTTGAGCGCGGAGGATTTGAATACCACCGGCGTCCTCCAGTTCAGGGATGTTCTCTGCCGGTATGCCGCCAACCACGTCGGCCCCTCCAGTTTTGAGTTCAACGAGACGGGTGGCTGCTTCCAGGATCGGCCGCCAAACCACTCTGGCCAGCTTGGGCGGACCCATCCAGTAGTCCTCGTTGGCCTCCATGATCAGCTTCGCACCCGGCGTCCACTCTACAAACTTGAAAGGCCCGGTGCCTACTGCCTTGTTGACGATGTCCTCGCCCAGCTCGGCGATGGCTTTGGGCGACATCATCTCGAAAGCGGGTGAAATGAACTCGAGTATTGGGCCCAGTGGGGCTTGTGTCGTCCACTTGATGGTATAGTCGTCCACGACCTCACAACTCTTGAAGTAGGAGGTGAATTTCTCGCCTCCATACATGGTCCCCGTTGCAGGATCCGCGAAGCGCTTGAAGTTGTAGTCCAGCACCGAGGCATCGAACTTCTCGCCATTGTGAAACTCCACCCCTTCCTGGAGGTGCAACAGCCAGGTCAGATCGTCTACATTCTCCCACTCCTGCACCAGGTGGGGAACGAATTCGCCCGTGTGGACTCGCCGTTTCAAGGCCTCGATCATGTGGCCTACTACAACATCAGTCACACCACCGCGCGTGATGTGGACATCCATGGTGTCCAGGTCTGAAGCCTCCACCAAGTTGAGTTCCCCAGATGGAAACTTGGGTGTGGGGATGGGTGTGGCGATGGGTGTCGCGGCTCCCGGTGTGGGCACCGCGGTACCCGTCGCTTGGGATACCTCCGTCGGCGTGGCTCCCGGCGCACAGCCGACCCCCATGGCCGCGAGTGCACCGCCGGAAGCGAGCCCCGCCATCAGTCGCAGAAACGTCCGCCGGTCGATCTGCCCAGACTGAAACAACTCCTGAAGTTTCCTCTCGTCCATTTTCTTCTTCTCCTTATGCTAATTATGCTAAGCTGAGGTGTAGTGAGTACACTGTATCCGTCGGGCTGTGCCGGGTCCTCCTGGAGATCGTCGGTCTCCGCTGGTCCTTCGGGTATTGAGGAAGGCGATTCCCCCAACGTCGCACTATCCTCCACAATCCTCCTGTGACTTGACCTCACCTCCTTCCCCACGGACAAAGAGCTACTATGAATTGGCGATTCACAGTAGCGGATGCTCATACAAAACGCAAGTGCATCTACCCTTATCAATCACTGGAGAGCACTGCTAATGCGTGGTCGGCCATGATTCCGTCCATTGTCCCATTACGCTTCCAACTCTGTGAAGCGATCCCATGTTGTTAGGGAAATGCATTCATCATCCGTGACCAGTACTGTGTCCGAGTGTCTCACGCCGTAATCCGGAAACAGTATCCCGGGCTCCAGGGTGAGTACCATGCCGGGCTCCAATTGGGTGGCCTGTCCTGGTACCATGAAGGGAGGTTCGTGATGCCCCAAGCCGATGCCGTGTCCGACACTCCCAGGGCCGTGCCTGAAGCCCGATTCGTTCATAACCCTGTCCACCACGGCGACCAGGTCCTCACATACGGCACCAGGTCGAACGGCCTGGCGCACCTTCTCGCGTGCTCTCATCATCACCTGGTAGGTGGTGCGACGGTTTTCCACTGGGCGGCCCTTGAAGATCGTGCGCTCGATTTCGGCTATGTATCCATTGACGTAAGTCCAGATGATCACCAACACAGCCTCCCCATCTGGGATATCCTCGTGGGTTGAGCTCGGAAACGAGACACCGAAGCGGGCACCAGCTCTGGTCGAGCACCATAATGCACTGATCACGCCATCTTCGTTATCACCAAAGCCGACGATATCGTCGTTGGAATAGCGGTCGGACCATGCCTCGCGCATGGCGTTTTCAGCAACAATGTTAACCTCGATTTCAGTCGCTCCACTCCTGATCGCATCCACTGCCGCCTGCATGCCTGCTTCGGCAAGAACAGCGGCCTTGTGCACATTCTCGATCTCCTGCTCGTCCTTGATCATGCGTAGCTGTTGTAACTCCGCGGTGAAGTCGGCGGTTTCCCACCCCCTCAGACTCTTACTGAGCAACCCATGGGTATTCACCGGCATGAAATCTGCCTCGACCCCAATTCGGCCGCGGCCCGAGATCATTTTCCGCAAGGTGGCCGCGAGCAGTTTTATCGGATCGCGCTTCTCCTCCACCGTTTCAAACTCGTCGAACGTCAGGATGTCTTGAACTCGCGCCGAACGTCGCGCACGTGTCTCTCTGACCCTGGGGATGATGAGTACGGCCTTGTCATACGGCCGAACGATCACGTACTGAGGCCTGCTGTAGATCACTGCGTTGTAGCCGGTTACATAGAACATGTTCCTCGGCTTCATCAGCACAACAGCATCCAGATTCAGCTTGCACAGGCATTCCTGTACGCGCACGAGCCTGCTCGCATAACCATCCTGATTCATCTGCTCGACCACCGGTTAGCTAAGCCGTCCGTCCAGGGGAAAAGTCAGATCTATCACTGGCCTGCTGGCCCTATCGTCTGCTGAAAGCCACCGTTGGGAGCTTGATGGCCGGCTGCTGTCACTCCTGGACCTCGATTCTGACCATCCCCGCTGGGGCATACCAGTAACACAGCATACAACCAGTGCACTCGTCTGTGTCAATCACCGGCACGCCACCCTGTATGGTAAGCGCCAGGCAGTCTCACGGTAGGGTTGGCGGTCCACCCGTGGGGGGACAGCGGTGGAGGCCAGCTTGGTGATGATACCACCAGCACCTGCCTCGTCCAACCGTCGCAACTTCGTCGGATGGTTGGTGAGGGAGGAAGAGGCGATCAACACAGGGTTCCTGAACTCCACACCAGCGAATCCTACGCGTAGATCAGCCATGGAAGGTCTCCTTTCGTCAATCAGGAAGTTTTTTGTGTTGTTTTTTGGCAGTCACCCCACTGGCGATTGTTAGGCAAGCCACGAGTCGTAGAAGTCGAGTCACCATGTCCCAGCTACCTTGTCATCGTCAGTGTGACTGAACGTCCTAAGTACTCTTCTGACCATCCGAAAGTGCTCGCGCATCGCTTCCCGTGCTTGTTCCTTATCCCTATTCTTGACGGCCTCGAGGATCTCCCGGTGGCCCTGCAACGACAACTCTGTGCTGCCCGGTGGCTCACTGGTCACTCGTCTACTTTCTCTCAATAACTCCGCGAGCGGACTTAACAAAACAGGCAACACTTCGTTCTGTGTTGCCTTAGTGAGCAATTCGTGGAATCGCAAGTCGGCCTCAACGTACTCATCATGCGAGTCGAGTAGTTCGGCCTCTAGGCGAAGGGCCCTCTCCATCTGCTCCTGGTCCTGTTTGGTCGACCTCTCCGCGGCCAATCCCGCGATTTCGACCTCAAGGATCTCCCTGACTTCCAAGAGTGGCATGACCGCGCTCTCGCGAATGCGAAGCTGGAGTGCGAGGGAGCTTGTTACACTGTCAATCGACGGTTCGGTGACATATACGCCGCTGCCATGTTTGACCTCAACCAGCCCTTTTTCCTCGAGAGCCCTCACCGCCTCTCTGACTACCGTCCGGCTGACGTCAAATTGCCTAGCCAACTCATGTTCCGAGGGCAGTTTGTCACCGGGCTGCAATCGGTGCTGCTCAATGAGCTCCTGAATCTGGCTCACCAAGTCCTCATGCAGTCTGCCCCGCTTGGCCACGCGGTATGTCACGGGACTACCTCCCTTTCGGCAAGGCCCTCTAGCACAAGCAGCGACTCCCAGTAAGCGCTGGGCTATCACCCGGTCACATGGTTATTATACAACCTTTCCAATAGCGTGTCAAGACCCAGTTCTGCTCTTGTCATTTGCAGTTCAAAACTGGACAGTTTTCAGTTGAAAACTGGACACCTATACTCGATTCCCTCGATACGCTTCAGGAGGGAACCATGGGTCAAGTTCACAAGCGTTTCTCGGATGAGCAGGTCGCCTTCCTGCTCCAGGCGTACTCCCAAGGCTTGATCATGAGCGTTGAGGTGCAAGAGAGAGTGTGGAAGAATTGTGTGGACTGGCCTTGTAAGGGGACAAGGGATAGACTCAAGGCAGAAAAGAGGAAACTAGCAACGGGCGATTTCCAACCTTCCAAGCGATGGGTCAGAGAGGCGTTGCTGATGCCACAAGCAGTGATTGTGGTGGACCAGCGGGACAACGTGGCCACCGCCCTGCGCCCGCTTGATCAGGGCGAGTCCGTTGAGGTAGAAGTCAGCGGGA
>Ga0315285_10003549_pt1 | contig 16201 bp, 7 predicted proteins | sample YL17G09_36_MG_FD_203698 | JGI IMG/M metagenome (GOLD analysis project Ga0315285, IMG submission 203698) | Sediment microbial communities from Yellowstone Lake, YNP, Wyoming, USA - YL17G09_36 | ecosystem: Environmental > Aquatic > Freshwater > Lake > Sediment | place: USA: Wyoming | collected... | reverse complement strand
CCCCCCCGCGCACCCATGCAGCGCCAGCCACGCATGGTCCAGCAGCCTGGCCGTGGTCGGCCGGTCGCCGGGGCGCTTGGCGAGGGCGGCCCGCACAAAGGCCGCCCACTCGGCGCCGTGCGCGCGCGGGAGGTCGAGCGCGTCTGAGTAGAGCACCCGCGCCGCGGTCGCGGCCTCGTCCCCCCCATCAAACGGGGGCCGCCCCGTCACCAGCTCGTACGCGAGCACGCCCACGGCCCAGACGTCGACCGCGGGGCCGTACGGGCGCGCGCCGCGCGCGGCGAGCGCGGCGCGCGTCACGCCCGGCCCTTCATCCACGTCGGCCAGCGCCGGATTCGCCAGCACTTCGGGCGCCATGTAGTCGAGCGTGCCGGACCGGGAAAAGGGGAGTTCGGAGCGGGAATCGATGGCGAGGCCGAAATCGCCGAGCTTGACCGCGCCGTCGCCGCCGACGAACAGGTTCTCCGGTTTGATGTCCCGGTGCAGGATGCCACGGGAATGAGCGACAACGAGCGTGCGGAGGAGGGGCGCGACGACGGACGCGGCTGCGTAGCGCGCGCCGAGGCCCGCGCCGCGCGCGAGCACGAGCGCGCGGAACAGATCCCCGCCCGTGCAGTGCTCCACCACGAGCGTGATGCGGCCTGCAACCTCGTCATCAAACCGGGCGTGCAGGCGGACGACGGCCGGGAGGTCGGCGAGCGCGGTCATGGCCGCGACCTCGCGCGCGACGCGCGCGACGTGCTTGGCCTTCATGCGGACCCGCTCGTACTCTTTCAGGATGACGGGGCGGCCTGTCACGGGGCAGCGGGCGGCCAGGATGGTGGAGACGGCGCCGCGGTAGAGCTCGGCGCGGTGGGAGAAGGGGGTGGAAGCGTCGTAGGCAGGGAAAAGAGGGGGCGGGACGGCGCCCTCGCCCACCGCCACTACCGCGGCGACAACCTCGCCAGCCGCAGCCGCCGCCAGCGCGTGCTTGGCGGGCGACGGGTGGGCGGGGATGCGCGGGCGGTCCGCGGCGCGGCCGCCGAGCGCGCCGCGGGCCGCGGCCGCCCCTTGCTTGGCCCCGTCCGGCCCAAAGAACGCGCTCTTGGACCGCAGGTCGACGGCCAAGTCGTCCGGGGGGGGGCGGGGGGCGGCGGAGGCCATGGTGCTATTCTGGGGGCCCGCCCGCGGCGCGAGCGGTCGGCACCCCTTTTTGGCGGGGAGGGGGGGCGGCCGGCGGGCCGGCGGCCGCCGGTCGAGACCGGGCGCGTGTGTGCACGCGCGTGGGCGGCGGCGGCGTGGTCGCGGTCGCGGCAGGAGGAGAGGGCGGGGGGTGGCGCGAGTGTCGCAGCGCGCGCCGCAACGCGCGCCCGGTCAGTCTAGGCCCTCGCCGCCCACCCTTCCCCTCTCCCTCTCCTCCCCACTCCACCCCGACATCGGCATGGCCGCCATTGTGCGCAGGCTCATGGGCATGGAGGGCGACAGCGAGAGCCGCAAGGCGCACCGAGGTGAGGGCCGGGGCCGGGCCATGCCGCGCGCCCGCGCGCCCGCTGGGTCCCCACCCACCCCCCATCGACGCCGACATTAACCTTGTGCCGCGTCCGCGACCGGACTGGGCGCGAGGCGGCCCAACCGCCACGCCCGACCCTCACCCTCCTCCCTCTCTCTCAGACAAGCTCGCGGAGACCAAGCGCGCCGAGCGCGAGCGCAAGGAGGCGCACAAGGCCGAGCTGGCGGCCGCCAAGGCGCAGAAGAAGGCGGCGACGGGCGACGCCGCGTCGCTCCACCGCGCCGAGCGCGCGGCCGCGCACGCGGGCACCGCCCGCGCCAAGGCGGACGAGCGGGCGGCGGCGCACCGGGATGCGCACAAGGCGCACGCGGAGGAGGGGGCGTGCGAGCACGGGGTGCGGCACTGCAAGCTCTGCGACGGGGGGGAGCGCGCGCGCGACAAAAAGGTCGGCCACCGCGCGGGCGCGTGAGAGGGAAGAGAGAGGCGAGCGCGCGTGTGTGTGCATGATGGCCGGCGCGGGTCGCGGGGCGTCACACGGGGCAGTGCGGGGCGCGCAGACGGCGCGCACCTTCTCTCCCTCTCTCACTGCCTCGGTCGCTTGACCCCGCCCGCCGGCGCCGCCCCATACTGCTGCTGCTGCTGCTGCTGCGGCCGCATGCCGTACGCGGCCGTGCCCGGCGGCGGCGGACGCCAGGGCGGTGGCTGGCCGTAGCCGCCCGCCGGCGGCGCGAAACCCGACCACCCCCCCGCCGGCGGCCGCGGCCTCGGCGCGTGCATCATGGGCGGTGGCGGCCGCATCATTGGAGGGGGGGGGCGGGCCGCGTGCGGCGCGGGCGCGATGGGGGCCGGAGGACGCGGCGCTGGCGTGACCGGCGCGGGCGCCGCCGCCAGCGTCGCCACCGCCGGCTTGCCGTCAAACACGCGCCCGTTGAGGCCGGCGACCGCGGCCGAGGCGGCGGCGGGGTCCAGGAAGCGCAGCACGGCCGCGCCCTTGCTGCGGCCGGTCGGGCGGTCGACGTAAAAGTGGGGCGGTCCCGCGAGCCGCCCAAACGCCGACGCGGCGGCCACGAGGTCGGCATCCGTCGTCCACCACTCCAGGTTGCCGACCAGGACGGACGTGCCGGGGGCGGCGGCGGGGAGCGCAGGGGTGGCCGATGTCGGGCGCAGGGGCGCGGCCGCGGACGCCGGCCCCGGCCCTGCAGCGCCCGCCGTGGACGGCACCGCGGGGCGGGCGGACGACGGGAGCGAGACGTCGACTAGAGGAGGAGGGAGAGAGGGAGGGGCGTCGAAAGAAAAGAAAAGAGAGCAGCCCCTCCGTCGCCCCCTCGTTTCACACGCGTCCACCCCTCCCTCTCTCGACACCACCAACCTGCGATGTCGTCGTAGAGGTCGTCGTCGCCGTCGTCGGCCGGCGGCGCCGGTGCGGGCGCATGGGCGGGCGGCGGCGGGGCGACTGGCGGCGGTGCCGCCGCCCTCGGCGGTGGCGCGGCATCTGCAGAGGGTGATGGAGGGGCGAACGTGGGCGCCGGCGGCGCCGGCCCCCGCGCGGCCGCCGCCGCCAACCGCCGGCGCGTCGAGCGCTCCCTCGGCCACCACCCCACTCACCCACGCCGGGCGGCCCATCGTCCATGGCGCACGCGGGCGGGCGAATTGGGGGCGAGAGGTGTGAGGGAGGCGCGAGCATCGTCGGCGCCGCGTCACAGCGCCCCATGCGCGCCTCCCGCCCCCCGACGCCCCTTCCCGAGCCGATGCCAGGCTGAGCCACCTCCCTCTCCCGCGGCCGGCCCCCCAGAGCGGCCCCTTCAACTCCAATGGCACCGCGCAAGCGCCCTCCCCCGGAGGGCGAGGCCGCCGTCTGGCTCTCTGACGACGACGACGTCGTAGCGGCGCCGGCGCCGCGGCGGCGGCAGGTGAGAGAGGAAGGGGTCGAGGCGCGACGCCTGCCGAGGCGCTCGCTCGCTCGGCCAACGCCTCACCTTCCCTCAGCCCCCGCCTCCCGCGCGCCCCGGCCTGGCGCTGGCACCATCCCAGGTGTCCCAAGGGGGGGCGGCTGCGGCGGCGCTGCGGGCCGTCGCGGACGCGCCGGCGTCCGCGCCACGCCGCGCGCGGCAGTCCCTCCCTTGGACCGACGCGTGCGCCCCGTCCTCGGTCGCCGACCTCGTCGTGCACCTCAAGAAGGTCGACGCCGTGCGCGCCTGGCTGGCTGCCGCGCGCGCCCCGCGCGCCCCCCGCCTGCTCCTCGCTGACGGCCCGCCCGGCTGCGGCAAGGCCGCCACCGTGGCCGCCGTCGCGGCCGAGGCTGGGATGAGCGTGCTGGAATGGACGCCCCCGCTGCAGGCGACGTGGGAGGAGAGTGCCTACGTGGCGCGCGGCGGGCCGCGCGACGCGTGCGCGCCGCGGCACGAGTCGAAACTGGATGCGTTCCTCTCTTTCGTCGTGGGGACGCGCCTGAAGGGGCTGGCCCTGACGCCAACGACGCAAGGAGGGGGTGGCGGCGGCGCTGCGGGGCGCGTCGTTCTCATCCGAGACCTCCCGCACGCGCGCGACGCGGCCGCGCGCGCCGCCCTCGCGTCCGCCCTCGCCGACCTCTGCCGCTACGCCGCGTCCCCAGTCGCCCTGCTCGTCACCTCTGGCGGCGGCCGGGGCGGGGCCGACAAGCGCGGCGGGCCCGGCGCCGACGCGGCTGCGGGCGCCGGGGGGGGGTTGCACAAAGAAATCGTCGACGCAGCCGTTGCCGCGGGCGCCACGCGTCTTTCATTCAACCCACTGACCGAACCCAACATCACCCGCGCCCTGCTCGCCGCCGCCGCTCGAACCGGCGCCGCCCTTGGCGGCGCGCGCGCGGCCGCGCTCGCCGCGGCCGCGGGCGGCGACCTCCGCTCCGCCCTGCTCGCCGCCCATCTCGCCACCGCGGGCGAGGCGCCCGCGCCGCCGCCGCGGGCGCCGGCGCGCAAGCGGCAGACGCGGGCGCAGGCCGCGGCGGCGGCGCCCGACGCGTCGCGCGGCGACGCCGGCGCCGCCGCGCGCGCGGCCGCGTTTGCCGCGCGCGACGCGGGGCTGGACGCGCTGCACGCGCTGGGGCGCATCCTGCACAACAAGCGCGACTGGAGCGGGAGTGGTGGGAGTGGGGTTGGTGGGCGCGGCGCCGACGCCTCGACCCCCTCTTCCACCCACCCCCTCCCGACCGTCGATGCCGACGCCGCCCTCGCCGCGTCCGGCCTGGACGCGTCCACGGCGGCCACGTGGCTCTTTGACAATCTGCCTCTCTTCATTAGCGGCGAGCCCGCCCTCCCTGACGCCGCCGCCGCCGCCCACTACCTGGCGGCCGCCGACATCCTGGCCCAACCGCGCCACGGGTCCCTGGCTGAGGCGGTGGCGGCCGCGGTCGCGGGCCGGGGCGTGCTCTGGGCGCGCGCGCGGCCCGCGCCGACGGGGTGGCTCTCCCTGCGCGGCCCCATCGGGTTCCAGGCCGCGCGCGCGACGGCGTCCAACGCGGCCCGCATGCGGGAGGCGCTGCCGCTGGCCGGCGCGGGCGCAGCGGCGGCCGACACGCTGCCCGCGGTGCGCGCGCTCGCCGCGGCGGCGCCGGGGGCGTACGGCCACTTGCTGCCGGCCGCGTGGGCACGCCTGTGGGAGGGGCGGGTGGTGGAGGGGCGGCCGAGGCCGGCGGGGGTTGTGTTGCCCGCGGCGGCCGAGGTCGGCGGCGCCGCCGACGACATCAGCGACGGCGACTGACGCGCGCGCCCTCTGCCTTCCGCCTGCCTGTGTTTTTTTGTGTTTGTGTGTGTCGCACTCGCCCGTCACAGGCGCCGCCCCAAAACGCGCCCCCCTCCTCTGCCCCTGCCGCTCTCTTCTCCCTCACGGCCGGAACGACGCCGCCACCGTGCGCAGCGCCCCTTCCGATACCGCCCACTGCTTCTCCGTCGCCTGCACTACAAACAGGTAGGCCAGCCCGTCCTTGGCGGTGGCGACGGCGAGCGAGCGCGGGGGGTTGAGGGCGTACGGGGTGTTGAATTCGAGGTAGTACGTCGCCCGACCGTCCACGTCGGCAGCCGTGGCGGCCACCACTTCTTCCGCTTCCGGCGGCATGTTGTTGGTCACGTACGCGCCGAGCGCCTGCGCGACGCCCGCGGGGGTGCCCACTTTGTCGATCCCGGCGCGGACATCATTCGTGAGCCTCTTGAGGGGCGACACCATGACCCGCGCCGCGCCGCCGGGGCCGGAGAAGATGACCTCGGTCCACGGCTCGTCGCAGCGGGGCTGGCAGTAGTTGCCCGACTGAATGTTTGCGACCGTGCCCTCGCGCCACGCCGCCGGCAGCGCAAACGTGTACGGGCTCTTGATCGTGCCCGCCCGCAGCGAGGGCGTGCGGTCCATGGGCACGGTGAAGGTGACAAAGCCGTCGAGGCCGGGGGCGGGCGGGAGGTAGGAGCCAACGGGCGCGGCCGCGCCGGCGGTGGCGGCGCGCGGGAACACCGCCGCCAGGCCGCTCGCCAGCAGGGCGGCGCGCCTCGACGTCTGCGCGGCCGGCGTGAGCCGGGGCGCGTCGGGGCGGGGGGCGGCAGTGGACGCGCGCGCGGGGAGACGCGCGCGGAGGCGCATTGCGGGACGGAGCGCCGGGCGGCGCGTCAGGGCCTCCGCGTGAGCGATGTCGGGCGCGGCGCGGGGGTCTGACGAGGCGTGGAGTGGCGTGGGCGGCACGCGTCGGCGCACCCCGATCGGCGCTCACTGCGCGCCACTCGCCACACCCCTCTCCCACCCCCCTGCGCGGGCTGCGACGCCGCCCATCGCGCCCTGATGGTGGCGGCGCGCCCGCGCGCCGCCCTCGGACCGCCGCGGGCGCGGGCGCCTCCACGCGCGCGCCGTGCGGCCCCGCCCCGCCCTCGCGCCACGCCAGGCGATGGCGACGACGGTGAAGGCACCCTCCCCGACCTGGACGCGACCCCCACCCCGCGCGCCGCCCCGCGCCCCCCGTCCCTCCCGCCCGCCGCACGCCTCCGACAAGCCGCCGCCTCCTTTGCCGCCGCCGTCGACGCCGGCGCGTCCGACGAGGACGCGGCCGCGGCCGAGCTGGGGGCGGCGGGGGTGGAAGGGTTGACCGAGGCGCAGAGAGTCTATGCGGCCAAAGTCGCGGCGCGCCTGCGCGAGGCGGCCGACGCCGAAGCGGCCGCCAAGAAAGCTCGCGCCAAGCGATTTGAAACGGGCAAAGTGCTGTACGGCGTGGGGCGGTACAAGGAGGCGGTCGCGGCGCTCGTCGCCGCGCTCGACGCTGAGGGGCCGTTTTCCATTTTGGGCGGCGAGATCCAGCTCTGGCTGGCGTTGGCCCACCAGGCCGCTGGCGACGAACAAGCCTGCCTGGCGGTCTACAGGCAGGTGGAGGCGGGGCACCCCAGCCCGAAGATGAGGAAACAAGCCGCCGACCTCCGCTACATTATGGAGGCCCCGAAGCTGCGCGTCGGCCCCGACGAAAAGCCCACGCTACCATCCGTGGACCCCGCGTCGCCCCGGGCGCCGGGCGAGCGGACGCGGCGCCGCGTCCCGCCGCCGCCGCGCGGCGGCGGCGGCACGGCGCGGCCAAAGACGCTCGAGGAGCGGTGGGCCGAGGATTGGACGCCGCCGGCGCTCATCCCCAACCAGTATGTGGCGATCGCGGTGGCGGCGGTGGCGGCGGGGCTGGCGGTCTACTCGGCGGGCGTCAAATGAAGAATGAAAGAGGGACGGCGAGAGGGTTGTGGGAGACGGCGCGCGGGCGGGCGGGCGAGCTGCGAAACTGGGGCGGGCGCGCGCACATGTCACACTGATTGCAGAGGCTCGGCGGGGTGGGGAGAGGCCGGGAACGGCGAGGTGAGCGGAGGAGCGCGTCGTTGCCGCCCTACTCTCCTCGGGAGCCGCCTCCCCCAATGCCGCCCCTCCAGGCGCGCCCTCTGCCCTGCCACCGACCACCAGGCGCCGCCCTGCGCCCGATGCGCGCCCACCGCCCGGCCGCGCCCCCCCCGCGCCCCCCCCCCGCCGCCACCGCCGACGCCGCCGGCTTTCACGTGTCGCGCATGCGGGCGGACGATGACCCCAGGCAGACCGCTCCCCGGCTGGCGCTCGACGTGCGCGCGAGCGCCGACCCCGACGAGCTCCGCGCGGTGGCCTGGCTGCGGGCGCGCTCGTTCTACGTGCACCCGCCGGAGCGCGCGTTTGCGGGCAAGGTTCGTGACGGAGCGCGGCGGGGGGGCGGGCCGGGCGGGCGGGTTGTTTGGCGTCCGACCGCGCCCCGTGTCTCGTCCGCACAGATCCACCAGGCGCTCAAGGCGGAGGAAGAGCACGCCGCCCTGCTCGCCGCCACGGCAGCCCCGCCCGGCGGCGACCGGTTTGCCGCGGTCGTCGCGCTCGCCGACCGCGCGAGCGTCGGCGCGCGCGACGACGAGGTCGACGGCCTCGCCACGCCCTCTGGCGCGGTCGTCGTCGGCACCCTCGACGTGGTCGCCGTGCGAGCCGTCAAAGGGGAGGTGTTGATCGGGGACGCGGCGGCCCCAGCGTACATGGCAAACGTGTGCTCCGCCGCGTGCGCGCGCCGCCGCGGCGTCGGCGCCGCCCTCCTTGCCGCCGCCCGGTCCACCGCCGCCGCCTGGGACGCGGACGCCCTGTTTGTGCACGCGCTGGCGGTCAACGAGGTCGCGGCCCGGTTTTATCTGGGCGCGGGGTTCGTCGTGGAAGCGTCGGAATCCATCGCCGCCGCCACCCGGCGCGGGCACTGCTTGGACGGGGTGGAGGGGTTGGGGCGGACGGTGCTGTACCGGGACGCGACGTTTGGGGGTGGGGGAGGGGCGCGGCGAGCGTGAGCGGGCGAGAGGGAGGCGAGGTTGATCGACGAGCGTCGGGGGTCTGGTCTCGCCTCGCTCTCGGGCCGCCTTGTTCGCCAGCGCTGGCCGCGTCGCGGGGGTTTAGGCGCCGCCGCGCGCGTGTTGCCGGGTGTCTGCCGGGCTGTCCCTCGCCCGCGCTTGCACCGCCGACTCTCTTGTTTGCACGACAACGCCACACCCGCACGACACGCCCGCCACCCAATTTCCACTCCTCGACGGCCCAACCCGCCCCCCTCTCCCCCCCCCCCCCCCCTACTATCTTCCTTCACTTGAGCGCCTGCCCCTGCACGTCGTCCGGCGGCGGCATGGCCGGCTGAAACATGCGGCGCGGCGCACGCACGCGGCGCGTGGTGCGGGGGGCAGCGGCGCGGCCGCTCGCCGCAGCGCGCGCCCCCGGCGCGGGCGGCACCCGCGCCGCGCCCGCGGCCCCGTCGTCCTGCAGGATCCATTTCAGCGGGTCGTACTTGTCGCCGGAGAACGACCCGTCGGGCGCCTCCCGCGCGGCCGCGGCCGCCGCGCGCGCCGCAGCCCGCCTTGCCGCGCGTTCGCCCGCCACCCGCCCCGCGCCCTCGGCCGCCGCCCGGATGGCTTGGCGCAGGGCGTCGAATTTGGCGATCCCGCGCGGGGTGTCGAGGAGCGGGGCCAGCAGGCGGTCGTCGGCGGCGCCCGGCGCACGCCCCGCCGCGCTCTTGGCCGCCCTGTCGGCCGCCACCCGCCCCGCGCCGTCGGCCGCCGCGCGCACGGCTTGGCGCAGGGCGTCGAATTTGGCGACGCCGGTCGGGGCGTCGAGCAGCGGGGACAGGAGGCGGCCGTCGTCCGACGGCGCGCCGGCGCCACGCGCGCGCGCCCCCCCCTGCTTCTTCTCGCCCCATGTGGGCGGCTGCAGGTCGCCCAGGCCCGCCACCGGGTCGTAACGCGACTTGGACGCGTCGGTCGTGGCGTCGCCCAGGGCGTCGGCGAGCGAGCGCAGCGGCGACGGTGCGCGCGGGCCCGCGACGGGCGGCGGCGTCGCCGCGGCCGCCGCCTTGGCCGCCGCGCGCGCGGTGCGCGCGTCGGCCGACTCCCACAGGGGGGCCAGCGCGTCCGCCGCGGCCAGCACGGCGGCGGCGGCGAGGGAGAGGGGCGACCCCTCGCCCTTGGCCGCCATCAGGTCGCCCAGGCCGCCCGCCTTGGCGGCGGCGGCGCGGGCGGCGGCGGCGGCCGCGGTGGCGGCGTCCATGGCGCGGGAGGCGACGGTGGTGGGGGGAGGGGCAGGGGCCTCGGCGGAGGCGGCAGCCGCCGCCGCAGCCCGCTTGACCCCTTCCTTCGCCGCCGCCAGCCCGTCGAGCGCCTCCCCGACAGCACCCTCAGCCCCGCGTGACTTGGCGATGGCAGCGTTGCGCGCCCGCTCGCGCGCAATGGCCAGCTCCGCGAGCGCGGCCTTGACGCCCGGCTCGCCACGAGCGCGCGCGCCCTTTGCAGCGGCCTCGCCCGCCGCGAGCGCCGACGCGGCCGCCACGCGGGCCGCGGTCAGGCCGGCTTCAGCAGCCGCGATGGCGGCGGCAGGAGCACCGGTCGAGCGCGCGGCTTCCAGCGCGGCCGCTGCGGACGCGACGGCGTCGGCCGCCGCGCGCGCGCCGTTGCGCGCGGCCTCGAGCGCGGTCGGCTCCTCGGCCGCCCGCTTGACCGCCGCGCGCTCCACCGCGGCCTTGGCGTCGGCCACGGCGCGCGATGCGGCGGCGCGGTCGGCCTGGGCGACGGCGGTTGCGCGCGCGGCGTCGGCCTTGGCGTCGGCCGTGGTTTTCGCGTTGAGGACGGCTTGCGCGTCAGCAGCCGCCTTGGCTTCGGCCGCCTGCTTGGCGTCAGCGACCGCTTTGGCTTCAGCCGCCGCCTCGGCTTCGGCCGCCTGCTTGGCGTCGGCGACCGCTTTGGCTTCAGCCGCCGCCTTGGCTTCGGCCGCCCGCTTGGCGTCGGCGACCGCTTTGGCTTCAGCAGCCGCCTTGGCTTCGGCCGCCTGCTTGGCGTCGGCGACCACTTTGGCTTCAGTAGCCGCCTTGGCTTTCGCCTCGCGCTCAGCAGCAGCGCGCGCCTCGGACGCGCCCGCCACAACCGCCGACGCCATCTCGCCCGCCGCCGCGCCCGCGACCTGGATCGCGCGCTTGGCCTCCGCACGGGCGGCGTCGAGCTCTGCGGTGGCAGCCTTGACGGCGGCGGCCGCGGACGCCGACGCAGCGCGGCCGTCGCCGGCGAGCGCGGCGTCGAGCCTGGCGAGAGCGGCGGCCGTCGCGGCCGCCGCGGCCTGCGCACCCTCGAGCGCTGCTTGCGCCTTGGTGGCAGCCTCGCGCGCGGCGCGCGCCGCAGGCCCGTCGCCGGTCGCGGCGCGCCCGTCGGCCGCCGCGGCCGCGACGGCCGCCGCCGCCTCGTCCAGCGCCCGCTTGGTCGACGCCACGTCGGCCGCCGCCGCCTGGCGCACCACTTGAGCCGCTTGCATGACCACGTTGGCGCGCGTGCGCATGTCGGCGACGGCGGCCGCGGTCGCGGCGCGCGCCGCCTCGGCGGCGGCCTCGCCGCGGTCGGCCGCAGAGCGCGCCGAAGCGCGAGCCGCGTCCACATCCGCCACAGCGGCAGCCAGGGTCTCAACCGAAACTCCAGACTCCTTGGCCAGCGCGCCATCCAGCGACGTCAGCGCCCCCTCGGCCGCCGCGACGGCCGACTGCGCGGCCGCCAGCTCGCCAGCGGCCGCCGCCTGCGCGGCGACCGCGGCGGCGGCAGTGGCGCCATCCGTGCCGGCAGCGTCGCGGGCGGCGGTGTCGGCGGCGGCTGAAGCGGCGTCGAGCGCGGCGCGCGCGGCGGCGACGTCGGCGACCGCGCGCAACCGCGCCGCGCCGGCCGCCTTCGACGCGGCAGCAAATGCGGTCGCCGCGTCCTCGGCGGCGACATCGGCCGCACGCTGCACGCCAGAGGCCGCGCGAACGGCATCGGAGGCTGCGGCTTTCGCCGCCGACCGTGCGGCCGCCAGCGCGGCGGTCGCGGCCTCGGTCTTGGCCGGGTCGCCCAAACCCGCGATGGCGTCCAGTTTGCGCGCTGCAGCTTCAACGTCGTCCGCCGCGTAGCGCGCGGCGCGCAGGGCGGCAGAGGCCGCGTTGCGCGCGGGGGGGGCGGCGCCCGCGGACGCCGCGACCGCGGCGATGGCCGCTTCGGCGGCGGCCGCGGCAGCATCGACCGCGTCCCTGGCGGCGGCCGCGTCGGCCGCGGCGGCGGCGACCGCGCCGCGCGCCGCAGCCGCGACCGCGAGCGCTGCCTCTTCAGCCTTGCGCGTCGCCGCCGCTTGGGCCTTGGACATGGCCTCTGTGTCGCCCAACGCCGCCCGGGCGCGGTTGGCAAGCGCGCTCGCGTCAGCGCCGTCGTCGGCCGCGCCACCCTCCCCTTTGTCGCGCGACCACCCGCCCGCGGGCCCCGGCGCGCCCGCCCAAAAGTTGGTCACCTTGTCGATGAGCGACCCGGGCGGGCCGCCGGGCAGCACCTCGTCCGCGGCGGCGGGGGACGCGGTCCACCCGCCGCGCTTGGCCGCGTCGGCGCCCGCCGCGATCGCCGAGTCGGCCACCATCCAGCCGCCGGAAGGCGCGTTGGGGGCGGGGGGGGCGATGGGGGCGGTGGGAAGAGGAGGCGCGGGAGCCCGGGCCGGCGCGGTCGGCACGCGTGCAGCGGCGGTGACGGCGCGTTCGACGCCGCCGCGCTCGCCCGACAACTCAATGACCTCGCCCTTACTTCCGCCGAACATGGTCGCGGCGAGCTCGGCGACACGCGAGACCAGGGGGGTGACGACGGCCGCCTTGAGCGCGAAGAGGCCGCCGCCCGCGCCGCGCGCGAGCGCGCCGCCGTCGCCCAGAAACGGGGCGACGCCGTCGTTGGCGACAATTACCCGACCGTTGCCCAGGCCGCGGGCGAGGGCGCCACCGGCGTCCAAAAACGCGTCGGCGCCGGCGCCGAGCGCGGCGACCGCCGCTGCGCGCTGGGCGGCGGCGGCGGCCGCGCCGCGCGCCGCGAGTGCGGCCTGGTCGGCGGCGCTCGCGGCCGCGCGGGCCGTGAGGGCCGCCTGGCCGCCGACGGCAGCGGCCACGCCGCGCGCCGTGCCCGCAACCTGGTCGGCAGCGCTCGCGGCCGCACGGGCCGCGAGCCCGGCCTGGTTGCCGGCGGCGGCCGCCGCGCCGCGCGCCGTTTGCGCTGCCAGGTCGGCGGCGCCCGCGGTCGTGCGTGCAGCGGCCGCCGCCTGGTTGCTGACGACGGCGGCCGCGCCGCGCGCCGCGGCCGCCGCCTGGTCGGCCGCGCTCGCGGCCGCGCGAGTCGTCTGCGCCGCGGCGTCTCCGGCAGCAGCGGCCGCGCGGCCGCCGAGCGCAGCCGAGGTGGAGAGCAGGGGGTCGACCGCGTCGGCCTTCAACGCCGCCAGCCCGCCGCCCAGGCCGCCCGCGAGCGCGCCGCCGTCGCCCAGGAACGGGGAGACGCCGTCATCGGCGACACGAGCCCGACCGTTGCCCAGGCCACGGGCGAGGGCGCCGCCGTCGCCCAGGAACGCGTCGGCGTCGGCGCCGCCGCCGGTTGCGAGCGCGGCGACCACCGCCGTCCGCTTGGCCGCGGCGTTCGCGGCCGCGCGGGCCGCGAGAGCCGCCTGGTTGGTGACGGACGCGGCGGAGCGGGCCGCGAGCCCGGCCTGGTTGCCGGCGGCGGCCGCCGCGCGGCCGCCGAGCGCGGCTGAGGTGGAGAGCAAGGGATCGACGGCGTCGGCCTTCAAAGCCACCAGCCCGCCGCCCAGGCCGCCCGCGAGCGCGCCACCGTCGCCCAGGAACGGGGAGACGCCGTCATCGGCGACAAGAGCCCGACCGTTGCCCAGGCCGCGGGCGAGGGCGCCTCTGTCGCCCAGGAACGCGTCCGCGTCGGCGCCGGGTGGCGGGGTGGACAGGGCGGCGGCCGTGCGGCGGGCGAGCGCGGCCGACGCGGAGAGCAGGGGGTCGACCGCGTCCGTCTTGAGCGCACCTAAACCACCGCCCGCGCCTCCAGCCAGCGCGCCGCCGTCCATGAACGCACCCACACCATCGTTGGCAAACCATTGGATGGAGGAGCGGCCGCCGCCGAGGCCGCCGGCGAGGGCGCCACTGGCGGCGAAGAAGGGCGCGACGCCGTCGTCGGCGCACGAGGCCGCGACGCCGCGGCCGCCGCCCAGGCCGCCGGCGAAGGCGCCGCCGGCGTCCAGAAACGCGTCGGGGGCACTGTCGGCGCGTGCCGCAGCCGCGCGCCCTGCGAGCGACGCCGCGCGTGCCGCGAGCTGGTCGACCGCGCCCGCAGTGGGCGCCCCGAGGCCGCCGCCCAGGCCGCCGTCCAGCGCGCCGCCGGCCGCGAAAAAGGGGGCGTCGGTGTCGGGCGCGGGGAGGCGCGCGCCGTTGCCGACGCCGCACGCGAGCGCGCCGTCGGCACCCAAAAAGGCTGCCGCGCCATCGTCCCTGCGCTTCAAGTGCCCCAGCCAGGCGACGCCTTTGCCGAGGCCACCTTCAAGCGGCCCGCCCACGTGCAGAAAGGCGTCGCCGGCGGCGGCGGCGGCAAACTCGGCGCGCGGCGCGCCGCGCGCGCGCCCCGGGCCGCGCCCAGGGCCGCCGACGAACGCGCCGCCAGCGTCGAAAAAGGGGGGCACGCCGTCGTCGACCGGAATGGGGCCGCCGCCGCCGACGCCGCGCGCGAGGGCGCCGCCGGGGGCGAGGAAGGCGGGCGCGCCGTCGTCCCTGCGCTCCCCTCCCCCCACAATCGCGGCCAGCGCCGACAGGAGAACATAGTACGCGCCCGCGACCACGGCCCGGGTGTCGTGCCCGTCCAGGTGGGCGCCGGTGCCGGCCAGGAGCCACCAGCGCACGATCCGTTCGAAACCGACAACGGCAGAGGCAATGATTTCCTCCACCGCTTCCACCGCGACATCCGGCACATCCTTCAACAGCTCCAGACCCCGGCGCGTGGCGTGGGTGGAGGCGTGGAAGCCAGCGACGGCGGCGTCGCCTGCGGCGTCGGCGGCGCTCGCAGCGGCGGCGGCCGCGTCCGCGGCGAGGGCGGCGGCCTCGGCCGCCGCGTCGGCGGTCAGGTTGACCATGTCTGTTGTCAGGTAGGTGGCGTCGGTGGCGAGGGAGGAGAGGTCGGCGGCGGCGTCGCGGGCGACGACCGCCGCGCGGTTGGCGGCGGCCGCCGCCGCGTCAGCCGCCTCGCGCAGCGCGACCGCCGCCTCCCGGCCGACGCCGCGCGCGACGTCACCCGTCGCGACCGTCACGACGGCCGCGACGTCGGCCGCGAGCGTGGCCGCGTCGGCGGCGGTTTCGCCGGCGACCGACGCAGCCGCGCGCGCCGCGGCTGCCGCGGCCGACGCCGCGTCGGTCGAAACGCCCCGCACGCGGGCCGCACCGCTGCGCACGGCGTCGGCGACGGCGTCGATGGCGGTGCGGGGAGGGGGGGCAGGCGGTTTGCGGCCAAACGCGCGCGCTGGGGCGGCGGCCGCAAGAAGCACGCCGGCCAGCAGCAGGGGGGCCGCCAACTTGGCCGTCAGGGAGGGCTTGATCAGGTGCGCAGGCGTGGGAGTGGGCTGGAGGGGAGCGGGGGGGGGGGAAGGTCGCCTGGCGCGGCGGGCGCCGTGTCCGCAACGCCGTATGCGCGCGCCTCCATGGGCGGCCGATTGCTGCTTCTCCGTCGATCTCCCACCCCGCAACACGCACCATGACGTCCTGAGGCGTGCGCTCGCCCGCGCGAGCGCTGGCCGCGCGGCGCAGAGCGCGCGCGGGCGCCGGCGCGCGCCGTGGAGGAAGCCGCGGCCTGCTGGCACCCGGGTAGGAGGCCAGCGCTCGAGACGATCGCATCGGGAGGGCGGTTGCGGGCGGGCGCGCTCCGGACGGGCGCTGGAGTGGCGCGCGATGCACTCCCGCGGGCGGAGGCGGCGCCGTCGAGCCATGCTCGACGCCCTGGGCTTCCCACTGGACCTGGATGGCGCCGCCATCAAAGCCCGCGCGTCCAACGCGGCGGCCGCCGCGCGGCGGGCGCCGCGTTGGGCAACCATCGACGCGGGGGGTGATCTGCCCCACGACGAGCTGAAGGCGCTCGCTCGGAAGGTTGGTGTGGGTTGCTTGCATCGCCCGTGCGGCGGCCGCGGGTCGCCGACCCGGGCGCGGCATTGGATGGCGGTGCGCTCGGTCGGGCCGGCCGCTGCGCCCGCCGGCGCCCAGGCGTCCAGGCGCGCAGGCGTGGGCAGAGGCCAACCATCCATCCACACCCTCTTAGGGCATCCCACCACACCTGCGCCCGAGCGTTTGGGCGGCCGCGTCCGGCGCGACTGCCCGAGCGGCGGACCACGGCCCCGACTACTACTCTGCCGTCGCCGCCATGGGCGCCTCGATGGCCGAGTGCGCGCGCCAGGTCGACCTCGACCTGCCACGCACGTTCCCCGCCAACGCCCGCGCGGCTGCCGCGGCGCCCGCGCTGCGGCGCGTGCTGCTCGCCTTTGCGGCGCACGCGCCCGACGTCGGGTATTGCCAGAGCATGAACTATGTGGCCGCGCTGCTGGTGCTGGCGTGCCAGGCCGGGGAGGAGGGAGGGGCGGGCGGCGGCGGCGGCGGCGGCGGCGCGGCCGCCGCCGCGCCGCCGTCTCCCGGGGCCGAGGAGGCCGCTTTCTGGTTGCTGGTCGCCTTGATCGACGACAAAGGTGGCGGCGAGAGGGGCGGAGGGCTGGTGGAGGGTGGCGGGGCGCGTCCTGGCGCCGCGGCGCGCGCGCGCGCGCGCCGCGGCGCGGGGCGCGGGCGGGGCGCGGCCCCCCCCCCCCCCCCCCCCCCCCCCCCCACGCCCCCCCCGCCCGCCGCGCCGA
>Ga0315285_10003548_pt1 | contig 16201 bp, 12 predicted proteins | sample YL17G09_36_MG_FD_203698 | JGI IMG/M metagenome (GOLD analysis project Ga0315285, IMG submission 203698) | Sediment microbial communities from Yellowstone Lake, YNP, Wyoming, USA - YL17G09_36 | ecosystem: Environmental > Aquatic > Freshwater > Lake > Sediment | place: USA: Wyoming | collected... | reverse complement strand
GGGAACGGACTTTATCTCCCATTCTGTGAATGACTTCTGACCTTGGCCCGATAAATATTAAGCCTTGCTGTTCGCATCTTTGGGCAAATTCCCAATTCTCAGCTAAGAAGCCGTATCCCGGATGGATAGCGCTTACGCCTGACTCTTTAGCTATTGCAATAATTCTATCAATATTAAGATAGCTATCTTTGGGTTTAGCGCCCCCCACCTTCACTGCCCTATCTGATTCCTGGACGAATAGAGCGGTCTCATCTATGTCCGAATATATAGCTACGGTCTCAATGCCTAGCCTTTTAGCAGTCCTGATGATGCGGCGTGCGATTTCTCCACGGTTGGCGATGAGTATAGATTTGAGCATAAGACCTACTTAATTAACTTATCTGCCTTGGTTACCCCGCTACCGCTCATTGTACCACTTCTCAAGTCATAGTTGCCGACATATAAGCTGGCATTATCGAAGTGGGGAGTAATGCATTCAATACTACTCTGTACGATAATTAGAGGCTCATTAGGCTACAAGCCAAGTAACGAGATTAATCTATTTGTGGCCGGGAATTGGGGAGGAAAGGCCGTAGATAATGTACCTTTCAGCTTTTCCTCCGCTCATTCTGAGCCTGTCGAAGAATGTGAGCCCGTCGAAGAATCTGAGCCTGACAAATTATCTCCTCTCCCTTGACGGGAGAGGATTAAGGTGAGGGTGAAAAAAGGACTGTCATTGCGAGCGAAGCGTGGCAATCTGGGAGTTTAAGAGGGACGCAGTCCCTCTTAGAAAAAATCTATTCCCTCTCCCTCCGGGTGGCAGGGTGGGCAGGCATCCAGCGAGGATTTACTCCCGCTGGGATATGGGGAACGGGATAGGGCAGGGTGAGGGTGAAAAAAGGACTGTCATTGCGAGCGAAGCGTGGCAATCTCCTCCGCTCATCCTGAGCTTGTCGAAGGATTTATTTATCTATTAATCTCCGTAATCTCTTCTAATCTCCGTAATCATCTTTGACTTCGAAACTGGAGCGCCGGAAGCTGAAAGGCTTTGATTACACGGCGCCTGCTGCCGCCAGATAAGAAAAACAGCAGCGCTCATCATCACCCCGCATTTGAACATAACGCCCTATTGTTCAGTTTCGAGGGCTACGATTCCGGAGCACTTACTTATTTTGTCATCAGTGCAACAATTTGTTTACAGACTTCCGGGTTGTATTCTTTATAGATAGTAGTACGCCTCTGAACTCCAGCATCAAACTCTTCCTTTGTGAACTCAAGTTCTTTAATTCTGTCAGAATTGTATTTAAGCCATTTAACTTCTATACAGTGCCCCAAGCCCTTTACTTTATTAAGGGTATTATCTAGGACTATTCCGATGCCTTTTATCCTAAGGACCTGTTTCCCTCCCCTTTGAAAGAAAGACTTAAGAACAATGATATCCCCTATAGTTATTTCCTTCATGATTCCATAAAGATAGGGTTTGCGCTCAGGCGACCAGCCTATACAAATTATACCCCTTTGATGAAAATCATTACCCACGTCTTTGCCATCATAATCACAGCCTATTCCGTAAATTGCCATTTTATCACCTCCATCAATCAATTTCTTAGGTAACGCACAGGACAATTTATGTGATTATCCTAGCAGACACTGCTCCGTATGTCTTAATGTTGAAACATTCTATGTCAACGGCTAGCCAGACCCTGTAGGTGTAAGGTTCTATATTCAAATATTTACCTTCGGCGGCAATTGGGTCCTTTATTAGCGTAATCTCGTGCTTGCTTTTTGGTAGTTCGTGGCTTCGGGGCACAAAATATATCCAGTACGCATCACGGTTGACCAATGCGAAATTCCTTTCAAAAGAACTCCAGTAATACGATACATGAGAACTAGTCGATGATTTAACCTCAATATAGCGTACTTCACCATTTTCTTCGAATGATCTTATATCATAACCAGCATCCACATCGGTTGCACTGACTCGTTCCACCAGGTTACAGAGATCATTTCGATGTGCTGCTTTAAGCCGTCGTCGCTCATATTTTACAACGAATTCCTCTGCTGCCCGTGCCCTTAACTGCGTTTCTATTAAGCTTCGCCATAATTCATCTTCTGATCGTGAAATTGTGCTTCCCAACAAGGAATTCAGCCTATTATAATTCTCCTTGGTGATACCAATGTAATTATCATCTACTGTTGCAAATTTAGTTGTTTGAAGCAATTTTAGAGCTAGGTATTGTTCCGGGCTCACATGAATGGATCTGGGGTACAAAAACATCGACAATTCAGGCATCCACTTCATCAACCGTGTGACAGATATTACATGACGGATCACCTCCGGATGTCCTAATAACTCTGGTGAAATAACTTCAATTTGCGTATCATTTAGCCGATCATACGGGGGCCAAGTTGCGTTGGTAAGCATAAGCCTTCCGAGTCGTGTCAGTCTAAGCATATTCTCCATCTCAGTAACGAGTCTCAATTCTTTCCCGAGAGTAATATACAACTCAGGCTGAAGTATATGGTCACACTTAGCAGCCATTCCACAAATGACTCGATAAGTTAGATCCCTATGTCTAGGTCGGTGAGAAAGCGCATCAAGCAGGAGGTTTACTTCCCCAACACGAACAGGATCAAGGATTTGCAGTGTCTTGACCATCAGACTGCTGTTGAGTACCATTTTCGATCTCCCTTATTGTCCCACGGAAATCATAATCAAGCTCACTACTATTCTCTGCAATATCCGATTCTTCTATAACGTCTATGCCAATTACTGGAGTTTCGTCTCCCAAGAATTCGTACATGGTCTGCTGCCTTTCCCCAAGACGCTGGTCAACTGAACGCTCTATTGCGCATTCCAGTATCGGTATCCAATAATGTGTCGTTATATTGCTCGGCAGGCCAACCCTATAAATTCGGTTCAACGACTGAAGGAATTGTCCGCAGTTAAAAGTTCTATCTACATATATTGCATGATGACATTCACGATGAAGTGATATGGCTTCAGCGCAGGCTGCCGGATTAGCCAGCAAGATTGGACGGTCACTGCGTGTCTTAAATTCTCTTATATTACGCTCTCTACTTTGGTCATATATGTCATCGGTCTCCTCTTCATAAGGTTTTATAGCACCATATAATAACAGCGGATCATGACTAGCAAGCAACCTCGACAACAGGTGTAAATTTTCTACCCACCAAGTCCAGATAACAACTTTGTTGCCATTTCGAATCAATTCATTTGTTGTCTCAACAGCCCACCTAATCTTTGCTGAGACTAATTCTCCCCTCTGAAAACGTACAACGTCTCCGATGAGCTCACCGAAATCAACATCTCTCACTTGAGGGGGGAGCGCAAGAGGATTTAGCAACAGTCCAGGGTTCGATGCTGCTTGAAGCAACCTAATTATCCTTGCTCGTTGCCACTGCGCCAAAATATCCCTGTCTACATAACTAGAAAGACGTAATCTGGCCTCGGCTAGAATACGCGTTTCAAGTAGGTTAATGATTCTAGTTTGCTCGGGTGGTATCTGATTAATTGCAATTCTAGGGACATGAGATTCTAAAGGTGGCAGATTCAATTCACTTTGAGTTGTTCTGTGATAGAAGGGGCTAAGGCGTGCGCGGAGATCTCGAGCTGGTGTCTGTGACCCTTCAAGGAATTCTTGGTATTGTAAAGGGTTCCCAAGCAGCACTCTACTACCATTTGGCCAAAGAAAAGCAAACTGTGTCCAAAGATCGAATAGTGAATGAGGCGATGGGGTCCCAGTAAGAATTACACGCTTTACCGCATAAGGTGCCAGCTGAAGAACTGCTGCACCTCTTGCCCCAATACCGAAATTCTTAATATAGTGTGATTCGTCAAGCACCAGAAGTGTCTTGTGAGATCGTAATAATTGGCATAACATCATGACATCTCTACGAGCTACATCATAGCTGCATAGAACGACATCAACACTAGCAAACGCTCTAACAAGCCTTATCCTTTCTGATAGTGAACCAGACCAGCGAATAACACTTAGCGAACTACCAAAGCAGCGTCGAATCTCGTCTTCCCATGGCTGAAAACAACTAATCGGACCGATGACTAAAAGGTGTTCTACCTCTCCTTGGCTTCTCCAATATGAGAAAGCAGAAAGCACTATTGCAGTTTTTCCCGACCCCTGGATAGAGAATTCAGCCATATTGTGATTGTTTAGTAACCGGTATAAACCGCGAAGTTGATGAGGGAGAAGAGCTGCTGAAGAAAGGAGGCCTGGAATAGTCATCGCGGAAAGCGAATTCGCGTGATCGGTAGTATCGGCTATTCGCCTGATCTCATCAATTAGCTCCAATTCCGCATAATATCTATCAAGCAGTGACTCCAACTCACTACTCAATACAACTCCTATGTGGAGAGCCTCAATGCGACTCCTAATATAGTCGACAGAAGTAGTTATCTGGCCGGGCAAATCAAGAACTAGCCGTATTGGAGTTCTCGAAACTACAGGAAAGGCCAGAATAATGTCGTTGAAATTTGGATCTCTGGCAAGAGTCGGCTCTTCACTAAAGTCTAATATTAATCGGCCAATAGTATCTAGCTCTATCAGAACTGACATGTCACACCCTGTGAGGAAAGAAGTTTGCTAACTTCTTTCCTGTAATATTTGAAGCGCTCTTTGTACGAGTACCTCGGACTTTGTTAAACTGCGGGCCAATTTTTCAATCTGCCGCGCATCATCTATACCTTGCCGCTCCAATATCTCAACTAATATCCTCAAGTTACTCTCTGCTCGCTCGGCCTTTATAAGAGGAGCCCCCTCTTCTCTAGTTGCTTGGAATTCTGACCTAAATCTTTCTGCTATTTGTTGACTAGCCTCTTCTGTCATTCTAGTACGGCCTTGTTGCAGTGTGGCAGTCGTAGGAGCATTTTCAATCAAAACTCTTGTAACTGCTGGCGTTCTTCTAACACTACGCCGTCTTGTTACAGGTCCAATACTTGTTCTAATGTCACGAATTAATCTGTAGTCTGCATTATCGTTCTGTATTAAATGATAAATGGTTCTCAGAAGTTTTGATTGATCTTCATGTGACATAGCATTAGTCCTACTAGCCTGCAATAATGGGGGGATTTCAGTGAAGACCTCCGTTTGACCCTCAGCGAGCCACCATTCTTCTGGATGGCCAATTGTACGCAGATACTTTTCAATTTCCTGCAAAGTGAGCAGTTCGTCGATTATATGTTCCTCGGTCTTTGCGAATTCGTTTGCTACTGCTTTAATTGCAGTTGTTCTACCTCCTGGTGGATTTAAAGCCGCGAAGCATTCAACACCTTGTCTAATTTTAAGCAGCAGTTCTATTGCCTCATAATCACGTGTCAATCTCGCTGGTGTCTGCGCTGACATTTCTAGATGCCAAATATCCGCACTAGTAACACTTCCTGCGCTAGGTATTATAAACGCTTCAAAATATCTGAATCTTTCATTCTGTGACTCGTCATAGAGATGCATCAATGCTGCTAGTCTTCTGTTACCACTCATAATCCCGCCAGTCTCGAGTACGATTCCCGGTCGTTCCTGCCCACGCTCCTTGATGTCCTCAACCAACTGTATGAAATATTGCCTATCTTTCTTAGTGCCTACGGGATAATTAGGATCCTCCCACGTTCCATTAAGTAGTCTAAATATCTCTTGCCTCCAACGTTCCTGTCTCGGATCGATAGTTACATCTGGATTGGCTTTCTGCAGTAACATGAATTTTGTCCGGTATCTTCCATTCTCAATATTGAAATGGAGATAATCTATCGGGATGCGATAGCACCTTCTTAAGTGCGGCTGCCCACCATATCTAAGATTTTCGCTAACACTCGTCCATGCTTCCTCGGTCAATACGCTTAGTGGTCCCTGAGTAGGAATCTGACTTTCTGCATTTGTCACAATATCACCCCCCAAAATTAATGCTACTACTGGTCCTTTTTAAATGTTTGTGATATAATTATTATGTAAATTCTAGTAATATTATATCATTCGTAACGATCCTATGGAATGGTCTCGTGATTACAGTTAATAGGATCAGACGGGGCGAATGCCCCGCTGCTTTAAAGGAAGTATCCAATAATACCATCGATCTTATCGTTACTTCTCCTCCCTATGCTGATAAACGACAAGACAATTATAAGGGAATCACCTCAGCTCGGTATGTAGATTGGTTCCTACCAATAGCTCAAGAATTGTATAGAGTATTAAAGCCGACCGGTTCCTTTATTCTTAATATTAAGGAACATTGTAAAAACGGTGAACGTGATACGTATGTTTTGGAATTAATCTTAGCCTTGAGAAAACAAGGATGGCTATGGATTGAAGAATATTGTTGGTACAAAAAAAATTCTTATCCGGGGAAATGGCCTAACAGATTTAGAGATAATTGGGAAAGGTGTTTGCATTTCACAAAACAGAAAAAATTCAAAATGTATCAAGATGCTGTCAAAGTGCCGATAGGCGATTGGGCCAAACAAAGATTCAAATCATTGAGCGAGAACGATTTTATCAGATATGCGTCTGGTACGAACAGCGATTTTGGTAGAAATGTTTCACACTGGCTGACCAGGAAGAAAGTCTATCCCCATAATGTTTTAGTTTTTGAAAAAGAGCACTATATTAAGCCAACAACTCTACTATATTTGGCAACCGAATGTTCCAATCGAAATCACAGTGCCGTTTTTCCTATCGAGCTACCAAGTTGGTTCATAAGATTGTTTACTAAAAAAAGTGATTTGGTCTTAGACCCATTCAGTGGTGTTGGTACGACTGCCTTAGCCGCTTTGCTACTGGGCAGAAACTATATCGCAATAGAAGATTCGGACTTATATGTGAAAGAGGCGATCAAGAATATCAATGAACTGAAGACAATTTTAAAGACTAAAGAGTAAATCTATATCTTGTTGAATAATTCTATTTGTTTCCAAACTGTAATCCGATGGCATTGAAACTAATAACAAATTCTGCGGTTTAGGTTATTACAAGAGCTCACTTAGACTGCTGAAAATTGAACAATCCTATGTATCTTTCAGGCACCCTGGCTGTGGTCTTGCTTCCAGGTCTGTGCCCTGTGCATCACGCCACGGGCGTCGGTCAGGGAAACTTCGGTGTACTGCGGGCCGGCAAGATTCATTGTCGCAACAAGTTCCTTGACAAGCGGCATTACAAATAGAATGATATAATAGTGATTGACCGGCTATGCCCTTGCCAAATAAATAATTCTCCAAAATTTATATAGCGTGCAGAGAACTATTAAGTAATGGAATTCATGACCGGTCCAGCTCTTGGGAGGATCTGCGGATGAGTAGTAGAATAGTCGCTAAGATCATTCGTGATCCGATTCATGGTTATATATCAATTAATTCGAGCGAAATTCCTCTTTTGGACTGCGCCTTGGTACAAAGGCTAAGGAACATTAGACAGAATGGTATGGCTTGCTTTACCTATCCGGCTCTCACCGTAAGTAGATTTGAACATAGTCTTGGAACTATGCATCTTGCAGACCAGATGCTTTCTTCAGCATTAACCAAGAGTGATCTTTCTGTTGTACAAGAATTTCTTGCGTTATGTGCGACGCAATGTAATTGGAATATAAAAGACGTAGAATCCAAGCTGACCACGGTCATTCGGGCTGCAGGTTTGCTTCATGACCTCGGTCAATTACCATTTTCTCATACTTTAGAAGAGGTCATTCATGATTGCATTGAGAATATCTTGTCGCCCGAACAGATGAAAAAATGGCAAGAATATAAAATTAAAACAGAGGGTTCACTGCACGAATTCCTGACCTTACTTTTGATAGAATCTGATCCGGCAATTTCACAGGCTCTTGGGACTGACAGGGAAATCGTTGTCCGCATACTACAAGCTTCACCAGATGATATATCCATATTTGGCACACTGCATGAGGTTATCTCCTGTGATATAGACGCAGATAGGGCAGATTATTTATTACGCGATGGCCGTGCGAGTGGTGCAGAATTCGGGCGATTTGACTTGAGCCGTTTAGTTGAAGGGATGCGCCTAACAAAAACGATAACTTACAGCCCCACTAAAAAGGAATCCTTCGTAATTAGACCTACCATTCAAGCGCTAAGTTCTGTTGAAAGCTTGATAATTGAGAGGTACAAATCTTATAGATGGCTATACCATCATCACCGTGTAGTAGTAACAAATAGAATGCTTGAGGAAATTGTCTGGAGGCTTCTTCAAGCACACTGGGACAAAAAGGCGCCCTTCGCTAGTATTCCTCTCTCCTTCCCTTTGGAAAGATCAGCGGTAGCAAGTGGTTCAGGCTGGGAATATGAGTTCAGCGATGATGCGGATGTTGTCAATGCTTTCAGGCAAACAGGTAAGCTGCTTAAAAATCCAAAAAATACAAGTGGAGCAAGCCAGGGTGTATGGGTCGAATTTGGAGAGATTAGAGCACTTCTGGATGAGATATTGCTCAGGAAGAAAAGGGGCATACCATTTTGGAAGGATATTGGAGGATACAGGGACTTCAATGAACTAGTTAGCCAGCGAATTGAGACGATATTTAGGGAACATCAAGAGGCGAAATATCTCCGCACAGAGGCACGCATTCTTCCGCAAACAGAAGTACAGCGGACTACAGACGATACTACCTTTACACTTAATTGGGTAGTCGAACGCCTGCTGGGAAGAAGTTTTCCGAAAAGGAAACAACTGGAAATGAAAGTAAACCAAGAACTCAGGAGGCAAAAGGTAAATGGTTGCCTTCTGTTAGCAGTTACTTTCTTCAAGCCTTGGGAGTTTCGAGGGGAGCGCGAGTATGAAGTAATTGGACGTAACAATTATCTGTATCATGTGTCGGATGTTTCTCCCCTCGTAAAGCAGTTGCGAGAAGCCAACAGGTCAAATATCAGGCTCTACGCATATCTCATACTCGACAAAGAGCTCGAAGTGTTGGGATTGACTAACCGAAAGAAAATTGTAGAAAGAGCGCAGAAAGTGCTTGCGGATAATTTAATAGACTGGGTGAGGCATGAGCTTCCAAAGGAGGATAAGAAATGACAAGTAATGACGAAGAAATAAGAGTCCTCAATACCTTGAGTGTGCTTGAACATGCCAACAAGCGACAAGAAGCCAGCCAACTATTACTTCTAGCAATTGTCGATAAGCAATCCCGGACAATCGATGAAGTCCGCTGCTCACTGAACTTATGTGTTGCACACCTGAAGAATGCGGCACAGAAAGATTTCTACTTTGACCTCGGATGGCTAGAAAGCCTAAATACAATACTCGATGATTTTACCTCGTTGAGTTGGGTTGAGAAATATCATTCCAGTGTCACGTACCAGTCTACAAAAATCGGAAGGGCGCAGCTTGCCGAACAGTGGAAATCATTGGAAGTCTATCTTGGAATGTCCTTAGTACAGTTCCAAGAGCTATGTTGAGTCGCTTTATGAGAGAATTCGGTCCTCCATTGCCGGTGGGGACGGCATAAGTTACATTGTAGTGGGAAAGAATAATCCTTTATATCTTTCAGGAGCCCTGGACATGGTCTTGCTTCCAGGTCTCTGCCCTGTGCATCACGCCGCGGGCGTCGGTCAGGGAAACTTCAGTGTACTGCGGGCCGGCGAGCATGATGGCAATCTCCCTGGTACGTTCCTCGCCTTCAAGTGGCTGAAGCATGCTTACAGTCCGAGCGCCTGACTCTTCTTTGTGAACGTTGTAATGGGCATCGGCATAGGCAGCGATCTGGGGAAGATGAGTTACGCAAATCACCTGGCGGTTCTGAGCCAGTGTCCAGAGTTTCTTGCCTATTATTTCGCCGCTCCTGCCGCCCACACCAATGTCTATCTCGTCGAAAATGAGAATGGGGATACTATCAACCTCTGACAGAGCACATTTCAGTGCCAGCGTAAAACGGGAGATTTCACCCGTAGAGGCAATCCTGGTTATGGGCTTGACAGGCTCCCCGGGATTGGTCGAAGCCATGAACTCAACCACATCAACTCCCTCGTTGCTAAAGGCATAGGTTTTTCCATCAGGCAGAGGAATACCGTCTTCAGCCTCCTCCCGGGTGATGGACACATCGAATTCAACCTGCGACATGTTCAAATCTTTAAGTTCCTTCTTCACCTCGGCGACCAACTTCTCCGCCGTCGCTGAGCGCGCTGTGGACATCTCGGAGGCTATCCTGCCCATCTCCACCTTGAGCTCAGAGCGCATCTTCTCCAGTTCAGCCTGCCTCTCTGAAGAACGCGAGATTCCCTCCAGCTCTTTTTCAGTCTTGTCCAAGTAGAGCAGTATGTCAGCGATGGTCTGTCCGTATTTCCGTTTTAGACTTTTTATAACCTCAAAACGCGACTCCACCTCTTCCTGCCGAGCCGGATTCTGCTCCAACCTTCCGCTGTAAGCGCTAATTTCCCGCGCTGCCTCCTCGACCCGATACACGGTCTCTTCGAGAGAACTCAATTGCTGGCTAAGCGTTGGGTCAAGCTCTACGAGCTTCTTCATAACCGCAAGTGCTTCATTCAATTTGTCCAGAGCCGGGGCTGAACCACGTGAGGCATCTTCTTTGGCTAGAGCCTGGTAGGCTTCGTAAGACATTGCCTTCAGCTTCTCAGCCGAAGACAGGAGAGTCCGTTCTTTTTCCAGCTCTTCCTCCTCCCCGGGACGCAACTCAGCTTTTCTTATCTCATCGAGCTGGAAGCGCAGGAATTCCTGGCGGCGAGCGGCATCTTTCTCCGCTTCAACCAGCGACTTGAGCTCCTGCTCCAGTTTATGAAGCTCTGCCACTTTAGCGGTGAAACTGTGCCGCAGCTCCATGGTATGGCCGTAGGCATCGAGAAAATCCAGGTGATACTTCGTATCGAGGAGAGACAGGTGCTCGCTCTGTCCGTGAATATCGATTAGCAGGCGTCCGATCTGGCGCAGAATACCTCTGGTAACGGCATGTCCGTTGACCCTGACAATGCCGCGCCCATGCCTTTTGGATTCGCAACTGATAACCAGATTATCCTCATCTGATTTCAAGCCATTTTCGTCCAGGAGTTCCCTGAGCTGCGTCAGGTATTCATTATCGGGCAAGGCGAAAACACCTTCGATTTGGGCTTCGTCGCTGCCATGGCGGATAACCTCCTCGCCCACTTTCCCTTCCAGCAGCGTTTCCACGGCGTCGATGAGCAGCGATTTGCCGGCACCTGTCTCCCCGGTAATAACATTCAGTCCGCGGCTCAGGTTCCAGTCTATGCTCTCGATAATTCCCAGGTTCCTGACTTTTATTTCGAGTAACAAATTATGGTCTCCCGCTGGTGGTGTGGAAGTTTGCGTATATTTTACCACTTATAGTGGAAAAGGGAACATGCACCACCCCTTGTAGGTGCGACCTTTTAAGGTCGCACGGGCGGGGCTAAAGCCACGCCCCTACATGATCCTTCGACAAGCTCAGGATGAGCGGGGGAATTAAGTTAAAAGTTAAAGGCCAAAAGTCAAAAGTTCAAGTCAAGGGTCAAAAATGATTACAGCGATTTCGACCGATAGCGGCGATTATCTCTGTAATCTCTGCACAATCTCCGTAATCTTTGTTTAATCTCCGTAATCGAAATATCTAAATTGGCTATCACGACACAAAATACTCTAAAATAGCTATGGTGGTAAGTAAATACAGTGCCGAGAAACGGGAATTAGCTTGAACTATCGAGACGATTTAAGAAACATAGTCATAATCGCCCACGTCGACCACGGCAAGACGAGCCTGGTGGATATGATGCTGAAACAAAGCAAAATCTTCCGTGATAACCAGCAGGTGGGCACTTTGATACTTGACAGGAATGCGCTGGAGCGGGAGAAAGGCATTACCATACTGGCCAAGAACACAGCGGTAATCTACCGCGGCGTGAAGATAAATATCATAGATACTCCGGGCCACGCTGATTTCAGCGGCGAAGTGGAGCGCGTCATGAATATGGCAGACGGCTGCCTGCTGCTGGTCGATTCCATCGACGGGCCTATGCCCCAGACCAGGTTTGTGCTGAAGCATGCGCTGAATGAGGGACTGAAACCGATTGTGGTCATTAATAAGATAGACAGGGTAAATTCCAGGATAGCCGAGGTGGTCCGTCTGACTCAGGACCTGTTTCTGGAATTAGCCACCGACGCCGACCAGCTTGATTTTCCCATACTATACGCCAGCGCCAGGGACGGCACAGCTAGCACCGACCCGGAGAAAGAAGGCGAAGACCTCATACCATTGTTCGAATCTATAATGAACCAGGTTCCGCCGCCCGGCATCGAGTCCGGACCTTTCCAGATGCTGGTATCTAACCTGGACTACAGCAGCTACAAAGGCAAGCTGGCTATCGGCAAAATTTACCGCGGCAGCGTTAAGCCGCATGATAAGGTGGCGGTTATCGGGAGCGATGGCAGCACCAGGAACTACGAAGTGAACCAGGTGTTCACCTTTATGGGCCTTGACCAACCGGAGGTGGAGGAGGCAACCGCAGGCGATATCGTGGCTATAACCGGCGTGGAAATAGTAAGTATCGGCGATACTATAGCCAGCCCCGACCAGCCGGATGCCTTGCCCCGCATAGAGATAGGCGAGCCTACAATAAAAATGATGTTCGGCGTAAATAGTTCACCGCTCGCCGGCAGAGAAGGCAAATACGGTACCTCGCGGCAGCTCCGTGAACGGCTTTACCGGGAACTGGAAACAAATCTCAGCCTGCGAGTACAGGATACTGATACACCCGATGTTTTCCTGGTATCCGGCAGAGGAGAGCTTCACCTGGCAATACTTATCGAGACCATGCGACGCCAGGATTTCGAGTTTGAAATTTCAAAGCCGGAGGTTATAACTAAAGAAATCAACGGCAAGCTTATGGAGCCCGTGGAAGAGCTAACCATCGATACGAGCGAAGAATATATAGGTGCGCTTATGGAAATGTTGAGCACGCGCCAGGCTAAATTGGCCAATATGCGCAACGACGGACAGGGTAACGTACGCCTGGAATTTCACATCCCCACCCGCGGTCTAATTGGCTTCCGCAGTAAATTTTTAACTGCCACCCGGGGCGAGGGCATTATGAGCACCTTATTCCTGGGCTATGAACCGTGGTATGGAGATATCGTTTCTACACGCAGCGGAATGCTGGTGGCTTCTGAAAATGGCACTGCTGTTACGTACGGATTAAACAATGCCCAGGGAAGAGGCATAACATTCATCGAGCCGGGCACATCCGTATACGAGGGTATGATAGTGGGGATGCATGCCCGGGGGACCGACCTGGCGGTCAACGTTGCCAAAGAGAAAAAACAGACCAACGTCCGGGCTTCTACATCCGATTTTGCTATTAAGTTGACGCCGCCGTTGAAATTCAGCCTTGAAGAAGCGCTGGACATGATAAGCGAGGATGAGCTTATCGAGGTAACGCCGGCCAACATCAGGCTGCGCAAGCGACTGCTGACACAAGGCCAACGATCTAGAGCACGCCATACCGCAGACCGTTCAACCGAAGATTAGCTAATATCCTCCTTCCCTGGCGGGAGGGGGAAACCTAAATCAATTAGTTCATAAATTGCCAATGTGTCCCCCGCTGTAGCCACGACCTTTTAAGGTCGTGGTCACGAGGCTAAAGCCTCGTGGCTACATGTTTAAGAATTTCTAGGTGTCACCCTGACCAAAGGTGACTCTTCCGTGGAAGGGCTGCTCGCGATGACCGTGGAATCTACCATTTTAATTTTCCGATTTGGGTATTTGACAAACCCATGTGCAAAAATTGACACCTTCTAGTCCAGTGCTATAATCATCGCAGGAGGTGAATTATGTCTTACGAAGAGATAACAAGGGACATCATAGTTGCACTTGTAAATAAGGTGAATTTGCCAATGAAAATAGGAGATGACAAATATCCTGCGACATGGGCAGCAGAAGCGTATGAAGTTATTTATAAAGCTGTTGTTGATGTAGAACGCAATGTTATTGGGAAACAGGAATAATTTTACGTAAGATGTTGCGAAAGTGATTTCTGGCTATTAAGTTGACGCCGGCCAATATCAGGCTGCGCAAGCGACTGCTGACACAAGGCCAACGCTCTAGAGCCCGCCATACCGCAGACCGGTCACCCGAAGATTAGCTAATATCCTCCTTCCCTGGCGGGAGGGGGAAACCTAAATCAATTAGTTCACAAATTGCCAATGTGTTCCCCGCTGTAGCCACGACCTTTTAAGGTCGTGGTCACGAGGCTAAAGCCTCGTGGCTACATGCTTAAGACTCTGTAGGCATCGCCTAAATCAATTAGTTCACAAATTGCCAATGTGTCCCCCTATGTAGCCACGACCTTTTAAGGTCGTGGTCACGAGGCTAAAGCCTCGTGGCTACATGTTTAAGACTCTGTAGGCATCGCCTAAATCAATTAGTTCACAAATTGCCAATGTGTTCCCCGCTGTAGCCACGACCTTTTTTAAGGTCGTGGTCACGAGGCTAAAGCCTCGTGGCTACATGCTTAAGACTCTGTAGGTGTCACCTGCCCTCAGGTAACCCAACATGCAATACGAACCACGACGGTCACCCGAAGGCGGGTGACAAGATGAAAATCTCTCACGCTGATTATTGTCCCCCTATGTAGCCACGACCTTTTAAGGTCGTAGCCACGAGGCTAAAGCCTCGTGGCTACATGTTTAAGACTCTGCAGGCATCGCCTGCCCTCAGGTAACCCAACATGCAATACGAACCACGACGGTCACCCGAAGGCGGGTGACACGTAGGGCAACTTTTGGTCTTTGACTTCTTCTGTGTCATATACGTTTCCCCATGGACGATGTATAATGTCAACCATCAAAGGCTGTTAGCAGTTCGCAAGGGAGGATGTTATGGACGATAGAGTAGCCATCTTCATAGACGGAAGCAATTTATATCATGGTCTAAGAGCTAACTTTGGGAGTCACAACATCAACTTCTCTGAATTTTCCAACAAGCTATGCGGGTCCAGGCGCTTGTTCCGTACATATTATTACAATGTCTTACAGGACCCGACTCAAAGGCCCGATGGCTATCGAGAGCAACAGGAATTCCTCGATCAACTGCGTAAGACGCCATATCTGGAGATTCGACTGGGAGGTACCAAAGTGTCACAGGGTATCCCTGTGGAGAAGGGCATAGATATTATGCTGGCTACCGACCTGCTATATTTTGCCTGGAACGACTTCTATGATGTGGCAGTGCTGGTGAGCGGTGACTCTGATTTCGCCTATGCTCTCCAAGCTGTAAAAAACATGGGTAAACATGTCGAGGTGGCTTACTTCGAGACCGGTGCATCCAAGGACTTATTGAATGTAGCCGATAACCGGTATCTACTGAACCGGAGCTTCTTCACCGGTTTGTGGACGCATAGACGCTATACCTATCGCCGAAGAGTGGTTGGAGAGGGTCAGAAAAAGCCCATTCCGGGCGTGGAACAGGCCTAATTCCTCAGATTCTTACTTACTCTGTCTTCCCTACGTCTACCTTGCCTTTACCTCGGCAATGGAGACATCTCTCTTTTAATATGGGATGGTCATCACAGTAGGGGCAGTCGATTTCCACCGTTCCTGCCGCATGTTTATCAGATTCCTTAATCTTCGAATCCAGCTCCCTATCGGCTCGAATTTTGCCTCCACCGACGTTGGTGACTACCTGGCAGCCGATGGAACGGCAAGTCTCTACTTCGGGAATATTTTCGGGGCCTGTTCGGTACCCTCCTTTGGCGAATATATCGGGCTTGACCAATTCCAGGGTTTTACATACCGTCTGGTCTTCATCCACAGACGCGATAACCTCATCCACACCTTTAATGCTCTCAAGGATTTCTTTTCTATCCTCGAATGACCGGAACACAAACCCTTTTTTCCTGAGCAGGAAAATGTCGTTGTTCAGTATCACGACCAGCCTGTCACCTAGCTTGGCCGCCTCTCGTATGTATGCAATATGACCTACATGTATCGGGTCAAAGGCTCCACTTACTGCCACAGTGATAAATTTCTTTTTCATTCCACCCATTCTTCTTTGTTAATATAACAATGATAACCTTAATGGGCAAGTTATTGCAAAAATGGATTGGAACAATCTTACTTTAAATCCTTAATCAATTCTTCAACTGAGTCGAAGACCTTAACTCGCCCCGCCCTGACATCCTCGTCCGCCTCCTTCTCCGCGTCTTGCCACTTTTTTGTCCAGAAGTAAGCCTGGTTCTTGTCCACTAGCC
>Ga0315285_10003545_pt1 | contig 16213 bp, 12 predicted proteins | sample YL17G09_36_MG_FD_203698 | JGI IMG/M metagenome (GOLD analysis project Ga0315285, IMG submission 203698) | Sediment microbial communities from Yellowstone Lake, YNP, Wyoming, USA - YL17G09_36 | ecosystem: Environmental > Aquatic > Freshwater > Lake > Sediment | place: USA: Wyoming | collected... | reverse complement strand
ATTGCAATTTATGATTTGAATAAAGAAAAATTGATATTGGTAAGAGATAGATTAGGCATCAAGCCACTGTATTACACATATCAGAATGGAATATTCTTATTTGCTTCTGAGCTCAAGGCAATTTTGAAGTATCCAGACTTAAAAAAGGAACTTTCCTTTGAGGCCCTAAGTGATTACCTTACATTTTTATATATTCCTGCACCAGAAACAATCTTTAAGTGCATTTATAAGCTTCCACCTGCGCATAAACTGGTACTAAGTAAAAAAGAAGTTTCTTTAAAGCAATACTGGGAAGTTAATTATAAGAAAGAAAAAGAAGAGGACGAGCAATATTACGCAGAGAAGTTCAAAGGCTTATTGAAGGAATCTGTCAGGATGCATCTTATGAGTGAAGTTCCCTTAGGGGCTTTTTTAAGCGGAGGGATGGACTCAAGTACAATTGTGGCTTTGATGGCGCAGATAATGGATAAGCCCGTAAAGACTTTTTCCGTTGGTTTTGATGTATTGGGTTTTAATGAACTCAACTATGCGAAGTTAGTATCTAAAAGATTTAATACGGAACACAGCGAGATTAATCTAAGCTGCGATATAGTAAATATCTTGCCTAAACTTGTTCGTCAACTGGACGAGCCATTTGCGGATTCTTCCGCCATTCCCACATATTTAATTTCTGAATTCGCAAAGCGCAAGGTTACAGTTTGTCTTTCAGGAGACGGAGGGGATGAGCTTTTTGCCGGTTACGACTGGACAAGAAGGCAAAAATTTATTAAAGACTTCAATTTTATTCCTGAGATTCTCAAAAAAGTCCTAAAGAGTGCATTGCATGATAAAAACTATACTCCTGACAGAAAAAATACGGTTATAAGGAAGCTTAAAAGATTTGTATATGACGCAAATGCGCCACTAGAGTATTCATTTATGCGCCGTATTACCTGTTTCTCAGAAGAGATGAAAAAAGGATTATTCAAAGAAAGCATTTATAACGAATTAAGAAATTATAAAAGCTTATTTAAAATTCTTCCATTTATAACTAATCTCGAAATAGACAATGATCTTGAGAAGTTACTTTTTGTAGATACAAAATTATTTCTTCCTGATGATGGGCTTTGTAAGGTTGATCGGATGAGCATGGCGCATTCTTTAGAGGTGCGTGTTCCTCTGTTGGACCATAAATTAGTGGAATTTGTAGCATCTATGCCAATAAAGTTTAAAATGCGCGGTTTGGTGAGTAAGTACATATTTAAAAAGTCAATGCAAGATTTGCTTCCTCGGGCAATTACGAAGCAGCGAAAGCTGGGTTTTACAATGCCGGTAAATAATTGGTTTAGGCATAGGTTGAAAGATTATGCCTGTGATTTACTTTTATCTGAAAATTCCAGTCTAAAGCAATTTTTTAATATAGAAGTAATTGAGCGGCTTATAAAAGAGCATATAGAAGGTAGGCAATCTTTCGGATATCAAATTTATGCCCTTATAGTATTTGAACAGTGGTTGAGAGAAAATAATTATGAGAGTTCTTTTAGTTAAATCAGTTACTAAGCACTTTCCTTTAGGGCTGCTATATTTAGCTTCGAAATTAGAAGCCTCTGGGATTGATGCATCTATCGTTGATTATATCATTGGAAGATATGATTCTGTAAGATTTAAAAATGAAGTAAAAAGGATCAATCCTGATTTGGTAGGGGTAAGCTGTTTTTCATTTGATGTAAGGCCTGCGTTTGAAATAGCAAGAATGGTAAAGGAAGTGCTGCCTAAAGTGCATATAGTGATGGGCGGGCCGCATCCAACAGGATTGCCGGAGCATACCTTGAGAGATAAAAATGTTGATTCTGTGGTAATTGGAGAGGGAGAAGAGACATTAAATGAACTGGCTGAGGCCGTAAGAAAAGGCAGCGACTTTAACGGGATAAGGGGGATAGCTTATAAGGATAGCGGTAAGATTGTCTTTAATCAGCCGCGAGAGCATATCAAGGACTTCGACTCCATTTCATTTCCGGCATATCATTTAATTAATTTAGATGCATATTTTGAATTTCCTGATCCGCACGGGATGGCAACGCGCCACCCGCGCTTTATGTCCATACTTACCTCGCGAGGATGCCCATACTCTTGTACTTATTGCCATAATACCTTCGGTAAGGTTTTTAGACCCCGTTCTCCTGAAAACGTTTTGGCTGAAATGGAACTGCTGTACCATAAGTATGGGATCCGTGAATTTCATATTGAGGACGACTCATTTAATGTTGATTTAGAAAGGGCAGAAAAGATTCTTGATATGATACACGAGCGGGATATGAAAATTTCTATCCAGTTTCCTAACGGCATTCGCGCGGACAGGATTAATGATCAGTTTGCGAGAAAATTAAGGCGCGCGGGTACCTTTATGGTGGCTATCGGAGTAGAATCTGCTTCTCCACGGATACTAAAGCAAATAAAGAAGAACCTTGATTTACACAAGATCGCGCATGCCGTAAGAATTCTGGCAAAACAAAAAATATTGGTCTGGGGTTATTTTATGCTGGGTTTCTTGAATGAAAAACGTGAAGAGGCAAAAGAGACAATCAATTTTGGAAGAAGGTTAAGACTGCACTTTGCAAGTTTCTCAATTGTTGTTCCTTATCCAGGAACAGAGCTTTTTGAAGAGGTAAGGGACAGGATAGATTTAGATTCTTATTTCTCTGAACGGTTGACCTATAGCCTGCCAAGGATACAACTGTCCGAGATACCGTTGGCGGAAATGGGAGAAATTAAGAAAAGCGCCTTAAGAAGATTTTATACGCCTGTGCGGATATTGAGGATAGCTACGACTATTAACAGCGTTAAGGAGCTCGGATTTTATTGGGAAAAATTCAAAAAGAACCTATTAAGGCCTCGATTTGGGCAGGCACAGAGAAGCCCGATCATGGGAAACAGGATATGAATGTAGCAGAATCGTGGGAATTTGTGGGATGTAACTTATGCGGCAGCAACTCCTATGAGAAAGCTTGTTCGTACGGAGATATCCAAATTGTAAAGTGCAGCACTTGTGGCCTGGTGTATCGCAATCCTCGCTTGAAAGAAGCCTTTAGTAGGGAGTTTTATGGTGGGAAGTATTATGAAAAATACAATGAGATCGAGGAAACTATTTCCGAAGCGCGTCAGGCATTGTTCAGGAAGGCGTTACAGAGGCTTGAGAATTCTTCTACGGAAAGGACAAAGCGCATTTTAGATGTCGGCTGTGGGAAGGGGCACTTCCTAAAGCTGGCAAAAGAATCGGGTTGGGAAGTAGATGGTGTAGAGCTGTCAACATCCGCGTGCGAGTATGGGAAAAATAAATTAGGTATTACAATTCTAAATAAGAGTATAGAGGAAGCAAGGTTTAAAGATAACTCTTTTGACGCTATTACCTTATGGAATGTATTTGACCATTTGCCAGATCCCTTAATCGCCGCAAAGATAATCAGAGGAGCTTTAAAAGAGGGAGGAATTTTGATGATTCGCGTTCCGAATGCTAATTTCCACCTTCTTACGCATCGCTTTTTTAATATTTTGCCGATGAGCGCGAAATTTAAAGATCCTTCGATAATTGTAAATTACGGTTTTAGTAGTAAAACAATCAAAGAAATGCTCCAGAAGGCGGGATTTAAGAAAATCAAAGTTGAGAATTCTCCTCTTAGCTTTGGCGACCCTTATAAATCTTTTAATGTAAGTGAGCAATTAACGGACAAATTAAAACAAGTTATTTACCTCACTTCTAATCTGATATTTTATCTATCAGTTAAAAGGTTTATTGCCGGCTCTTCAATGTTAGTCTTCGCGAGAAAGTAAGCTTAAGACTCACAGGAATTTTTTAAAACAATGAAAGACAGAAACTCAATAATCGTAATATTCATATTGGCTTTATTTATTCGTTTATGTTTTTTGTCAACTCCTAAGATAATCGATTCTGACGGTGTGATTTATACTAGACTCGCAGGAAGTCTGATGTCGGGGAATGGTTTTATCGGCCTTGATGGAACAAAGAGCACCATCGTAAGGCCCCTATATCCCATATTTATCGGAATAATTGATAAAATCATTAAGAATATTGAACTTTCAGGAAGAATAATTTCAATTTTCTTTGGAAGTCTAATGCCGGTTATTATTTTTCTGATCAGTAAAGAAATTTTTGGCAAAAAAGAGAGTTTTTTGGCAGCAATATTGGTTTCTATGTCTCCGATATTGGCCTCTACATCAACCGGAGTCATGACAGAAACCCTTTTTATGTTTGTGATAGGGGTAGGGATTCTATATCTCTATTCCGCTTTAAAAAGAGGAAGAAACTTTAATTTCTTTATTTCAGGTATTATCTGGGGTTTACCCTATTTAATAAGGCCTGAAGGAATCAGTTATTTATTAGTATGCGTTGGAATGATTTTATTTTTCAATCCGGAAAAAATAAGCTTAAGATACAGATGGATTTTTGTAAGCTTTTTTTTACTAGGAGTTTTTATTCCAGTGCTTCCACTGTTTGTATATTTAAGGATTTCTTTTGGGCATTGGATAATCAGTCCAGAGATTTACTATCTTAATCCCATTGAGCCTGCCGTGTATTTGCGCAATTTATATTATTCAGCTTACATTGAACAAATTCCGCGTATTTTTACACCGTTATTGATAGTTTTTTTTGGAATAGGGCAATTTAGAAGTATTTTTGCTGAAGGCAAAATAAGGGAAAATGTTTACCTTCTTAGCTTTGTTCTATATCCGTTTATAATTTATCCCTGGAATAGTGAAACCACAATTTCTTGGAGGCACTATACAATAATTTTGCCTCTTTTGTATATCTGGGTTGCAAAAGGCATAGCAGAGCCTGCGCGATGGCTATCTGAAGGAGCGAACAAAAGGAATGTGAAGTTATTGGTAACTATTTCTTTGGCTGTTTTGGTTTTTGCTGATTTTATGCCTCGCTTATCAGCTTCTTTTAGAAAAAAAGACCCGTATTTGGAGTGTCCCTTGGAGTACAAATTCACAGGAGAATGGATAAAAAATAATGTAGGAAAAGATAAGGCAATTATATCCCGCATAAGAGAGATAGCGTTTTACGGAGGAGTTAGGGGATTTGGAATACCTAAGGAACTCAAAGATTGCAAGCAGCTAGTAGCTTTTGCTAAAGATAGAAAAATTGATTACTTGGTTGTAGACAGAAGATGGACCGCGAGATTGTATCCATATTTATCGGTTTTATTAGAGGATAAAAATACTCCTGCGGATTTGAAGCTAGTTTATAGCTGGGATAAAAGGCCAGAATATCAAGTAAAAGTGTTCAAAATTATTTATTAAGGGGGTAAGCGATGAAGATAATTGATGAAAAAGGAAGGCTCTTTAATACGATCAACGCGCTTGACCTTTTGATAATGTGTATTTTTGTCTTTGTATTGTTTTCTGTATATTTCGGGGTTGTTTATCCTCGCACTGTCAGTCGCATCATAACAGGAAAAGTCCATTATGCGCCGGTTGCGATAAAGGTGATTCTTGATAAGGATATGGAATGGATTTACGATTCGATTTTGACCAAAGACATCCAAAAAGGGAGATTCGATAAGCCAATAGCTGAAATCACCGGAAAAGGCTGGAAAGTCCTTGGCGATGCGAGATATGCGGTTATAAATCTTTCCATTCAGGCACAGGTTGAAGTAAACGGTGTTTTGACTTATGGCGGAAAGATACTCAAGCCGGGGGAGAAGTTCATTTTTGAAAGCGACAGGATAAAACTGAGCGGTCTTGTCAAAGAATTAAAGCCAATTTAATTATGAGACAATTGTCTTTAAAGTATGAGGATAGCTTACTAGGGAAATCATGCAAGGCTACGGAAAGAATTGATATTTTTTCCTCAAGCCGGATATTGGGGTGGTTATCTGGGGCAGTTAAAAAGCTTCCGCGTTCTGAGAGACTTGAATTTTTTATGGAGCGTGCTTTAGAATTTGGGTTTGGTTTATTCATTTTTTCTTTAATTCTTTCTCCTAATTTAATTGGTATTGTAAAAGGTTTCTCAACGTCATTATCACTATACCTGAGCGACATATTGCTTTCCGTGCTTTGTATTTTATTGATCCTTAAGAAAAGCTTTGAGGCAAGTTCATGGCAAAGGTCCAGCTTGGATATTCCTTTCTTTTTTTATATATCCTTTACTATTTTTTCCACGGCAAGAGGGATTTTAATCGGGACGATTGACAATCCTTTTGTTTCGATGTTGTATCTGGTTAAAAATCTTGAGTACGTAATCATGTTTTATTTAGCGCTTAATATAGTTGATACGACAGATAAACTTAAGCGGTATCTCTTTTGGTGGTTTGGCGCGGCTGCTGTCTTAAGTGCATACGGGATTTACGAGCATTTTCACCCGTTTGATTTTGTAAGAGGGTTTTACAGGATATATGAGAGGGGTCTGTTTTTCGGGCAGGCAAACCATTTTGCCGGGTTCCTGATGTTTATGATTTCGCTCGCGGTGGCTTTAATCATTTCCTTGGGGAAGAAAGTGCAGAAGATGATGTTATCTGTTCTTATTACAATGATGTTTTTTGCACTCCTCTGGACATACTCGCGCCAGGTTTATTTTGCACTTTTTCTCGCTTTATCGCTTATTTTTCTCTTAAAAGACAAAAGGTTATTAATTTTCTTCCTGTTGTTAGTGCTTATAGCGCCGATTTTTCTTCCGGAAAGCGTAACCGGCCGCATCCAGATGCTGGTTACTGAAGCACAGGAATCTAATATAGCGCACTCGACTGTTGCTATAAGATTGCATAACTGGGGTATTGCGCTTAGTTCGGTTAAAGACTATCCTCTAATGGGGGTAGGGCTCGGGGCAAGGCATAGGGCGTTTTACGACAGTAATTTCGTGCTGGTGATCAGTGAACTGGGTTTCATTGGGTTATTATTATTTATTTTCTTTTTGTTTTCAGCCGTCCGTTCTTTGGTGCGTTGCTATAGGCAACGTAGTGATATTTTTATTAAGGCCGTAGCTTTAGGTTGTCTTGGAGGGCTAATCGGTATAGTGGCACAAGGATTTTTTTCAGTTTCCTTTATCATAAGCCGGATAGCAGGGCCATTGTTTTGTATGCTAGGGATGGTGCTGGGGGCTGGGGAAAGAATTAATGAGCCGGACTTTAGAGCATAAACTTTTCGTAAAGAACATTTTTGCGCTTTCTGTTGCCAATGCGCTTAAAATGTTGTTTGGCGCGCTTGTAATGATAGTGTTTGCCAGAATGCTCGGCGCGCAGGATTTCGGTAAAATTAGTTTTGCGATTTCTTTCGTGAGCTTATTTGCGATATTAGCTGATTTTGGCATTAATTCATACGCGGTTGTGGGCGTTTCCTCTGGAGAACATTCAGCCAGCCATTTGGCAAATAGCGTTTTTTCTTTGAAGCTCGTACTGTCGATCTGCATATTTTGCGCCATGTATCTGGTTTTACATTTCCTTGATTATCCCTGGCAGGTCAGGTGTATAACCTATTTATTCGGGCTTTCAGTGCTTATTGATTCTTTTGCGGATTTCATCTGTAGCCTCTTTAGAGGCGTTGAAAGAATGAAATATGAGACTTGGATTTCTTTCGCTCAGAACGCTGTATTATTTATTGCCGTCGCAGTGGCGCTTAAGGCAGGGTTAAGTTTAGTACATGTGAGCGTAGTGTGGCTGATTTCGCGGCTTATTGGCTTACTTTTTAGCATTCGTTTATTTGGAGCGCTGTTTAGCCACATTAAATTCCAGATAGATTTTGCAGTGTGGAAAAACATACTTAAATCTTCCTATGTTTTCGGATTGTATTTATTGTTTGCAGGGCTCTATAATAAGATAAACATTATCTTTCTTTCTAAGACTAAAGGAAATGCAGAAGTCGGCTTTTACCAGGCAGCAGTCAATATACTTATCCTTGCTGTTTTCCTGCTCGATAATTTTCTCGCTGCGATTTTACCTTTTATCGCAAGAAGATTCAGTGAAAATCAGGGAGGGTTCAGCGTAATGGTGCATAGTTTTAACAAGGTTCTTTTTGCGTGTATATTTCCCATAGTAAGTTTTATCTATTTTTTTGCTGAACAAATTATTTTCTTTTGTTATGGTCGGCAGATGTCTCCTGCGGTTATTTTACTGCGGTTTTTATGCGTAGCTTATATGTTGCAATATGCGCCTCCTTCAGGAATAGTTTTTTTAGCCATTAAGAAGGAGAGGATTTGTTTATTTGTAGCACTTTGTTGCGCAGTATTTAATGTGTGCGCGAATGCTATTTTCATTCCGCTTTACGGAGCCAAGGCAGCGGCTTTTGTTTTTGCCGGGACATTCCTTTTAATGCGATTGAGTTATGCGTTCGCTTATAAGAGCTTTAAGTTGGATTTTCTAGATTTTAGTTATTTCCTTATTCTGATAGTAAGTTTGCTTCTTGGTTTTTCGCTGCAGCTAATTGGGGTTCATCATATTTTATTCAATTTCTTTTTGTATTTTGTTTTCTACGGAATTATTTTCTGGTTTGTGATAATGAAGAAAGAAGAACGCAGGTTTTATTCAGGGATCTTGCGCAATTTACTTTTAGTTGAGAGGGATAGCGATAATTATGAAAAGCAAAGTATGCGCTGAATCAAACTGGGCGGGAAGAGCACGTTATTATAACCATCTAAAATGGGCAAAAGACAGGGGGTACCTGAAGGGATTCATTAAAGCAGGGGATTTTAAAAGTTTTGATAATGTCCTTGATGTGGGCACGGGAACTGGAATAGTGGCGCATGCGCTTTCAGACAGAGTCAATGAAGTCACCGGCATTGACATTTCAAGGGCAATGTTAAGGAGGGCGCTTAGTTTTGCGAACAGGAAAACAGTTTTTAGGTATGGCGACGTCACCAAGATCGATTTTTGTAATGAAAGTTTTGATAAAGTCACGGCACGTATGGTATATCATCATCTTGACGGTCAGATTGGAAAAGCAACTGCTGAATGTTTCCGTGTGCTTAAGCCCGGGGGAGTGATGGTGCTTTCTGAGGGAGTCCCGCCTCACCGCTGTCTTGAGAAATGGTATTCACAGATGTTTGCCTTGAAGGAAGAACGCCTCACTTTCTTTAAAGAAGATCTGGTTTGGATTTTAAAGCGTGGCGGATTTAAGTCAGTTAAGACTAGCGAATTTGTTTCAAAAGGAATTAGTATCCGGAATTGGCTGAGGAATAGCGCCATTTGCCCTAAAGTTCAGGAAGAGATTTTTAAGTTGCACCTTGGATTAGGCAGCCGAGGTAGAAGGCTTTATAATATGCGCGTCAAGAACAATGACATTCTGGTTGATTTTAAATATGTGATTGTTTCAGGAAAGAAGATATGAAATTTACCTATAGAGAAGTGAAAGCAAAAGCTAATCCTATATGCTCTTGGCATAATTATGTCACGCATCCATTGACCGATTTTGTGACATATTTATTGGCAAATTATACTGAGGTCAGCCCTAACACGATTACCGCGTTATCCTTCATTATAAGCGTCTTCTCCGGATTATTTTTCCTGATGGGTAATTTTATTGCGGGTGCGATACTCTGGCAAATTTCGTTCTTTTGCGATTTTATTGATGGCACTCTTGCAAGGCTTAATAATAAGGTAAGCTCTTATGGCGCATTCTTTGATGTGGTGACTGATGCATTCACGATGTTTTGGATTCCACTTTGCATCGCTTTTTCTATTTTGTTCAGCACGATCCAGGTATATTTAGATAAAAGGTATACTTTTATTATTATTTCAATCTTTATATTTCTACAGAGTATTCCTATTACTATAACTTTCTTGAAAGATAAATTAATTACCGCTCGGCTTAATAATCGCAGGATAGAAGACTGGCTGGACAGGGAAACTTCTTTGAACTTTCTCAGGGCAAAGAGCGTTATATCTAAATATTTGAATCGGGCTGATGCCAGAGTGATCGCTTTCTTTATTGGGCCTATTCTGGGTTTTACGTTGCAGGGTTTTATCGTTGCGGATATCGTGCTTTTGTTGCACCTTATTATTATACTAATCGGTACCGTTGTCATGCTGCTTAGAATTGACAGGGAAGGTGGATCGATACTAGGTGTTAGTGTTGAGTCAAGTGTTAAAGATTATTACGCGTTTTCAAATAATATCAGTGTTTCGGTGATTATTCCTTCTCTTGACGGCTTACGCGGCGGGAATGTCCCTAAGCTTATTCAGGATCTAGAAAAGCAGACTTTTAAAGATTTTGAATTGCTGGTAATCAAAAATACCTCTCCGCAAGGAAAGGCGATTAATATGGGAGCGGATGTTGCAAAAGGAGAAATTCTGATAATTGCCGATGATGATGCGAGGATAGACAATCCGGATGTTATCGGAAATTTGGTTGAGGTGCTAAAGGTGAATAAGGATGTTGGAATGGCAGGGGCATCTATCCTGGTTTCACCTGATGCGAACTGGTTACAAAGAAGGGCGGGTAGGGAATTTCCAAGGTTTGGGATGAAAGTCGTAGATCGAGTAACTGAAAGCGATATGGCCTGCCACGGTTGTTGCGCAATACCTAAAAGGGTATTTGAGGAGGTGGGCGGCGAGAGAGAGAATATTCTGCGCGGGCTTGACCCGGATCTGAGGTTTAGGTTGAGGCAGAAGGGGTATAAAACAGTTTTGGCTCCGAATACATGGGTGTACCATCCTTTACCTGCAACGCTAGGAAAGTTTATTAAGACATTTTTCCGCAATGGCATGGGGTCAGCTTATTGTTATAAATATCAGCCGCACCTTATATATGATACCGATGAGATGCTGGAGATGAAATCATTTAACCCAAGAGTTCCTTTTTTGTTGCGCATATTTAGGTTTCCGGCTCGTATTATTAAGGCGGTTATTGAATTTAAGTTTTTACGGGTGCTGGCGTATATTGTTTATGGAATGGGATTTTATTATGGGGTATTGAAGTATTCTTTGGTCGGTAAAAATTATGGGCTTAAAAATATTGCTTAAGAAAATTGCCCTGCATTTGTTGGCTTTGGTTGGATATTGCATGCTCATTCCGCTTTGGCCCGGACGCAGAAAAAATAAGCTAGTGATACTGCGTTATCACAGCATTAGTGATTACAGGCGGCATGAAGTCAATGTAAAGATTAACAGATTCAGGCAGCAGATGGGGTTTCTGGCTAAAAATTTTAATCCTATATCTTTGAAAGAGTCGGTAGCGGACCTAAGGAATAATAAGCAATTGCCTGAAAATGCTGTAGTAGTTACTTTTGATGATGGTTATAAAGATAATTATACGAATGCCTATCCTATGCTGAAGGAATTTTCTATTCCGGCGATAATATTCTTATCAGCAGGATTTATTGGGACAAATAAGATCTTGCCATTTGATAAAGGCGACAATCCTGCGTATAACAATCTGCTTGCCTGGCACGAAGTAAGGGAAATGGCAAAAGGCGGCATTGAATTTGGCTCGCATACAATAAGCCATGCTAATTTAGGCGGAAAAGGAATAGATATTAAGAGCGAGATAGAAGATTCTAAGAAGATTATTGAAAAGGAGCTAGGTGGTAATGTCTGGGCAATATCTTATCCATTCGGATTGCGCAGGAATTTCAACCAGCAGACGAAGTATTTGGCTTGTCAGGCAGGGTATTTTTGCGGCTGTTCTGCGATGAATGGGGTAAATGACGCTCACACAGATATCTTTGAGTTAAGGCGAATAGGCATTGAAGCATCGGATACGATGTTTACATTCAGGGCAAAACTAAATGGGGCGCTGGATTTATTGGAAATTAAGGATTGGCCAATTTTTAGTACGTTGCTTAAGTTATTCAACAAAGCAATAGGTGCATAGATGAAAATATTGATTGTTTCTGTTGATTTTCCGCCGCATACGGATGGCGTCAGCACGGTTTCGCATGAGCTGGCAACGCGCTTGGCTGATGCCGGAGAAGAAGTTATTGTTATAGGACCAACAGCTAAAGGCGCTGGTGAATACGACTCCAGGCAAAAATTTAGAGTGGTCCGTACGCCGCTTTATGATTTAAGCTATTTAAGATTTATTCCTATATTCTTTCTGATGCCATTTATAATTATGCGCCACAGGATTAAGAAAGTGATTGCGATGAATATCGCTTACGGCGGGATAATTTCTTACCTATTTTCTAAGTGGTTAGGATTCTCCTATATTTTATGGGCTTACGGATATGAGTTTGCGAAATTTCAAGACAATTCATTAATGCGCAAGCTCTATTTAAAGATTTATGAAAAATCAGAGTTTGTTTGCGCGATAACTAATTTTGTCAAAGAGCGGCTTGAGAGCTTCGGAGTGAATCCAGAAAAAATAATCATCATAAATCCCGGGACAGATCCCGCAAGATACCGTCCAGTTCAGGTGAGCGAGGATTTTAGAAGGCGTTATAATTTGGATGGGAAAAGGGTAATCTTGTCTGTCGGGCGCCTGATTGAGAGAAAAGGCTTTGATATGACAATTATGGCAATGAGGGATGTGCTTAAGCAATTTCCAGAGGCAGTCTATCTTATTGTGGGTAATGGTCCGTTCAGAGGCAGGCTTGAATCGTTGGCTGACGAATTCGGAATAAATGGTTCTGTAAGGTTTGTGGGTCGTGTTGCTGATGAAGAATTATTAAATTTGTACAATCTATGCGATTTGTTCATCATGCCCAGCCGTACACTGGATAACAAAGGCGATATTGAGGGTTTTGGTATAGTGTATCTGGAGGCAAATGCCTGCGGAAAGCCGGTAATCGGCGGGCGGGATGGCGGTATGAATGAGGCGATTGAGGATGGCAAAACGGGCTTGTTAGTAAATTCTTCTGATACTAAGGAAATAGCTAATGCCATAATAAATTTATTGTCTGATAGGAATTATGCGCAAGCTTTGGGTGAGAATGGAAGAAGGCGGATAATAGAAGAATTAAATTGGGATAGGGCAGTAAAAAAGTTTCGTCAATACATATGAGAATAGTATTACTTACAAGAACTTCTCGGCCGTCAGGTGCGCTTATAGCCAAAAAACTGATTGAAAACAAGAAGAATCTGGTGGCTATAATTGCGGAAGAAAGGGCAGAGCTGCTTAAGAAAAAAGGAAGCCAGCTTTCAATAATTTTGAACTCCCTTAAAAATCAGGGTTTTGGCTTTACTCTAGATAAACTGATAGAGCTGATTAATATAAAGCTGCATTTTTTATTGCGCAAAACAAAGGTTTACCGCGGCAATCATTATCTTTCTATAGAAGAATTTGTTCTTGATCACAAGGTGCCCTACTTTGTTATAAAGGACCATAACAGCAGAGAAAGCCAGCAGTTAATCCGGAAATTTTCTCCAGATTTGATAATAATCACCAACACGAGGGTAATCAAAAATAATATTCTTCAGATACCAAAGCACGGATGTTTAAATTTGCACGGTTCAGAGCTGCCTAAATATGCCGGGCTTGATTCAATTTTCTGGCAGCTTTTTTATGCAGAAAAGGAAATTGGCGTCACTGTGCATTTTGCATCTTGCGAATTAGACAGGGGAGATATTGTTTCACAAGGCAAGATCAAAGTTAGTGACCGCGACAATGAGAAGACGCTTTACCGCAAAGCTACGCAATTAGGCGCTGAGTTGATGGTTGAGGCGGTCACTCAAATAGAACAGAATAAAGTAAAGCCCATTAAGCAGGATTTAAAATTAGCCAGCCGCTATGGATGGCCGAGCAAAGAAGAGAGGCGGCTCTTAAGAAAAAAACTAAGAATGCGTAGGAAAAGGAAAGCTGAGCGTCCAATTAAAGTCTTACATATTATTACGCGCCTGATTAAAGGCGGGGCGCAGGAGAACACTCTCCTTACCGTTTTAGGTTTGAGAGAAAAGGGCTACGATGTAATGTTGGCGAGCGGGCCGACACATGGCCCTGAGGGAGAGATTGAGTCCTTAGCGCGGAAGATGGGAGTGAATTTAGTCGTAATCCCTGAATTAATTAGAGAACCACACCCCTGGAAGGACCTAATCAGTTTTATAAAAATATACAATTTAATCAGAATGCAGCGTTTTGACATCGTGCATACGCATACTTCAAAGGCAGGAATTATAGGAAGGCTAGCGGCTAAGTTTGCCGGCACCGCAGCAATTGTGCATACGCCGCATGGCCACATATTCCATAGCTATTTTGGACCTCTAAAGACCCGCCTCTTCTATAATTTAGAAGTGGTTTTTGCCCGTTTCTGTGATAAAATAATAACTTTGACAGATAAGTGCAAAGAGGAGCACATAAAGTTCAGAGTAGCTCCTGAAGATAAGTTTGTAACTATACATAGCGGAATAAGTTTGGAGCGATTTAGAAACGATTCTTTTGATGTTGACGGCATTAAAGCCGGGCTGAATATACCTTTAAATTACAGGGTAGTGGGTACAGTTGTCAGGATTGAACCGGTAAAGGGAGTCAAGCATTTTGTCGATTCGGCAAGGTTGGTTTTGGATTCTGTGCCTGATGTGCATTTTCTCGTGGTAGGGGACGGAAGCCAAAGGTCAATTTTACAGCAGAGAACAAGGGATTTGGGCATAGATAGGAACGTAACTTTTACAGGCATAAGAGACGATGTGCCGGAGCTCATATCTATAATGGATGTTTTCGTCCTGCCTTCATTGAATGAAGGCATGGGCAGGGTTTTAGTTGAGGCAGGTGTAATGTCTAAGCCCGTTGTGGCCACAAGAGTGAGCGGCATCCCGGAATTGGTCCAAGACAGATTGACCGGAATTCTGGTTGAGCCAAAAAATACACAAGAATTGGCAGGAGGGATAATTGAATTATTGTCTGACGCTGAAAAGGCAAGGAAGATGGGTGAAAATGCCAGATTAAGGATGGCAGAGAATTTTAGCGATAAACGGATGATGGAGAAGATTGAGAAGCTGTATAAAGAATTACTATGAGGAGGAAATAGATGGATAGTTTCTTAAAGAAGCAGAGATTATTAGTGTTGGCGCCGCATGCTGATGATGAAGTCTTTGGCTGCGGTGGGACCATTGCCAAGATGAAGGACCTGGGTGCCCAGGTCTATGTGATAGTTGTTTCTGTTGGTGAGGTTTTACACTATGGCGCGACTAAACAGGAAAAAGTTACGGGTAATACCCGTTATAAGGAATTTGAAGGAGCGATGGAGTATTTGAAAGTGGATGATTACGAAGTGATTTTCAATGATACAAAGACTCATCTGCGGCTGGATGCCATTCCTCGTCGGGACTTGGTGCAATATTTTGAGCGTGATTGCAAGTTAGCCATAGATAAAATCAAGCCGACAATGCTTATCCTGCCAGCGGCTTCATACAATCAGGACCACGAGGCAGTGTTCAGGGCGGGTTTTACTGCCTGCCGGCCGCATCTGCCGGATGTCAAGCCATTCCAAAAAATAGTGCTCTCCTGCGATAATCCGGCTATTTCCTGGAGCCTGGAAAGAGAAAAGTTTCATCCCACTTTTTATGTGGATATTTCAAATTATCTGGATAAGAAGCTCAAAGCCATATCTTTTCATAAATCACAAATGAAACCCTCCATACATCATGCCAGCCTTGAAAACATAGAGAATCTCGCAAAGGTAAGGGGAAGGGAGATCTCTGTGGAAGCTGCCGAGGCCTTTATGTGCCACAGGTTTGTGATTTAAGGATTTCCTATGATTCTCTCAGCCCATCAATTACATTATCTGCCCTGGCTTAGATATTTTCATAAGATAGCTAAGTCAGATTGTTTTGTGGTAATGGATAATATCCAGTTTAACAAAAACGGCTGGCAGAACCGCAACAAAATCAAGTGCCGCGATGGCTGGACGTACCTGACTATTCCGGTATTGCATAAATTCCAGCAGAGAATTGACGAAGTAAAAATCGATAACACCAAAGACTGGAGGCAGAAGCACTGGAATTCCCTCATTCAGAATTACAGCAAGGCAAAATATTTTAATGATTACAAGGATTTCTTTAAAGGTCTTTATCAAAAAGAGTGGAGTAATCTGAATTATGTCAATTACGAGTTGCTGTATTATTTCTTGGAGGTTTTAGGGATAAAGACAAAGATTATAAAGTCATCAGAATTAGGCATTGAAGGCGAGGCCTCAGAGAGATTAGTCAATATCTGTAAAAAAACAGGGGCGGATACGTATCTTTCCGGCAGCTATGCACTGGAAGTTTATCTGGATGAGAAGGTTTTTAATGATGCCGGCATTAAGGTAATCTTGCAGGATTGGCATTGCCCACAATATCAGCAGCTTTTT
>Ga0315285_10003544_pt1 | contig 16218 bp, 10 predicted proteins | sample YL17G09_36_MG_FD_203698 | JGI IMG/M metagenome (GOLD analysis project Ga0315285, IMG submission 203698) | Sediment microbial communities from Yellowstone Lake, YNP, Wyoming, USA - YL17G09_36 | ecosystem: Environmental > Aquatic > Freshwater > Lake > Sediment | place: USA: Wyoming | collected... | reverse complement strand
GGATCTCGTGGCCCGTCTGCAGCTCCTTCCGCCTGTGCGCCGATCGCACCCAGTACCCGACCGGCTGCGGCGGCATCCGGTCGTAGCCGAGCCGTGCCAACCCCAGTCGCAGGTGTCGCTCGCCCGGGAAGCCGAACAGCAGTGCAAGCCCGTCGCGGCCGCCGAAGCTCGCGAAGAAGGACTCCACCGTCCGCACGTACACGCGGGCCGCGCCGAGGCCATGGCGCACCTCCGGCACGGAGTAGCTGTCCACGGGCTGTCCCGCCCGCACCACGAGCTGACCGACTCGCATGCGTACCGGTATCGCGGCGTAGTGCGCGAGCACCCTGTCGGCCTCCCCTACGGCGATCATGATCCAGCGCCCCTCGGGTACCTCCTGATACTTCCACTGCCACTCGGCGAGCGAGCGGTGCAGCCCGAAGACCCGGTTGAAGCCGGCGTTGACGGCGATCTCGTCGCCGGCGACGCAGGGACGGATGACGAAGTCAGCCACGGCCCTGCTCCACGGACCAGGTGCCCACAACGCTGCCGGTCCCCGGCCGGACCCCAAGGACGAGGTACCGGGTGGGCCTGCCGCGCTCGGCGGCGACCGCGTCCAGAGCACGGGCAAGAGCCGGCGCCTCGCCCTCCAGCCCCGCGGCGGGGAATCCCAGCGCCGTCGGGGAGAGCAGCCAGAGCATACGGCCCTGCGGGAGCGCTTCCGGCGCGTCCGGGAAAGGCCGCGGCCGCAGCGGTGTGCGCGTGATGCGCAGATGCGCGGCCAGCCGTCCCCGCCGGCCGAACTTGCCGGCCAGGAAGCGGCGGCGGGAGGCCATGAAGCACTCGCCGTGGGTGTCGGGGTCGGCGGTGTGGCCCCAGACGTGCTCCACCCGCGCCGCCGGGACGAGCGCCACCCGCATACCCGCGCTGAGAGTGCGCGAGAGCCAGTCGGTCTCCTCGAAGTACAGGAAGTAGCGCTCGTCCCAGGGACCGATCCTCACCACGACCTCGCGGCGGAACGCCAGCAGCGCTCCGGACAGGGCGGGCACGGCGAGCGGCGCGGAGGCGTCCCAGGCCCGCCGCCAGCGTCGGAGCTCTCGCCCGAAGTGGAGGCGCCAGAGCAGGCGCGAGCGGCTCGCCAGCCACCGCCTCAGCTCCTCGGCAGGCGTCTGCACGTCCGCCGGGGCGAAGAGCAGGCCTCCGAGCACGAACTGCGGGCCCACGACATCCCAGCCGGCGGCCAGCGCACCGAGCAGCGCGCCCAGCGACCCCTCTGTGAACCTCACGTCGGGGTTCCCCACCAGCATCGTGGCCCCGGAGGCGTGGCCGAGGCCGGCGTTGATCCCGGCCGCGTAGCCCCGGTTCTCCTGCACGAGCAGCTTGTCGGGGCGGGCCTGCTGAAGGCGCTCGATCTCCTCCGCATCTTCCGAGTGGTCCACCACGACGACTTCGGCCCGGACTCCCACCCGCGCGGCCTCCATGCGGAAGCTCTCGGCGGCGCGCGCGATCACCGCCGCCGAGCGGTGCGCGACGAGCACCAGCGAGAGATCCGGGGTCACCGCGACCGCCCCACCGCGCCTTCCCGTCGCGGCGCCGACGCGCCGTGGCCGGGGCTCTGGCTGACGCAGCGGCGCGAGCGCACGCTCACCACCCGCTCGCGCTCCACTCCCAGCTGTGGGAGGGGGTGACGGGCCCCGGGGACGGCAGCGCGTTGTTCACCGGGTACGGTCCGAGCCTCGATTGGGTGTACGGCACGAGGCCGGTCGAGTCGAGCACGAAGAGCGCCACCTCGAGCTGACCCCGCGAGAACGGCTGCCGGGGCAGGCGCAGCCGGACGCGCCACCGGCTGTGCCCCTGCAAGGGGGGCAGCCCGTCGAGGAGCGTGGTGAATCCCGCAAGGCACTGCCCGCCGACGTCGTCCACAGCGACCCCCAGGTGGATCGCGTCGCTCGGGTCGAGCACCTCGACCTCAGCCTCCAGCGCGTAGTCCTGGCCCGGCGTCAGCGAGGTGGCGGGCGCTCCGCTCCCGTCGCGCAGGACGAGGCCGTGGACGCGGGCCATGGCTACGCCTGATGTGTCCACGGGGTGGGCGCTCTCCAGCCCGCGCTTGTGCAGGTAGACCTCGTACGCGGGGATGACCATGTTCGGCTCCCCGAAAGCCTCGACGCGCCCGTTGCGCAGCCAGACGACGTGCTCGCAGAAGCTCGCCACCAGGTACATCGAGTGCGAGCAGAAGAGGACCGTTCGACCGTCCTCCTTGAAGCGAATCATCCGTGCCACGCACTTCTTCTGGAACGCCCCGTCCCCTACCGCCAGCGCCTCGTCCACAACCAGCACCGCCGGCTCCACGTGGGTGGCGACCGCGAACGCGAGCCGCGCAACCATGCCGGAGGAGTAGGTGCGCACCGGCTGGTTCACGTACTCGCCGAGGTCGGCGAACGCCAGCACGTCATCGACCCGCTCTCTCATGACCCGTTCGGGGATGCCCACGATGGCCCCGTACAGCAGCGCGTTCTCGCGGCCGGTGAACTCCGGATGGAAGCCGACGCCCAGCTCGAGGATCCCGGACACCGGCTGGGTCACCGTCATGGTGCCCCCGTCCGGCCGCGAGATCCCCACCGCCAGGCGCAGCAGCGTGGTCTTGCCCGAGCCGTTCTCCCCGATGATCCCGACTGCCTGCCCGGGGAACGCGCGCAGGCTCACCCGGTCGAGGGCGGTCTTGTACGCGAGCCGGCGGGTCGCACCCAGGAACGCCATCGCGCGGTCCCGGCGGCGGAAGAACAGCGGGTAGCGCTTGGTCAACTCGACCGCCTCCAGGCTCGGGGCGGCGTCCGGGGAGGAGCGTGCCGGATCCTGCACGGCTAGAGCCTAACACAGCGGAGCGCAGCGGCTGCGCAGCCTCCATCCCCCGCCGCCACGCCGGGCCGCGCGCCGGGCGCGCTCACCGAGGCAGCGAGGCCATGAACTCCAGCAGAGCCCGCTCGGTTCGCTCCTCGGTGAACGAGGACGCCGTCGCGTACGCGCTCCTGCGCATGCGAGCCATCTCGTCCTGGCGCTCCTCGAAGCCGTCCATCAGCGCGAAGAGGCGCTCGAGCAGGGGGAAGACGTAGTGGTTGGGGAAGACGTGGGCGTTCTCGCCGTCGCGCAGGAAGTCGCGGCCGCCGTACGCCTCGTAGCAGAGCACTATGCATCCGGCCGCCATCGCCTCCGGGACCGTGGTGTTGAACGCCTCCCCAACGTTGGTGTTGAGCAGGAACGCAGATTGTTTCATCAGCCGTGCGACTTCGTCGTGGGAGAGGCCGCGGAGCTCCATCACCGACCAGACGGGGGCTTCAGCCACGCGGCGTTCGAGCAGGACTCGCCGCACCTCGTTGTCCGGGCTGTCCACCTTCGGCGGGGTCAGCAAGATTCTCCGGCTGCGGGGCACACTATCGAGCGTGTCTTGTTGCGCGAAGAAGTGTGGGGCCACGCAGGGCGGCACGACCGTCGCGGGCACACCGAAGTGCCGCTCGACGACCTCGCGGACGCTTGGAAGCACCGCCATCGCGGTCTCATAGCCGAGGGCGCGGTAGTCCCTGGCTCCCTCGAGGCCGGGCACGATCGTGAACGGGCCCTGGACGAACACGACCCGACGGCCGGGAAAGGCGCGCGCATGCTCGCTGGCGGCGAGCACCTCCGGCACCACCATGAGATCTGCGCTGCCCGGCTCCACTCCGCGTTGGTCCAGCCAGGTCACGGGCGCCCCGCCCGCGAGCCAGGCCGGCTGGAACGGGTAGCAGTGGTGAAGAACCCACGCGTCGACGCCGTGCCTGCGCAGGATCGCGACGTGGGTGTAGAGCATCCCGATCCCCCAGCTCGGCTCGGGATAGTCCGGGCAGAGGTAGAACACCTTTCGTGTGCGGCCCTCGCTTGCCGTCGGTGTCATCCCGCCGACGAGGCTCGCAGATCGCGGCTCGCCAAGTCAAGGGGACGGTCCCCGGCAGATTCGACCGGGAAAGCAACGGCCCGCCACGAGGGCGGGCCGTCGGTTCCACGAAGCGATGCGAATCAGGGTGCCGGCTGCGCCGGGATGAAGTTCGGGTCGCCGGTGAGGTTGTCGATCACGGTCGCGTAGACGAACCCCGGGCCGCCGCCGCGAATCGTGATCACCGCGGAGATCGAGCGCTGGTTGGCCGGCAGCTCGGCCTTGAACGCCCTGCGGAACCGGTTCTCCAGCTTGTCCTGGTCCCAGCCGCCCGGGCCGATGGCGAAGGTGTAGGGCGTCGGCGTGCCCACCATGTCTTGCGGGTTCAAGAGGCTGCCGGACTCGCCGTAGAGCAGCACCGAGAAGTCAACGCCCTGAGTGTCAGAGAGGCTGACGAAGGCGAGGTTCGTGCGCGCGATGTCCTCGCTCGACATGCCGGTGATCAGCAGGCGCTTATTCTGGGAGTCGGCGGAGATCCCCTTCGCGGCCCACAACGGCATGATGCTCTGGCCGAAGGTGCCGCTGGGGGTCAGGTTGTAGGAGCGGGCGGCGACGATCGGCAGCGCGTTCGACGAGTCGCCAGGACCCATCGAGATGCGCACCACGCCGCTGGTCTGTGCATCGGCCGGCAACGTCGGGCCGTAGATCGCCACCACGAGATTGTCCGTGAACAGGCTCTGGTTGGGCGCCAGCGTGACGTTCTGCGCCACGATTGGCAGGTTGGTACCCTTCGGTGTGAACTCCACCTCCCAGACGTGGGCACTATTTGTGTCGGGGTTGGTCAGCTGCAGGTCGGTGCGCCACAGGGTGCCTGCCTCGCCCGAGAGGTGCGCCACCGCCGGCAGGTAGATCACGGAGTCGGCCGCTTGCACCGCGGGGATGAGGACCGGGTCCCCGGTCTTGTTGTCCATCACCGAGGCGTAGGCCTGGATGTCGGCGTCCGACGGCACGTCGATCTTGAGGGAGAAGTTGCCGATGTTCTCGAACTTGCCGCCGAACAGGTTCTTCACTGAGTCCTGCAGGTAGCCGTACGGCGCCAGGCCCAGCACCTTGGTGTCCTGCGGGGTTCCGGCCGCATCGAAGAGCGTGAAGCGGATGTTGCTCACGCCGCCCGCGTCGTCTCGTAGGTTCACCAGGCTGTAGTTGGTCCGGAAGCCCTCGGCAAGGCCGTTGTTCCGCAGCCCGGTGATCCACAGCGGCGACGGCGTGGTGTTCGGGACCACGGCGATGCCGGGGGCGAACTGGCCGTAGGTGCCGCCGGACGGCGAAGGCGTGTAGGTCCGCGCGATCACCACCGGCGCCTCGTCGCCGGTGTCGTAGGTGACCCGCAACGCGGTCTTGTTGAAGTCTTGCCCGAGGGTCGTGGCAACCCAATCCAAGATGTTGTTGAGGACCAGCGTTGCTTTGGCGTTGATGGTGTAGGGCCCCGCCTTGAACGGGGTGACGTTGTTTTTGCCCACGGGGAGGAACTCGAGCCAGACCCGGGACGGATCCTCGCCGGGGTTGAAGATGCGGACGTCGGTGCGCCAGGAAGTCCCGTTGAGGCCGTTGAGCTTGGCCGCGTCCACCGCCATCACGGACTCGGGCCCGCAGGCCTTGCCGGCCACGGGCACCATCTTCCTGGCCGTCGCGCTGTGGCCCCCGCGCCTGGCGGTGAGGGTGACCTTCTGGTCGCCCCCGCAGGCGAAGCTGTGGGTGACCGAGGAGCCGGTCTGCGACGGCGTGCCGTCGTCGAACGTCCAGGTGAAGTCGTCAGGGTCGCCGTAACTCGGGCCCTGGGCCGCGACCAGCGTCACCGGCACGCCGGTCTCCGGCGCCTCCGGCGACCAGGTGAAGTCCGCGACCACGTGGCGGACGTCGTCGTAGACCTGGATCGTCTTGAGGACCTCGGCCGATCCCCCGATGCAGTTGGTGGCCGTCATGCGCACGTTCTTGGGACCCTGCTCGTGCCAGGTGAAGGTGAACGTCGGCGAGGTCACCGTGGAATCCACCGCGCCCTCCTGGAAGTCGTACCAGTGCCAGGAGAACGGGTTGTTGGTCGAGTGGTCGGTGAGCGTCACCTGCTGGCCCACGTACGGCTGCTGCTGCTCGGGGAAGGCGGGCAGCACCCCGGTGGGCGCCCAGGTGAAGTCCGCCACCGGTGGCTCGGTCACGCTGCACTGCGGCTGCACCGTGACCTGGAGCTGCTTCTGCGAGGAGCCCCGGCAGTTGGTGGCCGTGAGCGTCACCGTGTACGTCCCAGGCGCCTTGTACTTGTAGGTCGGGTGCTGGGCGTTCGAGCTGCCGCCCGCGATCATTCCCCCGATGCCGTCGCCGAAGTCCCACGACCACGCGGTGGGGTTGCCGGTGGACTGGTCGGTGAACTGGATCGCCTGGTTGGGCAGCGGCTGCAGCGGGTTGAAGGCGAAGGCGGCGGTCGGCGCCGACGGGAGCTGGCAGTTGTTCTGCACCGTCTCCGTGCGCGTGCCACAGACCGACCTGCCTCCCGCCTGTCCGGTCCCCTTCACGGTGAAGGTCCCAGCGGTCTGGTAGGTGTGCGAGACGGTGTCGCACCCCACCACCTGGCACAGGCTGTCGTAGGGGATCGTCTGGCTCTGCCCGTCTCCGAACGTGAAGGTGAGGGAGTCGCCGTTTTGGCTCAACCTGGGCGAGAACGTGAAGATGACGGCATCGCCAACGTTCGCCGGGTTCTTGTTCGGGGTGACCGTCAAACCCGTGCAGGTCGGCGGAGGTGGCGGAGGCGGAGAGCTGCCGGTGACGGTGAAGCTGAACGTCGCGCTCTGCGAGACGCCTGAACCGCAGACGCTATGCGCGAACACCGTCCAGGTGTACGTGCCAGCCACGCTGGCCGTGTACGTGCATGAGGTGCCACCCGAAGCGGTGCAGTACGTGACCATACCCGACGGGTCCTTCACCTCATAGGCGTAGGGCGGGGTCCCCGTCGCCGGCGCCGACCAGCTGAACGTGACGCTGACCGGCGCAGTGCCGAGGCTGGCGCCGTTGGCGGGGGAGGTCGGTGTGGCCTGCCCTGGCGCCGTGCAGTCCGTGACGTTGAACGGCACGGCCGAGATCGTGGACGTGAGGTCCACAGGGTTGGTGCCGCTGGTCGCGGTCGCCTGCAGCAGCGAGGCCGTGTAGGGGCCACCGACGGCAAGCGTCCCCGCCGGGATGAAACCCTTGACCGTGCCGGGCGTCGAGGTCGTGTCCGGCGGGTTGGGCGCTGGCGGGGTCGAGGCGTTTTCGAAACCCCATAGGAACGTTGGGGTGTAGCTGGTGGCGACCCGGTACGTGGCCGAGAACGTGATCGGGTTCCCCTTGAGCAGCGTGGGCGTCGGGCTGGAGGTGCTCGTCGCGCTGGTGGGGCCATCACTGACTGTGATCTGCCCGACTGAAAACGGCTCAGAGAGGAGGGTTAGTGGCTGAGTCGCGTCTGTGCAGGAATCGTAGGCGTTATTCGTGGAAAGATTCAGAGCTGAGTATACGGGATTCAAACACTTCGCATCGTCCCCGGTCAGAGTGGGTTGAAATTGATATTTGACTGCAACAAACACGCTGTAGGAACCAGGCTGTGAAAGTAGCACGGTTATCGAGCTGTGATCTGGCGCGATGGACGCCGGAAGCACCGGGTTGTTTTGTTGGTCCTTTATGATCCAAGAATAATCACCAGGATGACCCTGCGAAATGCCTGGTGCAGCGGCCGACACAGTGACCGTGTCGCCGGTGATGTACGCACAGCCAGCTTGGCAGTCAGCGCCGTTGACCTGCGTGATGCGCGCCGCCGCCTGCGGAGTGGGGCACAGGTACACGGTCTTGGTGTTGCCGTTGCCCGAAGTCGAGTACGGGGTCGTTCCGGTCTTGTCCGTGATTGTGAGGTCGAAGCTGTAGGTGCCTGCGGGCCCGTTGGCCGACGAGGGCCAGGTGGTCGGGTTCGGCATCGGGTTGGCGAGGCTCTGCAGGCTACCCCCAGGCGGCGTGTAGTACAGGATTGGGTTGGCCCACACACCCCCGGACGTGTTGGTGATGGTGAACGTGTCGCCGGGGAAACCCGCTACTGTCGCACTGACCGGATTACACGCATTTGCATTTGTCGGGCTTACGGTTAGGTTCGGGTTTGGCGTGGTGCTCATGCACGCCTGGTGGATCTGCAGGATGTCGCCGTACACGTAGAGCGAGCGCGCCACGTAGGCGTACTGCGGATCGCCAGGCACCGTGAAGGGTGACAGGGTCTGCGGCGAAGGGACGAAGGGGCCAGTGCACACCCTCGTGAGCGTGGTCACGTCGTCCGCATCGTCCAGCTTCAGGGGATCCCCGGTCCCCTGCAAGCTGAGGTATCCGATATAGCCGGCCCATACCACCAGTAAGTCGTCCTTGAGCGAAAGCGAGGCTGCAGGGAGCTGACCGGTGGGAGAGGTGCCCCACCAGCGGACCGTGGACCTGTACGCGGGCGCGGCGCCCGAGGCTAGGTTGGAGGTGTCGAAAACGTAAATCAGGGCATCATTACTGGTCCCGGCGTAAAGGCGTCCGCGCTTGCCGTCAAACGCCCACGCCCCTTCGAAGAGCCTGGTGTCGGAGACACTGGCCGACGTCCACATCGCCACCGGGGTTACACCGGAGAGGACATCCGAGGGGTTCGTGACGTCCACGATAACCCTGCCGCCCCCGAAGTGGAGGTCCCTCACGGCCAGGTATGTACGGCCCCCGAAGTGGAACACGTCCAAGCCTAGGGTCTCGAGGGAGAAGGTGTTGTACGGCGGCGTGTCGCCGGCGCGGCCGACCGGAACGGTGACGACCGGCTGCATTACCTTGTAGGAGGCCGGGGTCGTTACGTCGTAGAGCTGGATGGAGTTGTCACCCGCGCTCACGCTTCCCTGATCGAGCTTCTGCGCCGCCAGGTAGACCCTACCGTCCGAGCCCCTGAAGAGAGCGCCGGCGGAGTAGCCCCCACCCGCAGGCATGACCTTCTTCGGCTGCAAGCCCAGCTTCAACCACCTCTGGTTGGCGACGTCGAAGAAGTCCCACCCGTACGTGTAGAGGCCCACGAAGGCGTATGGGAAATCGTCGAGGACCGCGAACTTCCTCAGGTGGTCAACGAGCCCCTCGTGGGTGCTGCTCCCGGGGTCGGGTAGCCAGGGGAGCTGGAGCTGATCCTTCAGCTTCACCGGGCTCATCGGGGTGGTGACGTTGAACACGTCCAGCGAGTTGGGGTACCCGTAGAGCAGGTACGAGGTCGAGCCGATCCTTACCTCTGCATTCCTCACGGAGCCGTTGTAAACATATTGCTCCTCCTGGGGCTCGCCGCAGAGGTCCCGCAGGAAACCCGACCGGGCGTAGCAGTTCTGGGTCTGCGCCGCGGCGGCTGCGGGCAGCGCGGCCGTCAGCACCAACGCGAGACACGCCCCAGAGACGCCACCCTTTGCCGTACCCATTCCGTTACCTCCCGCGTAAGCCTAACGCACAGAAGCCGATCTGTCCACCCCGGCGCGTGAGGGGGCTCACACAAAAAGGCGGGCGGCCTCGGCCGCCCGCCCGTACTGCTCGTTGCGTTGCTTCCCCGTTACAGGTTAGGGAAGGTAGGTCCCCGCTGTCGAGAACGTGCCATACGGCGCCGCATTGATCCCCAGGCGCGGCAGGACCTGGCCGGTGAAGCAGTTGGCGTTGGCCAGCACGGCCGCCTCGAGCGCGGTCGAGTATCCGGCGGACAGGTAACGCACGCCCACCCACGCCTGATGAACCGTCGGCGTGAACTGGTCTGTGCGCGGAATCGACGGATCGAAGACGAGCAGCATCCAGCCGTTGGCCGCCGGGATGCCGTCCCAGTTGGTCGCGTTCAGAGGCGCCGACTGCGTCTCGAACGGGATCACGTTCGGCTCGGCGATGTCGAAGCCGGACGGGCCGCCGCCGCCACGGGCGAGGGCGTTCTCGCTCTCGTCGAACGCGTAGTAGACGTATGGACGGCACGCATAGGTGATGCCAGTGTCGTTGTTAGGCGTGTTGTACGTCGCGCTCGTACTGTCGGTGTCCCAGTCGGCCTCGTTGCTGTCCTTCCACACGATGATGTTGGTGGACGCGCCGGAGCTGATGTAGCGGAACCCGAACGCGGTGGCCAGCGGCTCGCGGTCGTCGAGGTTCGTAACCGCGTAGCGAGTGTAGAAGTTTTGAGTCATCGTCAAACCGGCCTCGAGGTGCACGGCAGGGACGGACTCAGAGTAGTTGGTCGTCGAGTTCACCCAGATCACGTCGCCGATGAGCACGTTGCGCGACGCCGGGAACTTGGTCTGTCCCGTGTTGGCGGTCCAGTACTGCCCCTGGTTTGGGAAGTAGGTGTTGCAGGTCGTCACGACGTCCGCGGTCACGTAGAAGAACACAGGATTCGCAGTCAGGCCGGTCAGCCACGGCGGCGAAGTGAAGTTGGGCACGCTCCCCTTGCAGGGCACGTACTGCTTGAGCTGCGCGGTGATGTCGGCCTGCAGTTTGCCAGTGATGATCGGGCCCAGCGTCACCCGGGCGCCGTACGGGAAGTTGCAGCCCGAGATGGGGACGGTGGGGTCTACAGGCACTGGCAGCGCGGTGGTGTAAATGTTGCTGCTCGGGCCGTACACCGGCGGACCAGTCGTCGGCTTGGGCGCGAGCTTCGCAGCACCGGTGTCGAACAAGTTGAAATTACCGGTGAGCAGGTCACGGAAGTTGATCGTCCACACGTCGTAGCCGGTGAGCAGCTCGTCCCAGTCCACCACCGGGTTCGACTGCGCGCTCCACACCGTGATGTGGACCAGCGCGTAGGCGGACGACACGTTAGTCACCGCGAACAACGTGGTGTAGCCAGCCGAGTTTGGCGTGCCGTCGGCGTTGAGGTCGACGACGGCGTACGGAACCAGCAGCGACGCCGCCGGGACCACGTCGCGGGCGCAGAAGTTGGCGTAGGCCACACCACCAACCAGCGCTAGTGCAAGGCCTAGAATCAGAGTCTTTTTCATTGGATATCTTCCTCCTTCTCGAGTTGGTTAGGCTGCTTTCGGAACTACCTGCCTACTGCCGATTGCTTCCTCCTCCACCGCGATTGCATCACCTCCCCGTTCAAGGTATTGAGCCGAAAAACCCGGCTCTGAAAACCCCGACGTTATGCTGCATCAGCATCAGCCTAAGGCCGCGCAACCCCCTTGTCAAGCCCCCTGACGGACGCTGCGGAAGCTCCGCCAGCCTAGCCCGCTGCAATAGGGTTGTCAAGACCTCCCCGTCGCCTTGGCGGGGGCCTTCCTCCGGGGGGAGAATACCCATACGCCGCCGCCGCTTTCCCCCTTCTCGTTGGCCAGCGTTCCCATAACGACGATCTCGCCCATGCCGTCGCCGTTCAGGTCGGCGATCCGGACGTCGGCGGGCATGGTCCCCTCGCCGAGGTCGAAGTCGCGGAAACGTTGCTCGTAGAACTTCCCGTCCGGGAACTGCAGGAACACCTGCAATTTACCCTTCTGGGAAACGACCGCGATGTCGTTTCGCCCGTCGCCGTCAACGTCGCCGATGGCAATGCCGAGATAGCCGTTGAACTCTTCCTTGTGCTTGAGCAGCAGCTCGGCCTTTGGCTCGGCGAGGGGCTTGCCATTCTCGTCGTGGAAGCGGTAGGTCGTGCACGCCTGCGTGGGCAGGTCCTTCTCGCGGGGGTTGTGCTGCTGGTAGCAGGCGACCAGGTCCGGGTTGGGGAAACGGTCGAGGGGTCCGGTGGCCACCGCGTACACGAACGAGTTGAACGGCATCAGCCTGCTGCCGATCGGCTCCCACTTCTCGCCCTTGCCGGCGTTGTGCCACACCAGGTCGCGCACGCCTTGCTGGCGCGACGTGAGAATCAGGTCGGTCGAGCCGTCGCGGTCTATGTCCGCGGCGCCGAGGGCGTAGCCGAATATCTCACGCGGAAAATCGTCCCCGATCGCCTTCCAGCCTCCGGGGAGGTTCAGCATCACGTTCACCAGGCCGGACTTGATCCTCGTACCGGTGCCCATCATCACGTCCAACTCGTCGAGGAGCGCGATGTCCGGCCGGCCGTCGCCGTTGAAGTCGGCGACGGTCAGGGCCTGGGACGTGACATCCCCGTTGAGGACGGGGAGGCGAACGGTGCGGGTGAAATCCCCCTTGCCGTTGCCGTAGAGCACGTAGCTGGGGAGGAAGTGGCACGCGATCGCGATGTCAAGGTGGTCATCACCGTCGAAGTCCGCGACCCGCACCGTGCCGTAGTCGAGCTTTATGCCACTCGGCCAGCGCGCGGCGTCCCATGCCTTCCAGGTGCCATCCTTCTGCTGGAGGATGATCCAAGGGTGACCCGCGCCCATGCGCTCCGGGGGCAGGATGATGTCGGGCAACCCGTCGCCGTTCATGTCCGCGACGTCGAAGGATCGCACCCATCTTCCGACGTTGGGTAGACCCGTGTCCATGCGGACGAAGTCGAGCTTGTCGGTGAACGGCGAGAGGATGTCGGGCTCGTCGACGACGATGTACTTGTCGCGCATGTACTCTTCCCGCACCTGCTCAGTGACATCGGCGTACTCCCCCTTCAGCCAGGCTTTGTGCCCCCACGAGTCCTTGTCCTCGAGGGGGAGGTTGCGGATGTAGTAGTACTGCTCGTCCTCACGCACCAGCTCGTAGAACCCCGCCACCGGCGGGAGCATCTTCACCTTGTTCGGGCCGACCTTGACGCAGTCCGTCTTGTTCACCTTGTAGATGCGGTAGTACTGCCGCAGGAACTCGCTGTAGTCCTTGGGCAGCGCCCAGCTCGGCTCTGCCTCGCCCGAAGGCGCCGTCGCCGTGGCCACCGCCGTCGGTCGTGGGGCGGGCGCCTGGTTGGCGCTTCCAACGCCCCCGAGCACCGGACCGGCCATGACCAGGCCCCACAAAGAAAAAAGACTAAGAAGAAACCTCGCGCTCCTCGATGTCATCACGTCCTCCACCAGCGGCCGCCGCCCTCGGGCGCCGGCATTCATCTCAAACGACGTCAGGAACGGCCAGTGCCCTGGCCTTGAAGACCCAGCTCCCGAACAGCAGCAGCACTACCGCAAAGCCTGCCGCCACCGCCACGTCGGCGGCGACGACCGGAAGCCCCAGAACGCCGGCGCGGAAAGTCTCGAGAATGCCGGCCACGGGGTTGGCCACCATCCAGCGGGCGAACCTCGCGGGCAGCACCGTGGCCGGGTAGACGACCGGGGTCAGGAAGAACAGCACGGTGAACCCCGTCGCCATGAACTGGCCGAGGTCAGGCAGGAACGCGCCGCTCGGGACCAGCGCCAGCGCGAGTCCGAAGGCGGCCAGCACCACGAGCACGACCCCGACGAGGAGCCAGGGCAGCGTGGCCCACGCCAACGTGCCCGCGAGCACCGACGCGATAAGCACGAGAGCCAGCATCACCGAGTGGCGCGCGAAAATCGCCACCAGCGAGCCGGCCAGCACGACCTCGAGAGGGACGTTGGCGTGGCGCACGAGCTGTGCCTGCTCGCGGGCGAGGTGGACGGCGCGCATCGAGCACTCCTGGAACGCCAGGAAAGGCACGAGCCCGCTCATCAGGTAGAGCCCGAACGACGCCATGCCGGGCCGCCCTTCAAGACGCATGCCAAGGAAGAACGAGAACACCGTCAGGTAGAGCGCGAACTGCACCAGCGGCTCGAGGATCGCCCAGGCCGCGCCGAACGCCGAGCCGGCGTAGCGCGAGCGGAAGTCGCGGCGCGCCAGCTCCCACACCAGCCGGCGCCAGCGCCAGACGCTCAAGATTATGGTGCTCATGCGGTTACGCGGTATCCGCCTTCCTTGACAACCTCTTCATGGGGCATTAGCATAGGTTCAAGCCTCGGCGCACGGTACCAGACGCGCTCCGAGGGGACAAGGACACCGTGACCCGGTCCACCCGCTCATCGCTTCCCACCGCGACGGTGGGGCAGCGCATCCGCCAGCACCGGCAGGAGCGCAACCTCACCCAGACGGAGCTGGCGCGCCAGATTGGCATCCAGCAGTCGGACCTGTCGCGCATGGAGAAGGGCGAGTACCGGGTCTCCCTGGACGCGCTCTTCCGCCTGCTCCAGGTCTTCGAGATGTCGCTGGGGGAGTTCTTCGGCGATCTGGCCCAGCAGAGCTTGACTTCGCGCGAGGCGAACCTGTTAGAATCTTTCAGGGCATTGCCGCGCGAAGATCAGCACGAGGTCGTGGATTTCGTGGAGTTCAAGCGCAGCAGGCACCGGGAGCCCGAACAGTGACGGGTGCTTCGGAACGGTACCTCCGCCTGACCCAGGTGGCGCAGCGCGCCTTCACCGGCGGGCGCCTCGAGCGCTCGCTGCGCCTGTTCGCCGCGGCGGAGGACGAAGCCAGGCGGCTCGGCGACCGCGAGCTCACGGACCGCGCGTTCTGCAACCGGTGCGTGGTGCTGCTGGAGCTGGAGCGGCTGGACGGGGCGGTCGGCGAGCTCAAGCACGTCCTGATGCGCTCCCAGGACCCATTCACCTCGTGGATGGCGGCCTACTACACGGCCCAGGTCTACGAGGCCGAGGGGAACATCGCGCGTGCCCTGGCGTACGCCCGGCGCGCGAGCGAGCTGGCCGAGGCGTCCGGCGAGCGGCGGGCCCTCAAAGGCTCCGCCAACCTGCGCGGCGTTCTCGCCTTGAGGGACTCCCACTTCCAGGAGGCGGCGGAGAACTTCCGTCTCGCGCTCCAACTGGCCGGCGAGGACGGCGACGACCCGATCAACCTGGCGGTGGCCCGGGACAACCTGGGGTACTGCCTGATGTGCACCGGCGAGCCCGCGGATGGCATCGCGCTCTGCCGCGACGCCGCGGCGGCCCTCGAGACGCTCGGGACGCGGCAGCTCCTGCCCGAGGTCTACCAGGACCTCTGCTACGGCGCGCTCCAGCAGGGCGAGTTCGCCGAGGCCCGGGTGATCGGGGAGAAGGCCCTGGCGCTGTCCCGCGAGTTCAACCACCCGACGGTGGAGCGCAACACGCTGATGCTCCTGGCCGATGCCGCGATGGACGCCGAGGACGAGGCGGCGACCGACGGCTACCTGCAGTCGCTCTCGGCGTACTACCCCGATTTCCGCGGAATGAAGTCGTTCCTTCGCGCCTTCAACGTGCGCGAGGTGATCAACCTGAAAGCGTGAGCACGATGCGCCGGACCCTCCTGACCCTCGCCTTGCTGCTCGCCGCCACCGCGGCGCTGGCGGGAAACCCCTACTTCCTGGACCGCGACGGCGTGCTGTGGAAGGCCGCCTCCAGCGATGGCGGGTTGGTCTTGACGGGGACGAGGGACGGGAAAGTCATCGTCCGCACTACGGTCCCGTTCGAGCTGGGCTTGGCGGGCACGAGCGACGCCGAGATCCAGGTCGCCGCCGACGAGCTCACCGGCAAGGTCGCGGTGGTCTGGCAGCGCAACTGGTCCGCCGAAGCCTCGGAGATCATACTGGCCGTCTGGCGCGACGGAAGCTGGGAGCGCATCGAGCACCTCACGCAGGACCTGGCCGCGCACCCCCGCAACCCGACCATCCAGCTCAGCGAGGTCGCCACCACCCTTCCGGATCCCGGCGCGCCCGACGATCCCTCGAAGGCGACCGTGGTGCGGGACAGCTTCCTCAACGTGATCTGGTGGCAAGGCACCTCGCAGCAGCACGGGGGCTACGCGCTCCTGCGGCTGACGGCCGAGGCCGGCGAAGACGACGAGTTGCTCACGCAGAACCTGGACAAGTACGCGGACATCGGCCTGGCCTGCGACACGCCGGCGCCGCCCGAGGTGCTGGAGCACCCGCTTTTCGCCGCGCAGACCGCGCGCGACCGCGTGTCGATGCTCTTCGGGTCCGAGCGCAACTGCCTGTTCCAGCTCGTGGAGATCCGCTTCAAACTGCAGACCCGCGCCACAACTGACGGCATCACCGTGATCGCGCAGCGGCGCCGCCACATGCCGATCTTCGGGGCCAGGAAGATGTTCGCGATGACAGAGGACGTCTCCATGGAAGCGGCGCGCATCGTGCTGGGCACGGATCTCAACCCGGTCATCTACCGCGTGGTGAACGGCACCACGGTCGAGTACATCACCGCCACCGACACCGGATGGAGCCCGCGCCGCACGCTGACCGTGAAGGACGGGTTGACGATGGACAAGGCGATCCTGCTGGTGGAGAACCTGGCCCGCTAAGACCGAGAATGCAAAGAGTGTGGGGTGCGTCTATGAGTAGGTCGGCCGAGTCAAGGGGTCTTTGTTGTCGGTGGCCTCCTTGTTGGGGTCTTTGGTCTTCATTGTGGTTTCGGGTGGGGTGGGTT
>Ga0315285_10003543_pt1 | contig 16218 bp, 30 predicted proteins | sample YL17G09_36_MG_FD_203698 | JGI IMG/M metagenome (GOLD analysis project Ga0315285, IMG submission 203698) | Sediment microbial communities from Yellowstone Lake, YNP, Wyoming, USA - YL17G09_36 | ecosystem: Environmental > Aquatic > Freshwater > Lake > Sediment | place: USA: Wyoming | collected... | reverse complement strand
CTGGGGACAATGTGTCGTTGACGGTGGAGTTGATTACGCCGATAGCAATGGAGAAGGAGTTGCGGTTTGCGATTCGGGAGGGCGGCAGAACCGTTGGCGCAGGCGTCATCAGTGATGTCATGGAATAGGAGGAAGGGGCTTAAACATGACTACTCAGAAGATCAGGGTCTGCTTAAAATCTTATGACCATAAACTTTTAGATAAGTCGACTGCTGAGATCGTCGATACGGTCCTGCGAACCGGCGCGACTGTAGCGGGTCCTATCCCTCTTCCCACAAAGATTAATAAATACTGTGTGTTGAGGTCCCCCCATGTCGACAAAAAATCGAGAGAGCAGTTCGAGATTCGGACTCACAAGCGCCTCATCGATATTTTGGAACCTACCCAACAAACGGTGGATGCACTCATGAAGCTCGATTTGGCAGCCGGGATCGATGTAGAAATCAAGCTATAATTTCCTCTATCCCCTCTTCCTGCCTGTCGGCAGACAGGTAGAAAAGGGGAAAGGGGGATTGAGGACGGAAAGGAATGAAAAGGACACTGGGAATCATAGGGAGAAAATTAGGGATGACTCAAATCTTTCTCGAAGATGGGTCAGTGGTCCCAGCGACCATTGTCGAAGCCGGCCCTTGCACCGTGATTCAGAAGAAGACGAAGGAAAAGGATGGCTACAATTCCCTTCAACTCGGATTCCTTCCGAAGAATGCTCAGAGAGTAAACAAGCCGCTATCCGGCCATTTCAAAAAAGCTGGGGTAGGCCCTACTTATCATTTGAAGGAGTTCCGGGTCGAGGATGTAGGAGGGTATGAACCAGGGCAGATGGTAAGCCTCAATCTCTTTAAGCCTGGAGATGTCGTGGATGTCACTGGTCTCAGCAAGGGAAAGGGATTTACTGGGGTGATAAAGCGCCATGGATTTCACGGTTCACCCGGATCTCATGGAACGCATGAATATTTCCGTCATGGAGGCTCTGTCGGTTCAGCCACATTTCCTCATCATGTCTTTAAAGGGATGAAGATGCCTGGGCACCATGGGAATCAGAAGGTAACCCTTCAAAATATAAAAGTGGTGGATGTCAAGGAGGATCAGAACCTCATCCTCCTTAGAGGAGGAATTCCGGGAAGCCGAAATGGGTGGGTCCTCATTCGAAGCGCTACCAAGTCGGAATCGAGTCGGAGTCGACTCGGTCGTACCGCACCGACTCGTACCGAGAAGAAGGGTTTTACTGCCCCATCGGCTTAAGGGAAGGGATTGGATGACTACGTTAGCCGTCTATGACATTGGAAATCAAAAGGTGAGTGAGATCGAATTGGATGACCGGATCTTTGATGCGAAGATCAATCCTTCCCTCTTCTATGATGTTGTCCGAATGAGTTTGGCCTCTCAGAGGAAAGGATCTGCCTCCACTAAAAATAAGACCCTTGTTCGGGGAGGAGGGGCAAAGCCCTGGAGGCAGAAAGGGACAGGAAGGGCTCGAGCAGGATCCCGGCGATCTCCTCTCTGGAGAGGAGGAGGGACCATCTTCGGCCCCATGCCCCGAGATTACTCCTTCTCTCTTCCCAAAAAGGTGAAACAGGCAGCTCTCAGGGCTGCCCTCAGTTTGAAACGTCAGGAGGGAAAACTGATTCTTCTGGACAATTTCCCATTAGGCGGGTTTAAAACCCGCCAGGTCCTCGAGGTGCTGAAAAAACTCCAGGTTGAGGATGCCCTCATTGTAACTGACGAAAAACGCCTTTTTTTAGAACGATCGGCCCGGAATATCCCTAAGATTCAGATCCTACGATATGAAGGTCTGAACGTCTACGACATCTTAAATCATCAACATCTGATTCTGCTCAGTCCTGTAGTCGAAAGAATCCAAGGGGTGCTCACGTCATGAAAGAAGCTTATAACATCATCCGAAGGCCTTTGATCACTGAAAAAAGCACCCACCAGAAAGACGAGAACCATCAATATGCTTTCGAGGTTCACGGGGATGCGAATAAAGTTGAGATTCAGTCAGCTGTCGAACGTCTCTTCAAGGTGAAGGTTCTTCAAGTACGAACATGCAATGTTTTGGGTAAAGTCAAACGCCTGGGAAGAAGATATGGAAAAAGGCCCGATTGGAAGAAGGCGATCGTAACCCTGAAAGAAGGCGATCGCATCGATTTCTTTGAAGGAGCCTAAGAAAAGAAATTGCAGATTGCGGATTTCGGAATGCAGATTGAGAAATCCAAAATTGAAATTGCTTCAACACTTGGATTTTATTTATGGAGTTAAGTGATGACGATTAAGAAGTTTCGACCAACCTCTCCTGGAAAAAGATTTCAAACCGTCTCCACATTTGAGGAGATCACCTCTTCCACACCGGAGAAGAGTCTTCTTCTTCCTCTGAGAAAGACTGGAGGGAGAAACTGCTATGGGAGGATCACCTCTTGGCACAAAGGAGGGAGGCATAAGCGAAGATATCGACTCATTGACTTTAAACGGGACAAACGGGAGATTCCAGCCAGAGTGGCTTCCATTGAATATGACCCAAACCGATCTGCCCGAATCGCCTTGCTTCACTATGCCGACGGAGAGAAACGATACATCCTTGCACCTTCCAAACTTCAGGCAGGGGATCAAGTGATTTCCAGCCCGACGGCTGATATTAAACCCGGCAATGCCCTTCCCTTACGCAATATTCCTACGGGCACGCTGATTCATAATATCGAGCTGAAGGTGGGAAAGGGCGGCCAAATCATCCGCAGCGCCGGAGGCTATGGTCAATTGATGGCAAAGGAGGGGAAATATGCCCATGTCAAACTCCCTTCCGGTGAAGTCCGATTGATCCTCCAGGATTGTTATGCCACCATCGGTCAGATCAGCAACCTTGAGCATGAAAATATCTCCTTAGGAAAAGCAGGAAAAAATCGATGGTTGGGTTGGAGGCCTACGGTTCGGGGAGTGGCCATGAACCCGATCGACCATCCTCTGGGCGGAGGCGAGGGAAAAAGTTCGGGAGGCAGACACCCTTGCACACCGTGGGGGGTATTGGAGAAGAAAACCCGAAAAAATAAGAGCACTGATAAATATATTCTCAAGAGGAGAGATTGATGGCCCGCTCGATCAAAAAGGGACCTTTTGTCGATTCCCATGTAATGAATAAGGTGAAAGAGGTCCAAAGGACAAAGGAAACAAAAGTGATTAAAACCTGGTCCAGACGATCAACCATCATTCCTGAAATGGTGGGGTTGACCTTTGTGGTCCATAACGGGAAAAAATTTATTCCGGTCTTTGTGACAGAGGAAATGGTCGGCCATAAGTTAGGGGAGTTCTCCCCAACACGAACCTTCCATGGTCATTCCGGAGACCGAAAGACCAAAATCAAAGGGAAGGCTGCATAGAAGATTGAGAGTGAGATGGAAGTCAGAGCAAAATTGAGATTTGTGAGAGTTTCACCCAGAAAGGCTCGATTGGTAGCCGATCTGATTCGAGGGAAAGGATCGGAAGAAGCAATGAATATCCTGACTTTTACTAAAAAGGCGGCATCCAAAATCCTCATCAAATTATTAAAATCGGCCATTGCCAATGCCACTCAAAAAAAGACTATTGATATCGATAGGCTTTACGTTAAAAAAATTGCGGTGGATCAGGGACCAACCATGAAACGTTTCCAGCCCAGGGCTATGGGCCGTGCCACGACGATCCGAAAGAGAAGCAGCCACATCACCATCGTCCTGGACGAGGAATAAGGGAGGGCAAAATTTGGGACAGAAAGTGCATCCGACCAGTTTCCGATTGGGATATATCAAAACCTGGGATTCCCGGTGGTATGCAGAGAAGGATTATCCTCAACTCCTCATCGAAGATATTCGGATCCGTGATTATTTGAAGAAAAAACTATACCATGCCGGGGTCTCCAAGATTGAGATTGAACGGGCCGCCAGTAAGGCAAAAAAGGCTAAAGTATCGATTTATACGGCCCGTCCCGGCATCATCATCGGGAAAAAGGGAGCAGAGGTGGAAAACCTCAAAAGGGAACTTCAAAAGATGACCCAAAAGGAAATCTTTATCAATATCCAGGAGGTCAAGAGGGCAGAGATCGATGCTCAATTGGTGGCTGAAAATGTGGCTCTTCAGTTGGAGAGGCGGGTGGGATTTCGAAGAGCCATGAAGAAGGCGGTCGGCTCTTCGCTCAAATTGGGGGCAAGGGGGATTAAGATCTCTTGTGCTGGAAGGTTGGGAGGAGCAGAAATGGCCCGCAAAGAATGGTACCGGGAAGGTCGGGTCCCACTCCATACCCTCCGAGCGGATATCGATTTTGGCCAAGCTGAGGCCAGGACCACTTATGGGATCATCGGCGTGAAGGTATGGATCTTCAAAGGAGAGGTCTTCCCAACCAAAGAAGGAGAAGAACGGGCTGCCTAAGCCAAGTTAAGGTTAAGGTTAAGGCTAAGGCTAAGGTTTAGGACTTAATCAATTATCACTCAACCTTAACCTAAGCCTTAACCTTTATGTCAATAGTTATTTGGCATTCTATTTAGGGTGATTGAACCATGTTGATGCCGAAAAAGACCAAGTATCGAAAACAGCAAAAAGGGAGGAGGAGAGGCGTTGCCTCTCGGGGAAACACCCTCAACTTCGGTGACTTCGGACTCCAAGCCACAGAATGTTGCTGGTTGACTGCACGCCAGATCGAGGCTGCACGAATTGCGATGACCCGATTTATCAAACGCACCGGCCGAATCTGGATCCGCATCTTCCCGGATAAACCCATTACCAAAAAACCTGCTGAGACCCGGATGGGAAAAGGAAAGGGCGCTCCTGAAGATTGGGTGGCGGTGATTCGACCGGGCCGAATTCTCTATGAGATGGAAGGAGTTCCTGAGGAAAGGGCCAGGGAGGCTTTCCTATTGGCCTCTCATAAATTGCCCATCCACACGAAGTTCATCATGAGGGGGAGCCATCGATGAAAGCGAAGGACCTCCGCCTTCTCAGCGAAGGGGAGTTGCTTGAAAAAGAGAAGGAATTGAATGAGGAACTCTTCAATCTTCATTTTCAGCATGCCACCGGACAGTTGGAGAATGTCATGCGACTTCCCCAAGTCAAACGGGATATTGCTCGGGTGAAGACGACCCTGAAGGAAAAGGCTTTGAGCAAGGGGAAATAAAGCGAATGGAAGAGAGAGGGAAACGAAAGGTATTAACGGGTGTGGTCGCGAGCGATAAAATGGAAAAGACCGTGGTTGTCATGGTGAATCGCCTTGTCCTCCATCCAGTATATAAAAAATATATACGAAAGAGGACAAAGGTGAAGGCCCATGATGAAAAGAATGAATGCCATATTGGAGATAAAGTGCTGTTGATCGAAACCCGTCCGTTAAGCAAAGAGAAGCGATGGCGTGTCAAGGAGATCCTTGAACGGGCCGCTTAAATGGAAGGTAGAGAGTGGAAGGTTGAGGGTAGAGAAAAGAGTTAACCACTTTCCACATTCTACCCTCCACTTTCCGTTATGGAGTCCATGATGATCCAGATGCGCAGTATCCTCGAAGTGGCCGATAATTCGGGGGCCAAAAAATTGGGGTGTATTAAGGTTCTCGGCGGTACGCGACGGAAGTACGCAACCCTGGGCGATATCATCGTGGTTTCCGTCAAAGATGCCCTGCCCAATTCCAAAATCAAAAAGGGATCTGTGGTTCGTGCGGTCATCGTCCGAACAAAGAAAGAGGTCAAACGTCTGGATGGTTCCTACATCAAATTTGATGACAACTCAGCCGTTCTCATCAATCCTCAAGGGGAGCCCATTGGCACTCGAATTTTTGGTCCTGTCGCCCGGGAATTAAGAGCTAAACGGTTTATGAAAATCATCTCCTTGGCTCCGGAGGTCCTCTGAAAAGGGAATCAAAATGATTGCACCGAAATACCATATTAAAAAGAATGACCTGGTGATGGTGATCAATGGAAAGGAGAAGGGCAAAAGTGGCCGAGTCCTGAAGGTCCTTCCTGAGAAAGAGAAAGTGCTCATTGAGAAGATCAATTTCATAAAGAAGCATTCGCGGCCCCACGGCCAGCAAAGGCGGGGAGGGATTATCGAAAAAGAGGCACCCCTCCATGTCTCCAATGTGATGCTTCTCTGTGAAAAGTGCAATAAGCCCGTTCGCATCGGGCACCGCATCGTGGAGGGGAGTAAAAAGGCCCGATTCTGTCGGAAATGTGGTGAAATTTTTGATAAATAGGTGATGGGATGGCTAAGTTAAAAGAGGTTTACCAGGAGAGAGTAGCCCCTGCCCTGATGAAACGATTCGGCTATAAGAACAGGATGGAGGTCCCCAAGCTGGAGAAAATTGTCATCAATATGGGATTAGGGGAGGCTATCCAAAATATAAAGATTCTCGACTCTGCTGTACAAGAACTTAGTCAGATCACAGGACAGAAGCCTGTGATCACGAAAGCAAAAAAATCGATTGCTCAGTTCAAATTGAGGACTGGGATGCCCATTGGATGCATGGTCACCCTTCGGAAAGAAAGGATGTATGAATTCTTCAATCGCCTGGTGAACGTTACCCTCCCGAGAGTAAGGGACTTTAAGGGTCTCTCTGGAAAATCCTTCGATGGAAGGGGAAATTATGCCCTGGGAATTCGGGAACAACTCATCTTTCCAGAAATTCATTATGATAAGATTGACAAAGTGAAAGGGATGAACATCGTCATTGTGACCACAGCCAAGACAGATGAAGAAGGAAAAGAATTGCTGAGATTATTGGGGATGCCCTTCAGAAACTAAATCCCCCCTCTCCCCCCTTTACTAAAGGGGGGTTGGAGGGATTATAGGAGGAAAAAATTGGCAAAGCTTTCACTGATGAATAAGGCAAAAAGGCCTCAGAAATTTAAGGTTCGTGAGTACCATCGGTGCCCTCTCTGTGGAAGGCCAAGGGCTTATTATCGAAAATTTAATATGTGCCGACTCTGTTTCAGAAAGTATGCCTCCCGGGGTGAGATTCCCGGAGTGATCAAATCCAGTTGGTAAAAAGTGCGGGGGTTTGTATGTCGATGACCGATCCATTAGCCGATATGTTCACCCGAATTCGGAACGGGTCTAAAGAGAAATTCGAGAAGGTGGATGTCCCCTCCTCCAAACTGAAACGAGAGATTCTCAAAATTTTGAAAGACGAAGGGTTCATCAAAAATTTTAAAGTGATCACCGATGATCTCAAACATGAGATGATCCGAATCTTTCTCAAATATGATGCCAACAAGAAAGGAATTATCCATATCAAGCGGGTCAGCAAACCAGGGCGAAGGGTCTATATGGGAGTCGATCGCATCCCCTCCGTCATGAGCGGATTAGGAATTTCGATCCTCTCTACCCCAAAAGGAATCCTGACCGATAAACCTGCCCGGAAGGCCAATGTAGGGGGAGAGGTTTTGTGTTATGTCTGGTAAAAGAAGGAATTTCAAATGTCAAAATCCAAATGTCAAATGAATTTCAAAATCCAAAATCCTAAGATTTGAGTTTTGAGCCTGATTTGACATTTGAACTTTGTCATTTGGCATTTAGGGGTTATTTATGTCTCGTATTGGAAGAATGCCGGTCGTATTGCCAAAAGAGGTGAAGATCTCCTGCGATCTTTCGAGGGTGGAGGTGACAGGACCCAAAGGCCACCTCCTCCATCATCTCCCTCAAGGAATCTCGGTCTCAGTGGATGGGGGAAAAGTGTTCATCCAGCGTGCGGATGACCATCGTACCTCCAAAGCTCTTCAAGGCCTGACCCGGAGTCTCATCGCCAATATGATCACAGGAGTCACCCAGGGGTTTGGAAAACGACTTGAGATTATCGGAGTTGGATTCCGAGCAGATCTTCAAGATAAAGCTCTTAAACTCTCTCTGGGATTTTCTCATCCGATTCATTACCCAATTCCTCAAGGGATTCAGATTGAAGTGGAAAAGCAAACCCAAATCGCCATTAAAGGGATTGATAAGCAACAGGTGGGAACGGTTGCCGCTAAACTTCGTTCGATCAAGCCACCAGAACCCTATAAAGGAAAAGGGATACGTTATGTCGGGGAAAGGATTCGTAAGAAAGTTGGAAAAACTAAAGCCTAAGAAATACGTCCCGCCTTCGGCGGGAGAGGAAAGCCATTGAAGAATAAAAAAGATTTGGCCCGAATGAAAAGGAAAAAGAGGGTGAGAGGCGATCTCAAGGGAACTCTTGAACGGCCTCGTCTCAATGTCTTTCGAAGCTTAAAGCATATCTATGCCCAAGCCATTGTGGATACGAATAGGAAAACGCTGGTCAGTGCTTCCACTTTAAGTCCTGAACTTAAAGAGGGTCTTGGTTATTCAGGGAATGTGGAAGCAGCGAAAAAAGTGGGAGAACTCATCGCCAAAAAATGCCTTGAAAAAGGAATTCAAAAAGTGGTCTTCGATCGAAATGGGTATCTTTATCACGGCAGGGTCAAGGCATTGGCTGAGGCTGCCAGAACGAATGGTCTGATCTTTTAGAGAGCTCTGAAAAGCTACTATACGCTCTCTTGATTACACTGATTTAAAAGAAAGATTAAACGGATTTTCTTTATTTGCAATGTATTTTATCTCTGTGTAATCGTTTCATAATCTGTGTAATCAGAGATTTCTGAATTTCTTCAGAAATCTCTTTCAAGGAGGGATGGACATTGCCGAAGATTGATCCAAGTACGTTGGAATTAACCGACCGGGTGGTGAATATCAACCGGGTGGCTAAAGTGGTCAAAGGTGGGAGACGATTCAGCTTCAGCGCCCTGGTCGTCGTCGGGGACGGAAAAGGCCATGTGGGGAGTGGATTGGGAAAGGCCAATGAAGTTCCTGAAGCCATCCGAAAGGGGATTGAACATGCGAAACGGAACTTGATCTATGTGCCCATCATTAATAACACGATTCCTTACGAAGTGATGGGAAAATTTGGGGCGTCGAAGGTGCTATTAAAGCCAGCTTCCGAGGGAACAGGCGTCATTGCCGGTGCTACCATCAGGGCCATTGCCCAATCTGCCGGGATCCAAAACATCCTGACAAAATCTCTTGGATCGAGCAATCCACACAACCTCATCAAAGCCACCCTGCAAGGCATCAGCCAGCTGAAGGTTCCTGAGGAGGTCATTGAAAAAAGGCATGAGAAAGCACCGGAGAACCAAAAGGTTCTATGATGAAAAAGATTGAGCATACGATTACGGTCAAGTGGATCAGGAGTGTGATCGGAAGACCCGACAACCAAAGGAAGACTATCCGGGGTCTTGGATTTAAACGACTCAATCAAATCCTTACTTTGCCGGATCGACCCGAGATTCGAGGGATGATTCATTGTGTGAACCATCTGTTAGAAATATTGGAAGAATCTGAAAGGGAAAACGGATGAGACTGGAAGAACTAAAACCTCCGGAGGGAGCGAGAAAGAAGAGGAAACGTGTGGGGAGGGGGATTGGTTCTGGCCATGGTAAGACAGCCTGCCGAGGATCGAAAGGTCAGAATGCTCGGTCCGGTCGGGGAACCAAGGCTGGTTTCGAGGGAGGACAGATGCCTCTCCAACGACGCCTTCCTAAAAGGGGGTTTCGTCACCCATTTAAGAAACACTATACCATCATCCATGTGGGAGACCTCAATCGTTTCCCCAGAGATACGATAGTAGAACCCGACCTCCTGCTACAATCCGGCTTTCGAAAAAAGGGAGATGGGTTCAAGCTTCTCTCGGATGGAGAACTCCAGCACCCTTTGACCATCCGTGTCCACCAAGCGAGCAAGGCGGCACTTAAAAAGGTAGAGGCTGCCTCAGGGAGGGTGGAGGTGATCGGCTCATGATTTCAGGAGCCCAAAATATTTTTAAGATACCCGAGCTGAAACGCAGGATCCTGATGAGCTTTCTCTTTTTGGCGGTCTATCGCATCGGTGTCCATATTCCTACACCTGGAGTCAATGGGGATGCACTGGCATCCTTCTTTGAACAAGCGAAGGGAACGCTCTTCAGCCTCATCGATATGTTCTCAGGGGGAGCATTGGAAAGGCTCTCGGTCTTCGCACTGGGCATCATGCCCTATATCAGCGCTTCGATCATCCTCCAACTTCTCACCGTGGTGATTCCCTATCTCGAACGTCTCCAAAAGGAGGGAGAGATCGGTCGGAAAAAGATTGTCCAATATACTCGTTACGGAACCGTTCTTCTCAGCATGGTCCAGGGATTTGGAATCGCTGTCGGCCTGGAAAATATGAGGGGAGCAGCCGGGGAGATGATCGTCCTCATCCCAGGATGGTCCTTCCGGATCATGACCGTCATCACGCTGACCGCTGGCACAGCCTTCATCATGTGGTTGGGTGAACAGATTACAGAAAGGGGAATTGGGAACGGCATCTCCTTGATCATCTTCGCTGGGATTGTCGCCAGAATGCCAAATGCCATTGCCGGCACCTATGAACTCTTCCGGGTGGGACAGATGAGTATTATCACAATCCTGTTCTTAATTCTCCTCATGGTCTTAGTGGTCGCTGTAATCATCTTCATCGAAACCGGACAACGCAGGCTACCTGTTCAATATGCCAAGCGGATAGTGGGAAGGAAGGTCTATGGTGGACAGAGCACGCATCTCCCACTCAAGTTAAACACATCGGGTGTCATCCCTCCTATCTTCGCCTCCTCGATCCTGATGTTTCCGTTGACGATCGCCAACTTTATGCCCAAGCCTTTGCTGGAAGCTCATCCCTGGATTCAATCAGTCCTCGAAAGCTTCGGACCCGGTGCGCTACTCTATAATCTTCTCTACGTAGGATTCATCATCTTCTTCTGCTATTTTTATACAGCCGTCACCTTCAATCCAAACGATGTCGCAGAAAATATGAAGAAGTTTGGTGGCTATATCCCTGGCATCCGGCCAGGACAGAAGACCGCTGAGTATATTGACAAGGTGCTCACTCGAATCACCCTCGGTGGAGCCATCTATGTCTCGACCGTCTGTGTTCTGCCTACCATCCTCTATGCGAAATTCAATGTCCCCTTCTATTTTGGAGGTACGGCTCTCCTGATCGTGGTCGGTGTGGCCTTGGACACGGTTCAACAGGTTGAAGCCCATATGCTGTCGAGACACTATGAAGGGTTGATGAAAAAAGGTAGGCTGAAAGGGAGGAGAGGGTGATCATTTCAATTAACAATGATCAATTGTCAATTAGCAATTTGCATTGAGTAATGAACAATGAATCTTATTCTTTTAGGCCCTCCAGGGGCGGGAAAAGGGACTCAGGCACAGATGATTGTTGAACGTTATCACATCCCTCAAGTCTCCACTGGGGACATTCTCAGAAAAGCGGTGAAGGAGGGGACTCCATTAGGAAAGAAGACCAAGGCCTTTATGGATCAGGGCCAACTTGTCCCGGACGAAGTGGTCATCGGTATTATCGATGAGCGGTTGAGGACATCGGATTGCAATTCGGGTTTTATCCTCGATGGATTTCCAAGAACGATTGCCCAAGCGGAGGCTCTCCAATCCATCCTCGCCAAAATGGGGAAATCGATTGACCATGTCATCAACATCGAAGTGGATACGGAAGAGTTAGTGCGACGGCTCACCGGGAGGAGAACCTGTAAAAACTGCGGGGCGATGTTCCACATTCTTTTCCATCCTCCTAAGGTCGAAGGGATTTGTGATCGGTGTGGAGGAACCCTTTATCAACGGGAAGATGACAAGGAGAAGACCATTCGAATACGGCTGAACGAATATCAGAGGCAGACCGCCCCTCTCATCCAGTATTACCAGCTTAAAAAATATCTTCGCTCGATCCAGGGAGTCGGTGGACAGGAAGAAATTTTTGAGCGAATCGTTCGTCTATTAAACACGACGCCCCGTTAAGGGTGTGGATGGAGTTTCTATGCCGAAGGAGGAGGCGATTCAAGTTGAAGGGAAGGTTCGGGAGACCCTTCCCAATGCAATGTTCCGAGTGGAATTGGAAAATGGGCACAAGGTATTAGCCCATATTTCTGGAAAGATGAGAATGCACTTCATCAAGATCCTCCCCGGGGATAAAGTGACGGTTGAATTGTCACCCTATGACCTCACCCGGGGTAGAATTATTTTCCGGGAGAAGTAAACCCCGTTAGAAAGGGCGGGGTATTGAACTCGATCTTCAATAAGGAATGAACATTTTTTCTCCATCCTCGCCATAAATGGCGGGGGTTTTCTAACGGGGTAAATAATCCCCCCTCACCCCCCTTTAGCAAAGGGGGGATGGGGGGATTTGAGGGTAAAGACAGTGAAGGTAAGGGCTTCGGTTAAAAAAATCTGTGATAAGTGTAAAATTGTAAAACGAAAAGGGGTGATCCGGGTGATCTGTGAAAACCCCAAACATAAACAGAGACAAGGCTAAAGAGGTTTGAGGATGAAGGAGCGTCCCGTAAGCGGGACTCGAGGCAAGAGGCCAAATGATATGCCTCATACCTCAAGCGTAGCGATCCTCAAGCGAAGCGTTCCTGAATCGATCATTTAAGGAGAAATGTATGGCACGGATTGCGGGCGTCGATCTTCCAAGGGATAAACGGGTAGAGGTTGCCCTTACTTATATCTATGGGATAGGAAGACCCTCTGCAAACAAGATTCTCGAAAAAGCAAATGTCAACAAGGACACCCGGGTCAATAAGCTCACCGAAACAGAGGTGGTCCGCATTCGGGATATTATTGAACAGGAGCACAAAGTGGAGGGGGATCTTAGAAGGGACGTGGCCACCAACATCAAACGGCTGATGGATATCGGTTCTTACCGGGGACTTCGCCATCGCAAGTCTCTGCCCCTTCGCGGTCAAAGAACTCACACCAATGCCAGGACAAGAAAAGGGCCCCGTCGGGCAATCATCGGGAAGAAAAAGGAGAAAGAATCCCGTCAGGCAATCATCGGGAAGAAAAAGGAGAAAGAATAGCGAGGCTTTCCTACTAACAGGGTAAACCCCGTTAGAAAATTTGATTGGGCCTTAAACCTGGACAGAGATCTTATGGGGTTTACATGCAATCAATGACGAGACTTTATTTCTAACGGGGTAAAGGAGAAAATATGGCCAAAGGGCCGGGGACAAAGAAAAAGAAGATAAAGAAAAATATTCAGACGGGCATTGCCCACATTCAAGCAACGTTCAACAATACCATTATCACCATCACCGACACAGAGGGAAATGTGATTACCTGGTCGAGTGCCGGGACACAAGGCTTCAAGGGCTCTCGAAAGAGTACCCCTTTTGCCGCCCAAATGGCAGCAGAGAATGCTGCTAAAAAGGCGATGGAACACGGCGTCCGGTCCATCGATGTCTATGTGAAGGGACCAGGGGCTGGGAGGGAGTCGGCCTTGCGATCTCTTCAGGCTGCGGGCCTAAAAGTCCATCTCATTAAGGATGTCACGCCCATTCCCCATAATGGGTGTCGTCCTCCTAAACGGAGACGTGTGTAAAACACGTCTGATGACACAGATTCTTAAAGGAGAGATTACACAGATTTTGGAAACAGATTTTAACGGATTAGGAAAAGATAAAAGGGGCTTTTTAATCGGTGTAATCTTGTTTATCCAATCCGTGTAATCAGGTTTAAACAGGAGGTTCACGTTGGCGAGATATACGAAATCGGTTTGTCGATTGTGTCGGAGAGAGAATCTCAAACTCTTTCTCAAAGGGGAAAGATGCTATACGGAGAAGTGTGCGATCGACCGGAGGAATTATCCTCCTGGGCAACATGGTCAAAATCGAAGGAAGTTTTCAGATTATGGGGCCCAGTTGCGAGAAAAACAGAAAGTCAAAAGATTGTATGGCATTCTGGAAAACCAGTTCCGCAACACCTTCAAAGAAGCGGATCGACAAAAAGGCATTACAGGGGAAATCCTTCTCTCTCTTCTGGAAAGGAGATTGGACAACACGGTCTACCGTCTGGGTTTTGCCAATTCGAGAAACGAAGCACGCCAGCTTGTAAAGCACAACCACTTCTCGGTCAACCAGACGAAAGTGAACATCCCTTCCTATCTCATTAAGCCCGGGGATATTATTCAGCTTCGAGAGAAGAGCAAAAAGGTTGTCCGCATCTTAGAGGCTTTGGAAGGGGTAGCTCGGCGAGGAGTTCCTCAATGGTTAGAATTGGATAAAGAACAACTGAAAGGAAATGTAAAAGGTCTACCGACCCGTGAGGATATCACCATACCTATTCAAGAGAAGTTAATCGTTGAGCTGTATTCAAAATAATCAATTGAAACCCTTTACCCCGTTAGAAAAGTACGAACCATAGGGTCCGGGTAGAGGATAAGATTTCCAAGTGAACAGTTAGGGCAGGACCTAAAGCCCTTCATCATCTTTCTAACGGGGTTTAACTCAGGGGAGGAAACATGTATCAAAAAAGTTTAAAAGACCTCATTCGACCCAAACGGTTGGAAGTGGAAAAAGAAACATTGACACCCTTCTATGGAAAGTTCATTGCTGAGCCTTTTGAAAGGGGGCTCGGCATCACGATTGGAAACTCTCTCCGACGTATCCTTATTTCATCGCTGCAAGGGGCGGCGATCACATCGGTTAAAATCGACGGGGTGCTCCACGAATTTTCAGCCATTCCAGGTGTCAAAGAGGATATTACAGAGATCATCCTCAATCTCAAAGAGGTGAGGTTGAAACTTCATACCGAAGGCCCAAAAACCATTCGGGTAAAGACAGAAGGCCCTAAAGTTCTAAAGGCAGGGGATATCCTGACGGGCGATGCAGTGGAAATACTCAATCCAGAACATTATATCGCCACTCTGTCCAGGGATGGTAAGCTCTCCATAGAAATGGTGGTAAAGATGGGGAGAGGTTATGTTCCTGCTGAGCGAAACAAGGAGGAAGGCCAATCGATTGGGACCGTCCCCATCGATGCCATCTTCTCTCCGATCAAGAAGGTGAACTACAACGTGACCAATGCTCGAGTGGGGCAGATCACGGATTATGACAAACTGACTTTGGAGGTCTGGACGGATGGAAGTTTGAGCCCGGAGGAGGCCGTTGCTCATTCGGCTAAGATTCTGAAAAATCAACTTTCCATTTTCATCACCTTTGAGGAAGAGGAAGAGACAGAAATGGCGATTTCTGGAGAGCAAGATGAAATCGAAAAATTGAATGAAAATCTCTTTCGGAGTGTGGATGAATTAGAACTCTCTGTCCGATCTGCCAACTGTTTGAAACATGCGAACATCAAGTTGATCGGAGATCTGGTCCAAAAAACAGAAGCTGAAATTCTGGCCACCAAGAACTTTGGCCGAAAATCCCTTAATGAGATCAAGGAGATTTTGGGCGAGATGGGACTCAGCCTAGGAATGAAGTTGGAAAATTGGCCTCCAAAGAAAGCGGGGGAGGAGATGGAATCAGAAGCCGTCGGATAGGAGGGATGGATGAGGCATCGTGTCGCCGGCAGGAAGTTAAGTCGCCACACTCAGCATCGGAAGTTGATGTTTCGTAACATGTTGGTTTCATTGCTTCAACATGAACGCATCAAAACAACTCTGGCCAAGGGGAAGGAGCTCAGAGGTTGGGTGGATAAGATCATCACCCTCGGAAAAAAAGGAACGCTTCATGCCAGAAGGCAAGCCTTTGCCCTTCTTCGTGATGAGGGGATCGTCAAGAAACTCTTTGATAAAATCGCCCCTCAATTGAAAGACCGAGAGGGAGGCTATACGCGGATCTATAAAATGGGATGGCGTCAGGGCGATGGAGCTCCTCTTTCTCTCATAGAACTGGTCTCCTTCTCTCCGGCAAAAGAGAAGAAGAAGTCAACCGTAGAAAAGGCAAAAGAGGTTCTTGGAAAGGTCACTCCCAAAAGGAAGGGAAAGGAAGAAAAGAAAGAGAAGGAGAAAGCAAAAGAGAAAAAGGAAAAGAAAGTGAAGAAGAAGGAAGAAAAGGGAACCTCTAAGGAAGAGAAACCCAAAAAAAAATCTTAATCTCACTTATTGAAGGCCCTATACCGTTTGGTATAGGGCCTTTTCATTTTTTAAAAACTCTATTGATGAAAACCCGGTGAACCACCGGTCTTCTATTAGCTTCAAGAAAATCTTGTCGACTCACCCACAGGACCACAAGAAGATGATGATTCCGTCCCTTTCGAAGAAGAGAAACTGGAGAGAACCTTTTCAGGCTTCTGTCCTCCACAATAGGGGCATTGCAGTGAATCTGTTACCTCTTCCAATTTTTGGATCTTCTCAAAAATTTTCCCACATTTTCGACATCGATATTCATAAATAGGCATCTTTCTC
>Ga0315285_10003542_pt1 | contig 16222 bp, 8 predicted proteins | sample YL17G09_36_MG_FD_203698 | JGI IMG/M metagenome (GOLD analysis project Ga0315285, IMG submission 203698) | Sediment microbial communities from Yellowstone Lake, YNP, Wyoming, USA - YL17G09_36 | ecosystem: Environmental > Aquatic > Freshwater > Lake > Sediment | place: USA: Wyoming | collected... | reverse complement strand
TTTTTTGTAGACCTTTTCCTTTTTCGATTATTACACAAGCATTTTTACCCGCATCCCCCGCCGCAGCAGCCTCCTCCGGCGGGGGGGTTGACACCCCCCCGCAGCGAGGACATCCCGCCGACGCGCGGGCGGGAGCCGGGGCCGCCCCCTCCCCCTCCGCTTCCGCCGCCGCCGGCTCCGCCGCCGAGGCCGAGCCCTCCGCTCCCTCCGCCGCTCCCGCCTCCGCCTCCCTTTTTCCTGTAGTCCGCCGCGGCGTCGGGGTAGAAGATCGTCTTGAAAAAGCCCGTGAGGGCGCTGATGACCGCGAGGAGGAAGGCGAGGACGGAGGCGTGCCAGGGCGGCTTCTGGACGACGGCGCCTGTTGTTTTTTAGGAGAAGGTTGCGGAAGTTTCAATCGATGGCGTTGGGGGAAAAAACACACGCGTTGCGTGTTCAGTCTTTCTCTCTCTCTCTCTCCTCGCTCGCCGCTCACGGGACGTACCTCCCCTGATGTAGGCCATCGTCGAGGGAAGAGAGCGCAAAAAAAAGAGCCCCGACTTCTTCCCGGAATGGACTCTGAAACTCGGTGCTGTCGAAAGAAAGCTTGTGAAGAAAACTCTTCACTTTTTTTTCCTTCAACGTTTCAAAAAAAAACGAAACGTCAATCGAACGACTGGCGGCTAGTAAAAAAACGGCATGGGCCGCGCCACCAAGGACAAGCGGGACCTCTACTACCGCCGCGCCAAGGAAGAGGGCTGGCGCGCCCGCTCGGCCTACAAGCTTATCCAGATCGACGAGACCTTTGGCATCTTCGAAGGTACGAGAGAGTTTTTTTTTTGGGGGGGGGGCGTCTTCCTTTTTTCTTTCTCTCTTGTCTCCTCGACCTCGACCTTCTCACCTCGAAGATGGAAACAAAAAAAAACGTTTTTAGGAGTCCGCAACGCCGTTGACCTCTGCGCCGCCCCAGGCTCCTGGTCCCAGGTCCTCTCCCGTAGGCTTTACTTGCCGGCTTTGGCCGCTCGGGAGGCAGCGAGGGCGGAGATAAGGGGGGAGAGCAAGAGAGAAGGAAACGACAAAGACGACAACCACGGTGAAGACGGCGACGACGGCGAGGAAGCCCTCCTCCCCGCCCTGCCCCGCATCGTCGCGGTCGACCTCCAGCCGATGGCGCCCGTCGAGGGCGTCTTCCAGATCCAGGGGGACATCACGAGCGCCGCGACGGCGGCCGCGGTGATCTCCGCGATGAGCCGGGGAGCGGGAGCGGGAGGAGGAGGAGGAGGAGGAGGAGGAGGAGGACAAGGGAACGGGGAAAGCGGCGACAGCGGCGAGGGCCACGACGGCGGCGGCGAGCCCCGGCCGAAGCCCCCCTCTCACTCGCCCTCGCCGCGGGCCCAGCTCGTCGTCTGCGACGGCGCCCCGGACGTCACCGGCCTCCACGATATGGACGAATTCATGCAGTCCCAGCTCGTCGTCGCGGCGCTGACGGTGAGCGCCGAGCTGCTCGAGGAGGGCGGCACGCTCGTCGCCAAGGTCTTCCGGGGCAGGGAGGCGCCGGCGCTACTGGCGCAGCTCGAGCCGTTCTTCCGCGGCGAGCCCCTCGCGTCCCGCTCGGCCTCCGCCGCCCCCTCGCCCTCGCGCTCCTCCTCCTCCTCCCCTTCCTACGGCGGGGGGGTCTTCCTGGCCAAGCCCAGGGCGTCGCGCAACGCTTCCGTTGAGGCCTTCGTCGTCTGCAGGGGGTACAGGGCCCCCGAGGGTCTGGTGCCGAGGCTGCTGGGAGGGGAGGGGCTGTGGCCCGCGCTCGCCGGCGCGGCGGGGGTCGGGGCCTCGCTCCTCCCCTCGTCCCGCGACGCTTCCTCCCCGGCCGCGAAGCTCGTCCCCTTCGTGGCCTGCGGCGACCTGCGGGGCTGGGACGCGGACAGGTCCTACGACCTGCCCGCGGCGCCGGCGGGGGCGGGGAGGAGGAGGAGGGGGAGCGGCGGGAGGAAGAAGGGGAAGGAGGAGGACGGCGACGGCGGCGGCGAGGACGAGGAAGGCGAGGAGGGCGAGGAAGCAGAAGCCTTCTACGTCCCTCTGCCTCCCACGGCTCTGCCGACGGCCCCGGCCTACGCCGGTGCCCTGGCCCTGTCCGGGAGGCCCGCGGCCGGGATGAAGGGCGCCGGGGCTTGAGGAAGAGAAGAGGGGGGTCCTGTAAAAACAAAATGAAGAATGAAAAACGAAAAATCACTCCTCATCGGAATCTCTGTTGCTTTCTTTCCTCCTTCCATCGAAAAAAAATGACCACGGACAGGCCCTTCCGTGTCAACACCAAGAAGGCCCGCTCCGCGGCCGCCAAGGCCGAGTGCGCCGAGGAGCTCGGGGCGCTGTTCTCGTGCATGATGGTGAGAGGAAGGGAGAGAGAGAAGAAGGAGGAAGAGATTAGCATGCTTCTTCTTCTTCGGCCGTCAAACATTCTCGATCTCTGTTCGCTCACCGTCCTCTTTCCCCTTTTCCTCTTCTCTTCTTCACCCACTCTCTCTGAATTCGCATCTCGCAGGGCAACAAGTATGACGTTGATGTTGCGTGCGCGGGCCACAGGAGGGCGCTGGACGCGTGCGTCGCGGCGGCGGTGAGTTTGTTTTTGATGTCGATATTCTCGCTCTGGCCTTTTTTTTTTCTTTTTTTTTTCTCGACTTCGCGACCTCGACCTCTTCGCTTTTCTCACCTCTTCTTCCTCGACGCCACTCAACTCAACCCCCCCTCTCTCCTTTGATAGTCCGCCCGCGTCCGGTCGAGGAACACCATCAACTACCACCTGCAGCGGCTCTCGAGGGCTCTGAAGCGGTGATATCCCTTTGAAGAGAGAAAGAGAGAGACAAGAAAACAGAACCTCGAGAGAGAGAGAGAAGGAGACTTTCGGGTTTCTCGCGTCCTCTCTTTCTTCTCTCTCTCTGTTGCCTCCTTCTCCCGTTTTTTTCGTTCCCAGCACTTGCCCCCTGCTTCCTCCTCGCTTTGTGCAGTTCTATGCACCAACACTCGATGTAAATTAGAGAGAGAGAAAAAACGAAATCCAAAAATCGCTTCTTATTCTCAAGAAGCCCTGGTCTCTCTCGAGTTTTTTTTTCCTCTTCAGTTTTTCTCATCCGTTCAGGGTGATTCTTTTTCGTTTCTTCCTTCAACAAAGAGAAAGAAGAATTCGTTTTCTTATTGTTCTTCTTCTCCTCCGTCCGAAGAACCTTCTCGAATATGGCCGCAGACGTCGGCATGGACTGGGACGCCCTGCTTCAGCAGAGCGAAGAACTGGCCGCAGGGGTGAGAGTAGGAGAGGGAGAAGAGAGAGTAAAGAGATGAAACGAACGAATGCCCTCCATCGATCGACAAGAGCAAGAACCAATCAATCACTCGCCCTGCGCCTCCTCGCTGCGTGCGAGCAGCTCCTCTCTCTCTCTCTTTCTCTACACACACGTGTGCTCACGACCACGTTCTCTCCCATCGCGTCACAAAAAACGATCACGATTCTCTCAACAGGACTCCGCCGCGGCTGCCGCCTTCCCCCGCGTCGAGCGGGACCTGCTGCAGGTAGAGGCCTACGCGTCGGCGCTCCGCCAGAGGCTCGCGCGCGCCGACGGCGGGCGCGGGGACGCCGCCGCGGCGGCGAGGCTGCTCGCGCACGAGGGCGTGAACACGCGCAAGTGAGTAGAGAGAGAGAGAGGAGGAGAGGAGAGAGACAGAAGAGAGAGAAAGCGACCGAGCGAGAAGAATCGGCAAAAAACTCAATCCTTCGACCCTCAACGAGACCCCCCAAAAAAACGACCAGGCTCACCCGCGCCCTCCAGCACTTCGAGCTCCGTCCCTCGCACGAGGACGCCGCGGCCCTCGCCTCCGAGGCCTCGACCGTCGAGGAGTTTGTCTCGAGGGCCCACGAGGCCGCCGTCGTCGCCGCCATCGCCCAGGCGCAGCAGGACGCCGCCGCCGACGCCGACGCCTTCCTGGACGCCGCCGAGGAGCGCGGATGGGGCGCCGCGAAGGGGGCCCTGTTCGGCCTGGCGGCGTCCGTCGCCGCCGCCGGCGCTGCCGGGGCCGACGGCGACGGGGCCGTCGGGGCCGCGCTGGCGCTCCCGGCGGCCTCGCCCCCGCCCCCGGGCCTCGCCCCCGGCGGCGGCGGCGCGGGCGCTCAACCCCTCCTCCCGGCGCGGACCCGGCTCTACAGCCGCGTCGTCGCCGAGATGAACGAAGCGGCGGCCGCAGGGAAGGGCTTCGACGCCGTGGGGTCCTTTGGAAGGGCCGCGGCGGAGGCCGCGGCGAGCAGCTCTGCAAACGGGGCAGTGGGAGGGGCCGCCTCTCCAGCCCCTCCGCCGCCGCCGCCGCCGGGGCTGCGAATGATGTGGGACATCCTCTCCAGACAGGCCTCGGCGCTGGCGTCCCCGGCCGCTCGCGCCCTCGGCGAGGCCGCCGCGAGGAAGGCGGAGGGCGAAGGGGGCGCTCCCGCCGCCGCCTCGGCCGCCGCCGAGGCCGCCGCCGCGCTCGTCCTCGGCGGGCGCCGCTACCTCTCCGAGTGCTTCGTCTCTCACGTCGAGGCCACGGTCCGCAGGAACCGCGCCGCCGCTGCCCTGGGCGGGAGCCCGAGCAGGGAGGCCCTGCTGCGGGCGTACCTGAGGGTTAAGGAGGGGCGCGGTGGAGGCGGAGGAGGGAACGACGCGGGAGCTCTCCAGCAGCTCGCGCTCGACTTTGACTCGCCCGGCGGCGCCGACACGAGGTGGCAGCGCCTCTACTTCTCGCTGCGGGCCGGGTTCGCCGAGGAGGCCAGGGCGGCGGCGGTCGCCCTCGCCGGGCCCGACGCGCCGGCCTCGGTCGCGGAAGCGGGCTTGCTGGAGGGAGCGGCGGGAGCGGGGGGAGCGAGGCCGCTCTCGGGGCTTGACGCGCTCCCCTGCGCCGTCGAGGCGTGGCTCTGCGGCGGAGGAGAAGACTCTTCCACTTCTTCTTCTCTTTCTTCCTCGCCCGCAGTCCCCGCCGCGGCTGCTTCCGCGCTCGCCGCAGAGTCCGAGAGGACCCTGCGGGCCGCCGGCGTCGGCATCGGAGGGGGAGGCGTTTCCGCCGCCGCCACCGGCTCGTCGAGCCCGTGGCTGTCGCCGGCCTTCCGCGCGCGCGCCGGCGTGCTCGCCCTGCTCTCGAGCGACGCGCGCTGCGCCGCGGCCGTCGCGAGGGATGGGGCGGCGCTGTTCCCCACGATCGAGGACTTCCTATGGTTCCACGGAGGGCTCGTCAGGGTCGACGCCTCGCTGGCCGCGGCCGTCGCGGCGGTTCCAGAGAAAGCAGGAGCAACCGAGGGCGCGGCCGCGGCGGCCGCCGCCGCGGCCGCGGCCGAGTCCTCCGTCGCCGACGCCTATTCCTTGCCGACGCTCCAGTCGCACATCTCGCGCTTCGGCGCCGCACACTTCTCGGCCGGAGGGCGCGACCCGTTCCTCTACGCGGCCGTGCTGCTGCTGTCGGCGCAGCCCAGGGCCGCGGTGGCCTTTTTGGCGAGGGATCCTTTGGCCCGAGGAGGGAGCGGCAGTGGGTCCTCTTCTGCCGCCGGAGGGGGGAGGTGCGACGCCCCTCACTTGGCCGCGGCGCTCGCAGCCTCGCGGCTGCTCGAGGGTGGCGGTCCCGGGGACGCCGGGGCTTCCGCGGGAGCCGCTGCGAGCCCGGCGCCTCTGCTGAGGGCTTGGGGGAGGAGTCTGGCTTCGGTGCGTTTTTTTTTGGTTTTTTCGTTTTCGGGTTTTTTTCTCTAACCACACGGAAAAAAAAACTCACATGTTTTCTATCTCTCATTTCTCTCTCTCTCCCCTCCTTTTGCAAACCTTGCAAAAAAAAAACAGGTCGACCCCTCCGCTGCCCTCGAGTACTACGTTGCCGCGGCGGCGGCCGGCGGCGGCTCCCTGGCCCTCCGCGCCGCCCTCCTCCGCGAGCTGCTGCTGGCCTCCTCCGGTCCCGGCGGCGCCGGAGGAGGCGGCGGAGGCGCCTTTGGCCGCCTCCTCGGTGGCGGCGGCGTCGGCGCCGCCGCCAGGGCCGACGGCGGGCCGCTGGCCCGCTTCGCCGGGCCCGGGGGGGGCCCCGCCGAGCGCGCCGCGCTGCTCGCGGCGGTCGGCGCGGGATGCGAGGCGGCGGGCGAGGTCGACTGGGCCGCGGAGCTCTACGCCGCTTCGGGGAGCCCCGGGGACGCTCTGAGGCTGCTGTGCGGCGCGCTGGGGGACGCGCTCGGCGCTCCCGGCGGGGGAGCGGGGGGAAGGGACGGGGACCTTCTGGAGCGGATACTGATCCGAGGCAACGACGCCGCCGCGGCGCTCGCCGCCGCGCCCGACGCCTCCGCCGCCTTCCCCGACGGCGCCTCTTCTTCGCCGTTCGCCGTCCTCGACCTGTGGCGCCAGCTTCTCGCGGCCCGCGACCTCCTCGCCGCGGCCTCGCGAGGGGACGCCGTCGCGGCCCTGCGGGCCCTCGACTCGCTGCCGTGCGTCCCACAGGACGCGCACCGCGTGCAGCGCTGCGCCGACGCCCTGCCTTCCCTCCCGGGTCCTCTGGCGCGGCTCCTGACGCCGCTGCTCGTCGCCGGGGGCCGGGCCGCCGCGGCGGCGCGGGACAGGGGGCGTCTGCGGGCGATGGCGTCTTTCGCCGCGGCGGCGGCCCCGACGCGCGTGGCGAGGTCGGCCTTCGAGGAGCTGAACGAGCTCCACGACCGCCTGAACTTGCCAGCGTGATTTTTTTGTTTCGAGGGGTTGAGAGAGGGGGAGAGAGTTGACAGAGAAAAACGTGGAAAAACACTTCAAACAAAAAAACTAGCTTTTTTCTATCTCTCCCGCCTCTCTCCCTCCCTCCTCTCCCCGTCGCTTCATGCGTCGTGCAGCGAGCGAGGCCCTTGCGATCGGTCCCCTCCTGAAAAAGTTGTTGCTCGAGCAGCAGCAGCAGCAGCTACTGCAGTCCAAGGGACTGACGACGGCGATGTCGAATTCAATCCGAGGCATCAGCGGCTTCGGCAGCCCCGCAATCTCTCCAGCCGGCGGCGCGCCTGCTCGCAGTGCCCCTGCTCGCTCCTTACTCTCGCAGAGGTATCCGCAGGGGACGCGAGGCCCCGCTAGTCGGCCGTGGTTGTCGAGGTAAGCAGTCATTTGAGGAGGATTTCGGAAGAGCGTACCTCAAAGCTCCATACTTCTCGCAGCCGTCGCTCTCCCTCTCTCGCGCGCGCTCTCTCGCTTGCTCACTCTCTCGACCTCGACCTCTCCCTCCGCAAACGACTCTCAGGTCCCTCTGCGCCTCGCCCTCGGCGCCCTCCGGGGCAGCACCGGCCTCCGCCGCCTCCTCCTCAGCCTCCGCTCTCCCGGCCCTCGACGCCGCCCGCTCCGCCGCGGACGACGAGGACAGGGCCCCCGCCGCGGGGAGGCTCGTCGAGTTCGTCACAAAGGCCGGGGGCGGCGCCTCGCCCTCCGCTTCGGCCTCTTCTTCCTCTCTGACCTCGTCGTCGTCCTCGGCCTCCTCGACGTCGCTCGCCCTGCTCCTGGAGCCCGACGGCAAGCGCAACTGGTTCGCCGTCGACGCCCGCGGCACGCGCCACTCGCTGAAGCCGGCGCAGATCTTCTACGTCTTCGCTGGCAAGGGCGGCCCCGGCGGGGCAGACGGGGGCGCCTGCGACGAGGCCGACCTGAAGGCGGCGGCCGCGGCCGCCGACAGGGCCGCGGCGAGGGGTTCGGAGGACTCGGCGCTCCTCCGTGACGCCTGGGAGATGTGCGACGGGGCCCCAGGCGAGCTCCTGACCGCGCCGGCGCTCGCGGACCTGCTTTACGGCGGCTCGAGCCTCCCGGCGCCGGCGGCGACTGCGTGCGTCCTGCGGCTGCTCTCCTCCAACCCGGAGGCGAGGGTGCTGTTCAAGCAGACGGGCAGGAAGCCTCCCGTGTGGGTCGCTCGGCCCGAGAGGGACGTGCTCGCGCTAGAGGGGGCGATGAAGGCCGCGGAGGCCGCGGCGGAGGCGCTGGGGGCGGCGGCGGGGGCGCTGAGGGCCGCGGCGGAGGCGGCCGCTGTCGGGTCGTGGTCGCCGTCTTCTCCTCCTCCTCCTCCTCCGTCGCCGGTCTCGCTCTCGCCCGCTGAGTGGCTCGAGGGGCCGCACCGACCATTCATCGAGGCGCTCGACGCCTTCGCTTTGGAGAAAGCGACGCAGGCGCAGGCCTCGCTGGCCACGGCGGCCCTCAGGGCGCTGGGCCCGCTGCCGGCGCCGCTCTCGTCGGCGCTGCTCGGCACCATCGTCGGCGGCGCACCCTCCGAGTCGTCCAAGAGCTCTGCCTCCAATTCTTCGTCCCCTTCCGCCAACGCCAACGCCCTGCGCTCGCCGTTCCCGCCGACCTCGGACGGCGCGGCGGCCCTGCTCTCGGCGGTCGGGTTCAGGCCGAGGCTCGAGATCGCGTCGCTCCGGAGGGCAGGGCTCACGGACGACTTTGACGCGGAGCTCGAGGCCGAGGCCGAGAGGCTGCTGCTGCTCTCGAGTTCGACTTTGCCGTCTTCCTCTTCCTCTTCTTCCGACGTCGACCCCGACGCCTGCTGGCGCCTCGACCTCACCTCGTCCCACCGAGCCTTCCTCGCCATTGACGATGCTTCCACGACGGAAGTCGACGACGCCGTGAGCGTCGAACGAGGCGGAGAAAACGGAGGAGGCGCGGCCGCTCCAGGCGACTCGTCGTCGACCGATTCCGGCCCGCCAACCGCCATCTGGGTCCACGTCGCCGACCCGACGCGCTGGGTCCCCTCGCCGAGGCACCCCTTAGCTTTAGAGGCCGCGCGAAGGACGAGGACGCTGTACCTGCCGACGGGACCCGTGCCGATGTTCCCGAAGGCCCTGGCCGAGGGGCTCTTCTCGCTCTCGAGCAAAGGCGAGAGCGGCGGCGGAAACGAAGGGGACGGAGGAGGAAGGACCGTGCCGGCGCTGTCGGTCCGGATCCCGGTCCTGCCCGACGGTAGCCCCGACGAGTCCGCGGAGCCGAGCCTGCACGTGAGCACGCTGCGCCCCGTGACGCGGATGACCTACGACGAGGCGGACGAGATCCTCAACGGAGGCGGGGGGGGAGGGAGCAGCTTTTCAACCGCCGCGGCAGAGGACCTCGCCGTCGTCGGCGCGTTTGCCGCGGCCCGCTTCGCCGCGCGAGGCGCCCGCGGCGCGGCCACCTTCGACCTCCCGGAGCTCCAGGTCTTCGTCGACCTCGACGAACAGGATGACAAAAGGTCCCTCAACGTTCGCGTGTCGCAGCTCTGGGCGGGGAGCTCGCTGGCGAGGAGGGCCGTGGCCGAGGCGATGATCGCGGCGAACGAGGCCGTCGCCGTCTGGGGGGGCGCCCGCGCGGTGCCGCTGCCGTTCCGCGGGCAGCCGGCCTCGGCCGAGTTCGCTGCTGCCACAGCCTCTGCTTCTGACGACGACGAGGGGCCCAAGGAATCCGGGAGCAGCGAAGAGGAAGAGAAGGAGAGGAAGAAGCAGAGGAGGAGGAGCGAGGAGCGGCAGGAGATGGAGGAGCTCGCGGCCCGGGAGAGGGAGGAGGGCGCGGCGGCGGTGGGCGGTGGCTCAGGCGGCCGCGGAGGGGACCGGGGCATGTCCCCGGCGGAGCTCGTCGCGGCCTACGCCCGCATCTTCTCCTCCCAGCGCTCGACGCTCTCCACCGACGGTCCCGCGAGCCACGCAGGCCTCGGGCTGGAGGCCTACGTGCAGTCGACGAGCCCGATCCGGCGGTACTCGGACCTCGTCGCGCACTGGCAGGTCAAGGCCGCGCTCAGGCAGCTCCGGCTGGCCGAGGCGGAGCCGCCGGCGGCGGCGGCGGCGGCGGGCGCGGGGGAGCGGGAGGAGGGGGGGGGCGCGGGGGCGGGGCGGGCAGCCGCCTCCCCCCTCCCTTGGCCCACGCCGTCGGCGCTGGCCTCGGAGCTCTCCGGCGCGGGCGACCAGGCCCGCGAGCTGTCGAGGGCCGAGCGCGCGGCGACGGCGCACTGGGTCGGCCGCTTCTTCGCCGACGAGGCCTCGCGGGCGCGGGCCGCGGGGAGGGACGCGCCGGTCTACGGGGCGGTGCTCGTGTCCTGGATCCGGAGGGAGACGGGCCTGGCGCGCGCGCTGCTGCGGGGCCTGGGCGTCGAGACGACGCTGCGGCTCAACGGGCCGGCGAGGCTGGGCGACGAGCTGACGCTGTCGCACGAGGGCACCGACGAGGTGAGTGGCGGGGCGCTCTTCAAAGACGTGAGCGCCGGGAGGGGCGGAGAGGGCGAGGACGCGAACGCTGGTGTCGCTGCTGCAGCTGCTGCTGCTGCGGTCGTCGTCGTAGACGATGACGACGGCGATGCAGTGGAGGTCGTTGTCGATGATGATGAGGAGGAGGAGGAGGAGGAGGTGGAAGAGGGAGTTTCCGCGACCTCGGAGGTGGAGGGAGAAGAGAGGCCGCTGTAAAATAAAACGAAAACAAAACGAAAAAACCCATTCACTTTGAAGCGAGCGAAAGCGAGCAAGCTGCTGCTGTCTTCGGTCGCACGCTCTCTCTCTCTCTCTCTTCTCTTCATAAATCGGCACAGCAACCAGTCCAGAGCAGAGCCCTTGCCAGCCTCCGTCGCTCTATGTACGATTTCTTAGGAACGGATGCCGGCAGGGCCCCGCGGAGGCGCCGAGTCCCCGTCGAGGCAGCAGGAGCCCCATCATCATTGACGACGAATGCCCTCAGCGGCGCCCCGGCCTCGCGCAACGAGACACTCGCTGCGGCCCGCGCCGAGCGCGAGCGCAGGGCCAGGCTCAAGGCCGAGGCAGGCGCGGCACTGCGTATCCAGGTAAGGATCGGGATGGAGAGAGAGAACAGAGACAGAGACGAGAGAGCGGCCGAAAATCGATGGCTTGCTCGACGATGACGACCTCAACCTTTCTCTTCAAAAAAAACAAAAAAAACAGTCCTTCTGGCGCGGCAGGCGAGGCGCCGCCTGCGCGAGGGCCTCCGTCCGCGCCGCCTGGATAGAAGTCTACGGGCCCCTTTGCGAGAAAAAGCAGGAGGCAGAAAGAAGCGGAAGCGGGGGAGGAAAGAAGGACGCTCCCCCGCCTCCTCTCGTCGCCGGCGTCGCCTTTTTCGCGAGCCCCGCCGACGCCGCCGACGCCGCTGCGCTCTCGGGGGCCTGCGCCGCGCTCGCCGCCGGCTCCGCGGCCGCCCTGAGCGGCCTCTCTCCGTCTGCCGGGGCCAGCCTGTGCCTCAAGGCGGCCGACGCCCTCTGGCAGCACAGGGACGCAGCCGCCGTCGCGGCCGAGCTCGCGGCGCCGCGCGGGAGTTTCAGCAGCAGCAGCAGCAGCACTTTTTCGCCCTCCGCTTCTTCGACCTCTTCTCGGCCTTTCGCGACGCCGCTCGCCGAGGCCATGATGAGCCTCGCCGACCCTTCGTTCTGGCTCAACAGGCTTTCCCTACCCTCGCAGGAGGCGGCGACCGCGGCGGCAGCGGCGCTGGGGGCCTCGGCGGGCTCCCGAGGGGGCAGGCTCCTAGCCCGGGCGGCGACGCTCCTCCCGAGAGAGACACCGACGGCGGCGGCGGCGGCGCCGGCGGCGACGGCGACAAAAACGACCGCGCCTTCGCTCGCCGCGGCGCTCGTCAGCAACCTCGCAGTCCGCTGCGTCGCCCTCGGGAAGGGCAGCGCCGCCGAAGTGGACCTCCCGGCCCTGCTCTGCGCGCCGTCGCTGTGGCTGCGGGCCCCGCCACTGGCGCCGCTAGCGCCGAGGCTCTGCCGCGCCGCGGCGCTCTCGGTCGCCGCCGCCGTCTCCGGCGGGGACTCCGGCGGGGACTCCTCCCCGCCGCCGGCGGGGTCGCCCGCCGCGGCCGCGGCCCTGTCCCGCTGGCTGACGCCGCTCCTGCGCGAGGAGGCGGGGGAGGACGGGGGGAAGCGCAGCGGACGCGACCGGCGGCGGCGGGAGCAGCGCTGGTCCGTCCGCGGCGGCCTCGGCGCGGCCTCGGCGGCGCTGGCGGCGAACCTGGCCTCCTCGGCCGGGCGCGCCGCCTCCGCGTCCCCGGCTTCCTCCTCCTCCCCGACGCCGGCGGACAGGGCGGCCGCCGTCGCGGCCCTCTGCCGCGCGCTCGCGTGCTTGCTCCGCGCGTCTCCTCCCGAGGCCCTGGGGGAGAAGAGGGAGACGGGGAGGGGCGGCTCCGTCTCAGGATACTTTGACGCCGGTGGCGAGGAGCAGGAGGAGGACGACGGCGGCGAGATGACGAGCGACGAGGACGAAGAAGGAGGCGGGAAAGACGGAGACGGGGCGGAGCCCATGGAAACCTCTGCCGACGCTGCTGCTGCTGCTCCCGCGTCGCCGTCGTCGCCCTCCTCTTCCTCTTCCTCCCCTTACCTGCCTCTGGACTTTGCGTCGTTCGACCGGCACGCCCCCACACCGGCGGGTCTCTCGTCCCTGACGGACGCTGCGGGCTTCCTGGGCCCCCTCTGCGCCGCCGCCCTCCCAGCCGCGACGGCGGCCGAGGCGGCGGAGCGGGCAGCCCTGGACCCCTCCTCCGACCCCGCCGCCGCCGCCGCGCTCGCCGCCGCCCCCTGGGCCCTCTGCGACGCGCTGCTCGCGATCATGGCCCTCCCCTCGCGCAGGCTCGCGGCGCTGGCCGCGCTGGCGAGCGCGGGCGTCGCCGCCGTCCCGAGGCTGTGGTTCTCGGCGGCGCGAGGGGCGTGGGGGGGCGCGCTCGCCCGCGCGGGCGCCCCCGCCGCCGCCGCCGCCGCCGCCGGGACTCCTTCCTCCTCCTGCTCCGCTGCCGCCTCTGCGGCTGCCGCGGGCCTCTTCTCGAGGGACCCGCGCGCCCTCTCGGTGCTCGCGGTGCTTTCGGCGGCGGCGGCGACATCGTTCTCGACCGCGGCGCCGGACGCGCCGGCGGCGGGCAGGCTGCTGCCGCTCGAGGAGCTGGTGCTCGCCGCCTCGCCTCCCGCTCTCTCCCCGAGCTCCTCCTCTCCTGCTTCCTGCCTCCCAGCCTCGGCCCGCTCTCCGCTGCCCGGGGGCGGCCTGCTCGACCTGTCGCGGGACGTCGCGTGGTCCATGCTCTCGGGAGAGGCCTCCCACTCCCTTTCCGGGGCCGTCGAAGCCTCGCCGCTCCCGCCGTCGTCGCTGCTCGCGGTGGCTTTGGCGGCGAGGAGGAAGCGAGGAGGGGCCGCCGCGAGCGACGGGAGCGGCAGCGGCGTCGACGCCAACGCCTCCCCGGTCGCCGCGGCCGCGCTGGAGGGCGCGACGAGCCTCCTGCGGATCCTGCACGATCGGAACGGGATGGTGCCGTTCGCGCCCGAGGAGGCGTTCCACGCTGCGCCGCTGCGGAAGGAGGAGGCAGCAGCGGGGGGAGGGGGAGGAGGAGGAGACGGGATCGGCGGGCTCGGCGGCGGACTCGGCGGAACCGACGACGAGGCAACGGACGGAGAGAGCGGAGAGGAGCTCGAGGACGGCGACGGACGCTCCGAGGGCGAAGATTTCGCCGCCTCCGCAGCGCACCCCGAGATCTCCTTCCGCGGCTTTGGGCCCGGACGCCACGAGCTCCAGAGGTGGCGCGGCGGCGGCGGCGGCGGCTCCGGCGCCAGGAGGGCTCTTCCTGCTGCCTCGGCCGTCGCCGCGGCCCGCTTCCGTGCCGCGCTCGCTGGCGGCGGCGCGCCCGCTGCGCGCCTCCGCGCGGTGCTCCGCCGCGCGCCCTGCCTCGTCCCCTTCCGTGTGCGCGCCGCGGCCTTCGTCGAGGCGCTGGCCTTAGACGCAGAGCGGGCCGCGGGCGGCGCCGACGCGCTGACGCTGGGGGGAGGGCGGCAGGGGTGGCAGGGGCAGCAGGGGAGGCACCGCGGAGGGGGCCCGGGAGGAGGAGGGGGCCCCCCGCAGTTCGCCACCGTCCGGCGTCACCACGTCTTCGAGGACGCCCTCTCTACTCTGGGCCCTTTGCCGGCCAGCGCCCTCAAGGGGAGGGTCCGCGTCGCGTTCGTCGACGAGCACGGGATGCGGGAGGCGGGAGTCGACGGCGGGGGGCTGTTCAAGGAGTTTTGCGAGGCGCTGGTGAAAGAGGCGTTCTGGCCGCGACGGGAGGAGGAGGAGGAGGGACTCGCCGACGGCGGCGGAGGAGGAGGCGGCGGGGGAGGGCCCCGACTCCGGCCCCCTCCCCCGCCTCCTTTCTCCTCTCTCTTTGTCGAGACGGCCTCCCGAGAGCTGGCGCCCGCCCCCGGGGCCGGCAGGGACCGCGCCTCGGCGCTCAGGCTCGCCTTCCTCGGGCGCGCGCTGGGGAAGCTGCTCGCCGAGGGCGTGCTGGTCGAGCTGCCCCTCGCGCGCTTCTTCGTCAAGATGCTCCTCGGACAAAAGCCGGACCTGGGTGACCTGGCGTCGCTGGACCCGGCGCTGGCGGCGTCGCTGGCGGCCCTGCGGAGGGCCGGCGCGGCGGAGATCGAGGCGGCCGGGCTGACCTTTGCGGTGGGCGTGCGGGGGGCCGCCGGCGCCGGCGCCGCCGCCGCCGTCGACGTCGAGCTCGTCCCGGGCGGTGCCTCGCTGCCGGTGACCGCCTCCAACGTCGCGGAGTTCGTGCACCGCGCCGCCGCAGCGCACTTCTCCGCGGCGGCGCCGGCCGCCGCGGCCCTGCGGTCCGGGCTCGAAGACTTCCTGCCGCACTCCTGGCCGCGCCGCGCGTTTTCGGCGGCGGAGTTTGCCGTTCTGCTGGGAGGCGGGCGCGCAGGCGTCTCGGTCGAGGACATGAGGCGGCACACCATCTACGCCGGAGGGTACCACCGCGCGCACCCCACGGTCCTCGCGCTGTGGGAGGCGCTCGGCGCGATGACGGACGCCGAGCGCGCGAGCGTGCTGCGCTTCGCGACGGCGAGCGCGCGCCCGCCGCTGCTCGGCTTCTCCCGGCTCAACCCGCCGCTCTGCGTCGCCATGAGCGGAAGCGGAGGCGCGAATTCCGATTCCGACCACGGAAGGCTGCCCTCGGCGGCGACGTGCATGAACCTGCTCAAGCTACCGCCGTACGGCTCGGCGGAAGAGGTGCGGCGGAAGCTGCTGTTTGCCGCGAGCGAGGGGGCCGGGGGCTTCTCGCTGAGTTAAGTTTTGAGATGATGTGAAGGTTTTTTTCGTTTTACTTGCCCCTTTTGGCGGCTTGAACGTGTAAAGTTGCGCGTGTCGTTGTATTTTGTGTACATTTTGTGTGTACATTTTGCGTGTACATTTTTTCGTCGTCGGGATGCGAGCGGGGCTCGGGAGAGAGAGAAAGAGAGCGCGAGAGAGAGCGAGGGAGATATTAGCCTGAGAGAGAAGGGGAGAAGAAAAATGACGAGGTCGTTGCTAACTCACTCATTTCTTTTGAGAGAGCAAAGCGAGAGTCGAGGCCGAGGGTTTTCTTTTCAGGCGCGAATCCCTTCCCAAACCCTCTTCTTTTCCTCTATCTTGTTCCTCGATTTCTCTGCACCTATCTACTGCGCTATCAGATCTCCTCTGTCGAAGTGGCGTGTGGTATTTTCCGGGTTTCCGTGGAGAGAGAGAGAGAGAGCGCGAGGACGACGACGACGACGACGACGAAAAAAGCCCCACACATTTCTTTTTTGCCTTCTCATTGCACTCCCCGCGCTCGCTCCCAAACGACCCCCCGGTTCCGCGATCTCGCCTCCAGAGGCGCAAGGGAATCTATCGAGAGCATCGCAGCCCTGGGAACGGCCGCGCACAGCTTGCAAGCTCGGCGCCGGAGGACTATAGAAGCTGCGTTGGAAGCATCCTCGTCGCCTTTCCGGACTCGAGTTACCGAACCTTTCCAAATGAGCACTTAACCGGCCCCGCCGACCACCTTTCTCTTCCGCCTTTTCCGCGGCCCGGCTCGGCCCGCAAAAATCATACACTTGCGAAAGCTCCGAGTTCCGAGGGAGATGAGCGACCCCATCAACGTGAGTTTGCACTAATTGAGTTTTGCCCCAGTTTTTTTCCTTTTTTCTCCGAGGAGCGAAAGCTCACGCGCTTTGCTTGCTCCTCCTCCTCCCCCACGCTTTCCCGGCCAAACAAAAAAAAACAGCCCTCCACCCCAACGCTCGTGCAGCACGGCTTCACGGTCGCCGCCGCAGCCGCGGCGGCGGCGGCAACTGACTCCTCCTCGTCCTCCTCGGACAGCGACAACAACCGCAACGCTTTCGCTCCTCCCGGGGCCGCGACGCTCTCGAGAGCGCCCTCGGCGACTCCTCCGCCTCTGCCGCCTCCCCCCTCCCTGGGCGCCCTCGGGGCCGCGCTCGCCTCCGCCGACGCCGAGGCCGAAGGAGAAGGAGG
>Ga0315285_10003541_pt1 | contig 16225 bp, 7 predicted proteins | sample YL17G09_36_MG_FD_203698 | JGI IMG/M metagenome (GOLD analysis project Ga0315285, IMG submission 203698) | Sediment microbial communities from Yellowstone Lake, YNP, Wyoming, USA - YL17G09_36 | ecosystem: Environmental > Aquatic > Freshwater > Lake > Sediment | place: USA: Wyoming | collected... | reverse complement strand
TAAGAAATTCATGATGTATCAAAGAAGGCTGTTGGACAAAGGTATATTTGTCCCTCCTTCGCAGTGGGAAACCTGTTTTCTTTCTACTGAACACTCAGAACAAGATATAGAAAAGACAATCGAAGTCGCAGAGGAAACGATCATTCAGTTGAAAGACTAAGAGAATCATTGATAAGAGCGCGCGCTGCTATGAAGATCACTGTCGGAGTATGTGTCAAGAATTCTGAAAGAACTATTAAGGGAGCCATTGCTGGCATTCTCAACCAGAAATATCCCCGAGAACAAATGCAGGTCATTATTGTAGACGGGTGCAGCACAGACAGAACACTGCCCATTATAGAAAACATGGCTTCAGAGATGGACATGCCAGTGGAAATACTCTCTGACAAAGGTAAAGGGTTGGGAGCGGCAAGACAAACGGTGGTCGACAATGCGAAAGGAGATTACATAGTCTTCGTCGATGGTGATGTTGAACTTCAAGAAGATTTCGTGCAAAAGCAGGTTGACTTCATGGAAAAAAAACCAAAAGTCGCAACAGCTGTTGGAAGGTACATGTTCAAGGAAGGCAACCTGCTTTCCACAGTCTGGGGCCTATGTTGTCATGTGGCCCCCCCAATGGGAACTGACGGAACTATCTTTCGCCTTGAAGCTTTAAGACAAGTCGAGGGTTTCGATGAAAATATCAGAGGGGCGGCTGAAGACACTGATGTTATCCTAAGGATTCGTAAGGAAGGCTGGGAAATTTCAGCAAACGAAGAAGCGCAGTTTTACCATAATTGCAGACAAAGTCTCAGAGAATTCTGGAAAGAGCGAGCTTGGATTGGTTCTGGCAGTCATTATCTTAATCACAAACATGGATGTTTAAACCCATTGTGGCGTAGCCTTCCAGCAGGATCTTTGAGATACGGACTAGAATTGGCCATAAGAAGCTATGGGTCTACAAATCGAAAGACATCTTTTCTCATACCTCCACTAATGATTCTTGGAAACATAGCCTGGTGGTTTGGCTTTACCAAGGCTCACTTCAATGGATATGGGCATGAGCCCCCTAGAGAGTTTTAGAACTGAGATTGCTAATATAGGAGTAGAAAGCCTTCTAGCGCGCGTGCTTTTGCAACCAATTTGCAGCCTGACTTCTTGAGAGGCGCTTTTGTTGTGTTTGTGGATAAACAGTCAGCTATCGCCCAAAGTAAAACGTGATTAAAAGCGCGCGCTGAAGTATGAAGTCGAGGCAATGTATGTGCCATAGTAAAGGGTGACAGAATGTCACAGTACCCGTCTGTTCTGGATGAAAAAGAATTGGGAAAGAAAAGCAGCCTCAACATTCTGGTGTTGTGTGTATTAATTTATCCTCCGCACGCTGGTGGAGTTGAGATCCATGCCTATTATGTTTCGAATAGGCTTGCGGAGGACGGCCATGATGTACACGTAATCTCTATTGGTCCAACGAAGCAGGTTGAGAATCAAGACAAAACCTTGTTCAAGCAGAGTTTTGTCCGGCATAAATTGCGACGATTCCCTGGCAATCTTGGTTATATGCTCAAAGTCTTCCTACTTGCATATCTCTTGAGAAATAAGGCTGATGTCGTACAAGTACATTTTGCAGATATGCCCATGGTGCCGGCATTCCTGCTTTCTAAGATCGCTAATAAACCCTATGTTGTCACATGCCACGGCTCCGACATCAGGATTCTTCGGAGAAATACTTTCACGAAATTCGTTCAGAAAATATTGTTAAGGAAAGCATCGAAAGTTGTTTCTGTTTCGAAAGAAATTAAAGGTCTTTTGGTAAATGAGTATGGACTACCTTCTCAAAGTATAAAGGTAATTACAAACGGGTACGATGAAGAATTGGTGAAGCGCCTTCTTGTCGAAGCATCAAATGGTGCTTCTCGAGAAAATCTTAGCTTAGTTTTTGTGGGGAATCTGCGAAAAGTTAAAGACCCCTTGAACTTAGTCGAAGTCTTTAAGATCGTGTCGGAGCGAGTAAAGAATGTCAACTTGCAAGTCGTGGGAGAGGGGCCACTAAGACAAGCCGTTGAGAGAAAAATCGAGATGTATGGGTTGCAAGATCGGGTAACGCTTCATGGAGCAGTCTCTCATCAAAGGGCACTTGAAATTTTGGCATCTTCAGCAATCTACGTTTTGACATCTGTTGAAGAAGGTCTTCCCACATCTTTGATTGAAGCCATGGCTTTAGGGAAGCCAGTTGTAGCAACAAGTGTGGGTGGGGTGCCTGAAATAATAAGAGACGGCGTGAACGGTCTGCTAACGCCCCCAAGATTGCCAGGAAGAATGGCACTATTAATAGAGCAATTGTTGAAAGATCCAGCGCTTGCGGAAAAACTAGGGAAAGCCGCCGCTGTGAGCGTGCACGATTTCTCTTGGAACAACATAGCCCGCGAATATCTTAACATATATCGGGAAGTAATTCGACAAAGATCTGGAAGCATTAAGTTGGCAAACGCGCGCGCGAAACAATTGATCTATTGAAGGATCCTGAGAATCACTTCTAGAAGCATGCACTATGTCAGTCTTCTATAGAAGAGCGCACGTATTTTCTATATGCGTTCAAATATCCAATTCGCTTCTTACCACAAGCTGCTCACGTTCACGATATTGCATGTAGATAGCAAACGCTAAGAAAAACGAAAGGAGAATGTTGAATAGTTAAGAGCGCGCGCAGTCACCGGATTTGACCCCGATTACCCGCGATATAGTGTCGGTAACCTTCTTCATTGGAAAGTCATTGAATTATCAAACCAGAAAGGACTAACAGAATGCGATTTTCTGAAAGGTGATGAGTTGTACAAATCCGATTGGGCGTCAACTTACAGAATAAATTCGAAGATCACATTTGCAGATAAGAAATTTACCTCCGATTTATTTTACCTGGGATTGGAGGCAGCGAGGAAACTGAGAGTCAACAAAGCCCCTTCGAAATTCCTCTCCTACCGCTGAAGTAGAAGGATATGTACCAATTCTGTTCGTCAACTTAGTTTAGTTTGGAAGGAGAGGTCATGCACCAACTGCTATTGACGTTCGATGTCGAGGATTTTATTAATCCGAACGAAATCTGGTCTCTCAACACTTTCTTAGAGTTACTAAAGAAATATGAAATAAAAGCAATATTTTTCATTACAGGTCACATGTCTGAGATTCTCGTAAACTTTCCTAAAACTCTGGAACTACTTAAGAACCACGAAATAGGCTTTCACTCTTCGGGTCACTCAGCTCGCCCAATAATTGCAGAATACACTGATTTACAAAGCTACCAACAAGCCTTCCTAAATTCATTGAAAAGAGAAACTGCACATATAGATCCTTTGACCGGAGAAACAAAAGGCGAAGGTGGAATATATTCTCTTCAGGACATTTTTGGTTCAAAGCGAATAAGAGCATATCGGTCACCTGGCATGAGCTGGACTCCCCCTCACTTAGAAGCTTTAGTTGAACTGGGCATAGAATATGATTTTTCTTCCAATATAAGCACATCTGAACTGGTTCATTATAGACGAATAACTTTCTACCCTTACACGTGCACCCAACAGTGGAAAGGTGCGCTAAGCGATTACAAAGTCTTCCTTGCTGCAATTTTGAAACAAACTGTTGCAGTTCTTGATTTGCACCCGACTTGGTTTGTAAATCTGACTATGTGGGATTCCATTTATTATGCTGGCAACCCCCCAATTCTTTCGAGAGTTCTAGAAAGACCGCACAGAGATGCAGAGGCACTTTTCGCTAAATTTGAGCTGCTTCTCAAACAAATCAATGTTTTACGACGCTCTGGATTGTTAGCAGTAGATTCAAATCTAACCAAATCCAACAAGAAACTGTCAGCAACCTTTTCTCAAGTCCAAAATTGTTATGAAACAAGCATGCGTTGGCCAATAAAATTTTTCAATTACAGACCACGTTTCATTAAAGCTCATTTCAATGAATTCTTTGAAAATGCAATGCAGTCGACGGACATGCAGCAATGCAATGAGAGTAATTCAAAGCCGCTGAGAAGGTAAGATCTTGCGTGTATTTACGGATAGCGCGCGCTGCTGTGCCATTTTGAGATGATGATAGGTGCGATCAAGAAGATTAAGGGCAAATAGGCGCGAGTTGTGTGTATTAGGTTGTCCAAAAGCAACGACAAGTATAAAGCGTTCGCGGGTTTGCTACTTCTGACGCTTGGAAGAACCACTCGTGTTAGCGCCAGTCTAACCAGACCATTTGAGTTATTTCTACACGCACTATCAAATACGAGTCCCGCGGGTCATCCCAAATGAGAGGTTTTCTTTGTAATAGGCATAGACACAGAACAAGATGTAGACATAAAATATGTCCGAATCTTCTATATCGGTTTAAATATCGGGTTTGGTCCGTGGTTATTGAATGCCCGCGCGCGCTTACGCCGCTACGAATACGAAAGAAGAATATGAATAGCTGAGGGAGGAGAATGAAAATTGAAACCAAAGGTACTGATTCGGTTAAGTAAGAGATTCTTGGTTGTCGCAGCACTTATTATTCTTATCATAGGCTCATCAGTCGCAATAATCCCTGTACGCGCTCCAAGTGGTTCCAAGATAGTATATGTTGCTATTTGTGTTGATACTGAAACGAGTGGGTTCGGTGGTATCGGAAGTACTGACCCTCATCCGACACTGAATGTAAGCGACTATTCTCGAACATTCCCTCTGACCGTTGCTGCTGTTTTCGATAGTACTTTTCGCAATTCTCATCAAGACAGTTTTGGCAACATCTTCAAGATGTCGTGGTTTGCTGAAATGGATTATCTTATCGCCCAAAGCAACTTTGTCTGGGCAAACGGTTCTTCTGCTGGAGTTTCAGGCTATACAGCCATTCGTGACCTCCTAGTGAACAATTGGGGAACAGAAATTCAGACATACGGCGACTCCATCGAATACCACCACCACTTCATGATTTACGATGGAACGTGGAAACCATATGATAACGGTCCTGATGCTGGTTATCCAGGGTACCAAATGTATGCACTCGACCACATGATTATTGACCGTAACTTCTACCCATCAAGCTGGCGAAGCGGCAATTGGATAATGCCACCAGCTCTATCCAGTTGGCTTGAGCAAAGGATGCCGTTTGACTACACCGCGCGAACGGGAATATGGTACCCCGTTCACCCAAGCGGCATGGATCGATGGCAAACCAAATGTCCCTACTCGCCTAATGTCTATGCCAGCACGCAAGAGGCCTTCGCTTATGCGAGTGCAAACGGGAGTGCCGTATACTCGATCTGCACCCACGACAACGAAGACATGAAAGGGCAAGTAGCGTGGCTTCAGTGGTGCCTCAACCACTGGGATGCTGATGAAACAACTTATCCCAACGTCTCATTCAAATATGTCTCAGCAAGGGAAGCAATGCAACTAGCCCTAGGGCTCACTGACCTTACTCCGCCGACCTTCACGGTAACACCCAGTAGCGGCACCTACATAATAGTATCAAGCGAACCGCTCTGGAAAAACCATCCGTATATAGCCCTAAGGTATGCCGATGGAACATACGCTCACATGAGTGCAACACCAACTGGAGTCGACAACACGTGGACAGTAACGCCTCCAACTCAATTAAACTCGGAGGAAAATGTTGCGCGTTCTTCTAGTGTATCTGCTTCTTCCTATGAAAGCAGTCATCCACCCGAACTCGCGATTGACGGTATCGAATCCACAGAAAACTACTGGCAAAGCAACCCCGGTGGTGGGTTGCCTCAGTGGCTTCAACTTGACCTCGGATCTCCAGTGTCCATAAGTAAAATATGGACTCACTTCTTCGACCGCGACGACTCGAGAACGTACACTTACCACATAGATGCCTCTTTGGACGGTTCCTCTTGGACCACAATCGTGCCTTCAAAAACTACAACTAGCTTAGTAACAGACACATTCACAGAGGGGACCTACAGATATGTCAGGATAACGGTGACTGATTGCAGTACTCCGTATAAAGTTGCTTTCATTACAGAGATAAAATTCTATCACGTGACACCTATTCAGCTTCCACCACTTGAAACAATAGGCGTTGCCGGTTCGGACCTCTACGGAAACCCTGGAACTGCTACTTTCACTCAGGATCAGTATGTATTGACGGTTGATACTGTGGGTTCTGGTTCGGTGACTAAGAGTCCGGATCAAGCTACGTATGCTTCTGGTACTGTGGTTACTTTGACGGCTACTCCAACTGCTGGTTGGAGTTTCAGCGCTTGGAGTGGTGACGTCTCTGGTTCGGTTAATCCAACCACTATCACTATGAACGGTAACAAGGCTGTGACCGCCACCTTCACCCAGAACACGTACACGTTGACAGTGACAACAAGTGGCAGCGGCTCAGTTGATTTGAACAACACTGGACCCTACCATTACGGCGATGTTGTTGAGTTGACGGCTACTCCTGCTCTGGGTTGGAGTTGCAGCGGTTGGAGCGGCGACTTGACAGGTTCAGCTAACCCGACGACCATTTTGATTGACGCCGACAAGGCTGTAACGGCAACTTTCACTCAGAACACTTACACACTTACAGTCACAATTCTCGGCAGCGGCTCCGTGGACCTTAACAACAGCGGACCGTATCACTATGGAGACATCGTCGGATTGACCGCAAATCCCGCAGCAGGCTGGAGCTTCAACCATTGGAATGGCGATCTAATTGGCTCAGTCAATCCAACAACGATTCTGATAGACAGCAACAAAGCAGTAACTGCCACATTCACTCAAAACACGTATACCCTAACAATCTCAACCGTAGGCAGTGGCGTTGTAAACCTGAACAACTCTGGTCCTTACTACTACGCCGACGTCGTTGAGTTGACGGCTGTTCCTGCTGCTGGCTGGAGTTTCAGTGGTTGGAGTGGTGCTCTGACTGGTTCAGTTAACCCTGCTGATTTGACGATCACTGGTAACCTGACGGTTACGGCTACTTTCACTCAGAACACGTATACTTTGTCTGTCGGGACTCTTGGCGGTGGCTCCGTTAACCTAAACAATAGTGGTCCTTACTACTACGGCAACATCGTTGAATTAACCGCTGTGCCTTCTATTGGTTGGGGTTTCGACCATTGGGGCGGTGATATGGTTGGTTCGATCAATCCCACGACGATTCTAATAGATGGCGACAAGACAGTGACAGCTACTTTCACTCAGAACGTGTACACCTTAACAGTGAGCACCGTGGGCAACGGCAATGTAAACTTGAACAACACTGGACCCTACCATTACGGCGATGTTGTTGAGTTGACGGCTACTCCTGCTGCTGGCTGGAGTTTCAGCACTTGGAGTGGTTCTTTGACTGGTTCAGCTAATCCTGCGTCTTTGACTATTACTGGCGACATGTCGGTTACAGCTACTTTCACTCAGGATGCCTATTCTGTTTCGGTTACGGTGCTTCCTTCTTCTGCTGCTGGTACGGTGACTCCTAACCCTGCTGGCCCATATCATTATGGTGATGTTGTTCAGTTAACGGCTACTCCGGCTGCCGGCTACAGCTTCAGCGGTTGGAGTAGTGGTCTCACTGGCAATCCAACGTCCGTCACTATTACGGGAGACACCGTGGTTACAGCTTACTTCACCCAGATTGAGTACACATTAACCGTTTCTGCTTCCCCTGCTGAAGGTGGCTCCGTTACCAAGAATCCTGACCTTGCACACTTTCACTATAATGATGTAGTGCAGTTGACAGCTATTTCCTCTGCTGGCTATAGTTTTGTTGGTTGGAGTGGAGGTCTAAGCGGTAATCCAGCTTCCGTCACCATCACGGGCAACATGGAAGTCACTGCTTACTTCACTCAGAACGAGTATTCTTTGACGGTGACTGTTGCTCCCTCTTCTGCCGCTGGCTCTGTTTCCGCCAGTATTCCTGGTCCGTATCACCTGAATGACATCGTTACTTTGACGCCGACGGCTAATCTTGGTTACACGTTCAGTAGTTGGAGTGGTGACGGCATTAACGGGGCTGGGAACACTCGTGTAGTTACCATTTCAGGTAACATGTCTGTTACTGCGACTTTCATTCAGAACACGTACACTCTGACAGTTACAACTGTAGGCAGTGGCTCCGTTAACCTAAACAACAATGGGCCTTGCTACTACGGCGACATCGTTGAGTTAACCGCTGTGCCTTCAACTAGTTGGAGTTTCGATCATTGGGGCGGTGATCTGAGTGGTTCGATCAATCCGACGACGATTCTGATGGATGGTGACAAAGCTGTCACGACTACGTTCACTCAGAACGTTTACACCTTGACAGTTACTACCACAGGCAGTGGCTCTGTTAGCTTGGACAAAAGTGGTCCATATCATTACGGTGATGTTGTTGAGTTGACCGCAGTCCCTGTTACTGGCTGGAGTTTCCAGAGTTGGAGCGGTGAACTCTCAGGCTCAGTTAACCCGATCACGATCCTCATTGACGGCAACAAAGCTGTTACGGCTACTTTCGTTCAGAATGCGTATACTTTGACGGTTTCTACTCTGGGCATTGGTTCTGTTGTTAAGGTTCCTGATCAGGCGTCGTATCATTATGGTGACGTTGTTGAGTTGACTGCTGTTCCCAGCACTGGTTGGAGTTTTGACCACTGGAGCCAAGACTTGACCGGTTCCTTTAACCCAGCCACCCTAACCATCACTGGCAACATGACGGTCACCGCTCATTTCACTGAAAACACGTACACTTTAACCGTCAATGTTGTTGGCACTGGTTGTTCCGTTAGTCGAGATAACAATGGGCCTTATCACTATAATGATGTTGTTCATTTGACCGCCAACGCAGCTGTCGGATGGGCCTTCAGCCAATGGAGCGGAGCATTAACTGGCAATGCTAATCCCGCTGCATTAACGATCACTGGAGACATGGCTGTTATTGCTACTTTCGCTGAAAACCTGTACAATTTGACAATTACAGTCTCTAGCGGCGGTGGTTCGGTTAGCAAGAGCCCTGACCAAGCCACTTATACTTACGGCACTATCGTAACACTGACAGCCAGCCCGGTTGCCGGTTGGAGCTTCTCACATTGGTCCGGTGATCTTAGCGGTTCTACGAGTCCAGCTTACTTGACGATCGATGGGGATAAAAGTGTCACAGCTACCTTTACCCAGAACGAGTACACGCTGACGATAAGCACTTCCGGAAGTGGGACGGTTTCAATGGACAAGTCTGCCCCCTACCATTATGGTGATGTTGTTCAGTTGACGGCTGTTCCTGCTGCTGGCTGGAGTTTCAGCAGTTGGAGTGATGCTTTGACTGGTTCAGCTAATCCTGCGTCTTTGACGATTACTGGCGACATGTCTGTTACTGCGACTTTCACTCAGAACACGTACAGGATTACCGTTACTCAAGGTGCTAATGGCGTAATATCTCCTGAAACAATTGATGTTGAATACGGGTCTGAGAAAGCTTTCACCATAACTCCTGGCAACGGGTATCATATTTTTGACGTTGTCGTGGATGCCATTCCTCAAGGAGCGGTATCCTCTTACTTGTTTAGGAACGTCGTCGCTAATCACACAATATCTGCTTCCTTTGCGATTGAGGTCTATACGCCCTTCTCAATAGTTTCGAACTCAACAATCTCCGAGCTAGCGTTTAATTCGACAAGTCAAGTGTTGAGTTTCACAGCTGGTGGCCCTTCAGGAACCACTGGCTTCTCAAATGTAACCATATCAAAAACTCTAATCGCAGACGTAAGCGGGTTGGAAGTTTACCTTGATGGAACAAAGACTAGCTATGTAGTTAGTGATTTGACTACTTCTTGGCTGATTTACATAACCTATCAGCACAGCACTCACAAAATTGCTATGAACTTCGCCCCACCCCCAAGCGCGCGCGCAGACTACGTGCCCTACATCGCGCTAGCGGCAATACTCGGGTTCATAGTCGCTTTTGTGCTCACAGTTTTCGCGAGGAGAAGAGGGAAGAGCAGCCAAAGTGAAGCGCGCGCGAGATCGTAAACTTGAATGAGGAGATTGTCGCAAACACGAAGCGAATGCTTGAGAACACTAAGGATGAACTCAAGAACCAAGGGCCCGAAAACAACCCACTACAACGAGAACAAGCAATCTACACACGCGCCGCTACGCGGGCCATATCTGGTCACTGTCGCATGCGCGAGGGACGATGAGCAGATCGACGTGCTGGTCGAAACCACGCAAGTGTTGAAGGACGTAAGCAGCACGATGGAATTATCCTCTAGCCTCTTAGTATCGATGCGAGAGAATTGGAAACATCTGGTGCGTGCTAACGGGCCTCGTTTCGAACAGTTGGGCAAAAGTAGCGCGCATGCCTGTTCCGAAAATGGTTAAAAATGGTCTTAATTCGTCTTTTGTGATTTGGGGGTAATTCTAGGCCTCGCGTCGGCTTTTGGCCTTCTTGCAGTGTCCGTCTTTTTCGGACTGTGGAGGGTTAAGCTGAAGGTCGCGGTTTAAGGCTCCGCAATGATCAGGTCGGCTTGATGCCCGAATCCATGATTTTCCATCCTCGGCACGGCCAAGACTTGACTGCAAAACAAGCCCGTGTCGGGCGTGAACAGGCAAAACAAGAATAAATACCATTTAGGACGAATTTAGGAACACGCATGCGCGCTATTAATGAATAACTTTCGATAATAGGTTCAGCAATGCAAGGGAAGCTGATTACGTGAAGATTGCCATTGTGGATCCGGATTTGTCCCCAAGAACCGGGTCCAGACGATTCCTGATTGAGGTAACTCCTCACTTGCAGAATCTGGGGCACGAAGTCAAAATCTTCACCACCAAACTTGACAGACAAACCTGTTTCGAAGAGTATCTTTCTTTACCCGTAGAAGTCGTGGGCGCCCGGTCCAGTGGAGCTCTAAGGCAGGCCTTCACAAATCACAAAAGAAACCTACTCATTGACACTGGGAGGAATTTCGGCAATTATTTTACACATGCTTTTCATGCTATGGATATAAGCAAAAGAATCGCTGACATGGGATGCCAAGTCGCTTTTCTTCAGTACCATGGAGAACATTGGCTACTGCCATGGTTCTACCATCTTAGGGAAACAGCTGGGATTGTTTCCCTCTGCGTGGTTCCACCAATATCTCCTCAGGATTTGTGGTTAGAAGCAAAAATCCTGAATGGGCTACTCAATTTGCCTCCAGTTGGAGTTTGGGAGAAGCTAAGTTTTAGAAAAATCGCTATGTTCCACACAAAAAGTGAGTTCACGCTTAAGAAAGTCGACATGCTTGGTATAATCGGGCAGAGAAGAACCGCAATTGTTCCATCTGGTGTTAACCATTCCGAATTCTGTCCAACAGGAGAAGAAGAGCCCTTCGCGTTATGTCTGGGAAGAATCGATCCCGAGAAGTCTTTGGAGCTAGCAATATGGGCTATGGAAAAAACAGACCATGATTACTCATTGGTAATCGCCGGAGACCTTGACGCTAGATACCCACGGTACAAAGAGAAACTTGAAAGACTTGCTGAGAAAGTGAAGATTTCAGACAGATTCAAAATCATCCCTTCTCCATCTGATTCGGAATGCGTCAGATTGATGCAGAGATGTTCTGTCTTCCTGTTCCCTAGCACCATCGACACCTTCGGACTGGTAGTTCTTGAAGCAATGGCTTGCGGCAAACCAATGGTAGCATGCAATAGAGGCGGCGTCCCGGAGATAGTCAGTGACGCAGGCTTTCTGCTCGAGCCGAATGTTGAGGAATGGCAAAAAACCCTCAATAAATTGCTGTCTAATTCTAAGCTTAGAAAGCAAATGGGAGAAAAAGCCTTAGAAAGGTCGAAGACCTTTTCTTGGGAAAACACAGCTAGAAGACTAGTAAATGCATTCAACAATCTAACGCGCTTGCATACAGATTAGGGCGCAATGTCGCGCGCGAGAATGACTAAGGACGTACCACACCTGTCTATGACAATAAATGAGAGCGCGCACCATATAATACAAAGGTGTCTCGAATGTCTAAAAAACTGCTTTCAATAAGTCCAGATGGAGAGGAATTTTCAATTCCCACAACACAGGATCACACTAGCGAGTTTGATCGCATTGAGAAGCTCGTGAGATTTCAGCGGAAACAGGGGAAGGAGATTGTCGTTGTAAACGGGCTCGGATTCGTCGGTCTGGTGATGGCCGCAGTGGTGGCCGATTCTGTTGATGAAAAGGGCAACGCCAATAAGTTTGTTATCGGGATGCAGAGGCCTTCGATCCGAAGCTACTGGAAGATACCGATCATCAATAGAGGTCTATCCCCCGTGAGATCGGAAGATCCTGAGGTGGATGTCCTATTGAAGAGATGTGTTCTTGAGAGAAAGAACATGATTGCTACTTTCACGTATGATGTATTGAAGCTGGCCGATGTGGTGGTCGTTGATATCCAGTGCGATTATCGAAAGGACGAGTTCGGGAATGTAGAGAATGGGCATGCAGATATGAAAACCTTTGAGGAATCGATAGACATTATTGCAGATCGTATCGATCCGAACTGTCTTGTACTAATCGAAACAACTGTGGCCCCTGGAACTACTGAGCAGGTCGCATATCCAATAATGAAGAAAAGGTTCGAGAAAAGAGGGATTGATTCCGAACCATTGCTTGCACATAGCTATGAGAGGGTCATGCCAGGAAGGGAATACGTACGATCAATTCGCGACTTCTGGAGAGTGTGCTCAGGGGTCAATGAAGAATCGAAGACGAGAGTGGTGAAATTTCTTAGCGAGGTTATCCATACTAAAGAATTTCCCCTGACCGTTCTGGATAAGCCTATCGAATCAGAGACTGCTAAAATCATAGAGAACTCGTACAGGGCGACTATACTTGCATTCATGGACGAATGGTCCATTTTCGCAGAACGCAATGGTATAGATTTGAAGAAAGTAATTGCTGCCATCAAAGTAAGGCCTACGCATTCAAACATAATGTTTCCAGGCCCAGGGATTGGAGGTTATTGCCTGCCGAAAGATGGTGGACTTGGTATATGGTCATACAAGCACATTTTCGGATGGGAGGATCAGATTTTCAAAATCACACCGATGGCCATAGATATTAACGACACCCGCGCCTTACATGTGGCGCAGTTGGTCAGAGATGCTCTAAGGAACATGGGAAGGCCCATAGCTGCTGCTGACATCCTTCTATTGGGAGCTTCTTATAGGGAGGACGTGGGTGATACTAGATACAGCGGATCGGAATTGATTGTAAGAAAGCTCACAGAAATGGGTGCAGACATAAAGGTCCATGATCCTTACGTAGACCACTGGTGGGAACTGGAGAAGCAAGATGAGTACCCCCATCCAGATTATTCATGGAAGCGGTTCTTCGATAGACAGGACAAGCTCTCGGAGTTGAGGATAGAGAAGGATATGTGGGCGTCAATGAACAACGTAGATGCTATTATCCTCGCGGTAAGGCATAAGCCATATTTGGACCTTGATCCCGAAGAGGTTGTCAAGTCTGTGGGAAAACCATGTGCAATAATAGACTGTTTCACTATCCTCAACGACGATCAGATAATGAAATACTTTGAATTGGGTTGCGAAGTGAAGGGGATGGGAAGAGGCCATATCGAGAGGATAAAGAAAGTGGCCATGAAGAGAAAGATGAATTAAACTGTCGATCGTCAAAGCATTGCGGGAGATTTTCTGCGCGCGCTAGCGTGTAATTTCGGTCGCCTACACGGATAAAAACTGTGAGTCTTTAATGAAGGACGCCAGAAATCGGACAATGGTCGTGCGACCGAAGAGGGAGTAGTAAAACAGACAGGTTGAAATAGCAGTAGGTTGCAATCACAGAACAAATATGTCTGAAGGAATGCGAAATGCACTTGACAACTAGACTGAAAAAATCAAGACAGATGATTCGCCTCGTCAGACCAACGGAATTGGCAAGCAGCGATTTGATATATCCTATCTTCATCCGAGAAGACGGGAAGAAATACGAGATCCCTTCCATGAAAGGCCAGCGGTATCTATCCCTGGATGATGCGGTCAAGACTTGTGAAGAAGTCGTCGAACGTGATATTCCAGCCGTGATGATTTTCGGTGTGTTGAAGACCAAAGACACAGATGCTTCGACAGCATTGAAGAAAGACGCCTTTCACACCAAGATCTTTCGCCGCTTGAAAAAAGAGTTCGGCGACGAACTGGTTCTAATCTCCAATGTCTGCCTCTGTGACTATACCAAAGAAGAATACTGCGTCTACAGTGAAAAGGGCAAGGTTCTGAACGAAAAGACAGCCACCATGCTCGGCAAAATTGGTCTGGCCCATGCCCAGGCCGGAGCAGACATAATTGCTCCCGCAGCAATGTGCGACGGCCAAGTCAAGCACATAAGATCGTCGTTGGACGCAGGAGGACTCGATGATGTTGCTGTCATGAGTTACATCAAGACTGACAGTATTCTTTTCCAACCGTATTTTGAAGCAATGACTCTCTCGAAGAGTCCTGTGCGTGGAATCGACTCCGGCAAGTTCAGAACCGACATTATAAATGAAAAAATGTACATGCAAAAAGTAAAACTGGACATCGATGAAGGAGCAGATATGCTGATAGTAAAACCAGCATTGACAAACCTGGACCTGATACTTAGGGTCAAACAGACCTATCCATCAATACCTGTCACTGCATACCAAGTAAGTGGCGAATATCAATTGATAAAACTGCTCAGCAAATACGGGCATGTGAACGAGAAGTCTTGGCTGATGGAAACCTTGAGCTCCATCAAGAGAGCAGGGGCCGACTCCATCCTGACCTACTATGCACTCGAAGTAGTAGACCCGTGTAGAAGCAAAAAGAAGAAGTAAGAATCATCTAGCGCACTGGCTCAAATCTAGTTATGGTCGTCGAAAGGGTGTCGCAACTCTCATCGACTATACTACTTTAAACCATCAGAGTATTGATCATAGCGCGCGCTTATATGGATGTGAAAGGTGGGAATAGCTTCATCTTTTGGGGCCCCAGCGAAATGTTCATGGAGCGAGGATTCTCTAAGGGGAAGGTAAAATAGAGTAAGGCAAAAGAACTTGGCGATTTGCTCCTTTGACAGGCAATTAGGAAAGGATGAAGTGAAGAATGAAAAAGACCAGCAGCAAGTTTATTGCCGTAGTGGTTTCAGAGAAACCATACTCAGTTAATGCGATTGGTGCAATTCGAAGTTTGGGAAAAGAGGGTGTAAAAACCATTTGGCTAACTCCATCCAAATCAGGATGGTATCCCTCAAAATACTGTGAATCGATAACATGTCCAAATTTCGACAGCGACGAAGACCGCTTTATACAATTTTTGATTAGTTTAAGAGAGGCGCGCGCGCGTGCTGAAGCCGTTTTGATACCGACATCCGACGCTTCGTTAAGAGTCATTTCAAAGCACAACAGTCTTTTGTCAAAGTATTTTCGACTATTGGCTTGTGATTGGGAGACGACCAGGAAAATTACTGAAAAAAATGTGAGTTATCAAATCGCAGAGAAAGTTGGAATCGCTTTCCCAAAGACATACTGCCCAAAGACAAAAGACGATTTAGAGCAAATATCCCAAACGATTAACTATCCTTGTTTGTTGAAACCTGCTATTTCTCATGTGTTTAGCAACAAGTTCAATCAAAAACTTTTCAGAGCAAATACCGCCACAGACCTTATGCATACATATCAGTGGCTGACATTAATGGGTTTCAACGTCATGGTTCAGGAAGACGTACCTGGAGAAGACGCAAATCTAGTTTGCATAAACACAGTTTTCAACAAGAAATCAGAACCGCTTGCGTTTTTTATGCACCGGAGGCTAGTTCAAAATCCCCCCAGATACGGTGTCATGGCACTTGGAGAAAGCATATGGGAACCGAAAGTTATCCAGCCGTGTTTAACACTTCTAAAATCTATAGGCTTCCAAGGACTCGCACAAGTGGAATTCAAATGGGATAATAGAGCAAAAGAGTACAAATTTATCGAAATTAATGGCAGGTCGTATCTATCGATAGGTTTTCCAACGTATTGTGGATTGAACCTTATCCATTTAGCATGCAGAAATGCCATGGATGAGGAGATTGCTCCTCTAACAAAGTTTTCTTGCGAATATGAGTGTGGCGCTAAATGGGTTGCTTTTCCAATGTACATAAAATCACTGATGCAATATTCCAGAATGAAGGAACAAAAACTGAAAAGACTCATAAGACCCCTATTGACTAGACACTTGTCTTTCAGCGTTTTTTCATTACAGGACTCAGCTCCATTTTTGACGGAAATAGTCTC
>Ga0315285_10003540_pt1 | contig 16225 bp, 34 predicted proteins | sample YL17G09_36_MG_FD_203698 | JGI IMG/M metagenome (GOLD analysis project Ga0315285, IMG submission 203698) | Sediment microbial communities from Yellowstone Lake, YNP, Wyoming, USA - YL17G09_36 | ecosystem: Environmental > Aquatic > Freshwater > Lake > Sediment | place: USA: Wyoming | collected... | reverse complement strand
AGGGTTTTAACCAAGCAGAATTGCTGGATGGAAGCGTGGAAAACCGACTGGCCCAAACGCATGAACGGTAAGGCAAAGCGCGATACGTGGGCCGACGATCTAAAGGGTCTAACCAAGCAGAATTGCTGGAGTGTATGCGGGTCATTCCGCTGGAACGGAATGATTATATCTGTCGTATCCTCCAACGGTCAGATAAATCAGTATGATTGCAAGATCATACGGAGTCGCAAAGGCTGGCCCAAACGAGACAAGCCGTGATCGAAATCGAGTATAAAGGCGTCCAGCTAAATCCTCTCTTTTTCCGCGTCAACGGAAAGGAAAGGATTTCCTGGTCTGATCTCGATACAATTCTCGAAGCCCTGCCCAGACTGGCCATCGAGAAGCTAAGCTGGTTTCCGGTCATGGGACCCCCCTCCCTCTGCGAGGAAGCTCGTGAAGAAGTGAAAGAAATTGTCAAAGAACTGTTTAAAGAGAAACACCCTCTGGAGGGAGGATGAGATGATCCACATCTGAATTGAAGAGATCATGGCGGCTGTAGCCGCCGCACCGCTGATCGGATACTGCATCTGCTGCATAAGAAATCTTGTCAGGAGAATTCGGGGGAAAGATGATCCGTCCGGAAGACCTCGATAAGCTCTTTGCGGGAGGCCTACCTGACTGGATCGGAAAACCGGAAAAAGACCCGCCTCCTCCCGCAGTCGACAACCTAGTACATCTCAGAGCGAGATGCGGAATCGAGCTGGGGCACAGATTCTACGTCTTCCTTCTGGATATAAACCCAAGCATCTCCTTTCCGATTGGACAGGTCCCTGGAATATACTCGTCAAGACTGAATGCCGGACTGTGGTTCAACGAAGGAGACGTTAATCCCGGAGTCATCGTCAAGGTATTCTGCGGAGATACCACTCTCGGGTCTCCTTACGGCATGAGATACTTCAAAGCCGACCCCAAAGCCGGGAAGATCATCATCAGCCATAACTCCCTAAGTCTTCACGGAAAGCTGAAAGCGATTCAGCATTCCGAATATAAAGACCTGGGGCTTCCTTACAGCCCGAAGAACGACGGTGTGAAATTCTCGATCATGGAGGCTCCATAAGAAGCGGAGCCCGGTCCAGGGGGGAAGAACGTGAAAGTAGAGCTTCGGAAGAACTCTCTGATCGTCACAGGCACGAACAGGAGAGGGCGGTACGATTTCTCGTATGTCACCTGCCTGTACTTCACTGAACGCGGGTGGCCTCTCCCGGAAGAGGCGCAAAAGATCGTCGACGCCAAGATGAACCTCGAGGTTCCGGACCTGTCCGGAATCCGATGGAGGCGCCCCCCGTGGCCTCACCAGGAAGCCGGGGTCAAGAAATGGCTGACGGTCAAGAGGGGAGCGCTCTATCACGCCATGGGAGCGGGAAAGAGCGCGGAGGCCCTGGCCGGGACAGGATGGCTCTTTGAAAAAGGGCTCGCCAGGAGGGCCCTGATCGTGTGCCCTCTCTCCGTCTATGCGGAATGGCCCAGGCAGTTCACCCAACACGCCACGGAGGGAAGCCTGCACATCATCAGAGACGTGAAGAAGGGCAGGAAGCTCCTGCCTGGACTTCCGGAAAAGTCCATTGTCCTCATCAACTACGAGAAGCTGAAATCGCTCGAGGCGGAACTGACCGGATTTGCAGACGTGATCGTGGCGGATGAGGCTACAAAAATTAAAAACCCCTCTGCTCAACGCACGAAAATCCTGGCCAGGCTTGCCAGGGAATCGAAGTATGTCCTCATCATGACCGGAACTCCGGTCTCGAAGAACCTGATCGACGTGTTCGGAGAGTTCATGGTGATGGACCCCTTCTGGTTCGGACGGTCCTTCTGGATGTTCAAGCAACGCTACTGCCAGATGGGAGGCTATCTGGGACACCAGATCGTGGGCTACCAACGGGAAGACGAACTGCGCAAGATCATCAACTTCCCTTCCCACAGGGTCACGAAAGCGGAGGCCCTCCCCGACCTTCCTCCGAAGGTCTACGAGGAACGCGTCTGCGAAATGGCCCCGGAGCAGCGCAAACTCTACAAGTCGACTCAAAGGAAGTTCTGGGTCGAATTTTCCGGCGGCGCCATCGACATCAAGAACGCAGCCGCGAGAATCGTCAAACTTCAGGAGATCGCCAACGGGTTCATCATCACCGACACGAGAGAAACGGTCGACCTCCCGAACCCGAAACTCGAAATCCTGTCGGAAACGTTCGAGGAGGTCGACGAGGATGAACGCGTGGTCGTCTGGTGCCGCTTCCGGCACGACATCGAGAAGATCGACACCATGCTTGGAGCCAAATTCCCGTCGAGGGAAGTGTTCCAGATTCACGGAGACGTGAAGGACCGGGAAGGCGCCATCGCGAACCTCCGGATCACGCCGGGAAGCGTCCTCATCTGCCAGATCCAGACCGGCGGAATGGGCATCGACCTGACGTGTTCCCATCTGGCCTTCGTCTATTCAGGAGTCTTCGAGTACGCCCTCCGTGAACAGATGGAAGACCGGCACCACAGGCCGGGACAGCCGAACGCAGTGACCTACGTCGATTTCATCACGGAGGACACGGTAGACCGCAGGGTACAAAAAGTGCTCGAGTCCAAGAAGACCCTGGCCGAATGGCTTATGGAGGACCGCGGACGGCTCTCCGACATCTTCGATCCAAGCTGCGTTTACAGAGGATAATTCATGCCTCCGCCAGGAAGAAGATTCGACGTCAACTCAATAATCTGCCTCCACCGCGGCGGTACCAGGCCCCAAACTGACTGGTTCCAGTGCGCTTCCTGCCGGGAAAACGTCGAGAAACACATCCGCGACGGAACGGGATACCTCTCTTTGGAAGTCAGGAAACTTTCGACCAAACTCGGAATCTACTGGCCAAACAAGCCCAGGAGGAACGGGAACAACCCTGGACCCCTGGCCCATCCCCCCGTCCGGGGACGGTCGATCTCCTATCCGCAAGACGCGGGGAAATTTCTCGAAGGGCTTCCCAGGACCAACCTGGGATTCCGCAAGCCCAAGGAAGCTCCGAAGCCGCCTGTGACCTGATCTGTCACAGCCCCACGGTATAGAAATATTGTCCTGGACGATACGAATCAGGTTGCCTTTCGGCGCATAGCGGGGTACACTTCTCCCCGCCACGCCGGGAAAGCTGGAGAAGGAAGATCGTGGCGAAGAAAGAATTCACGTTCTCGGAGTTTTATCAGTTTGCTACCTGCCCGTGGGCCTGGCAGAAGCGGTACGTCGAGCTGAAACGCCCGAAGAAGAAGTCCGTCAAGCTCTCCTTCGGCGCGGCCATCCACAAGGGCATCGAGACCTTCTACAAACGCGAGGGCGACCCCGTCGGGATCGTCCAGGATTACGTCACGAAGGTCAGGACAGAGGCTGAAGCCGAAGGCCTCCCCCTCGATTCCGAATCCTACCTGATCCTCCGGAAAGCCGAGGGTTTCATCCGCACCTACATCGACCATTACGCCGGAGACTTCGACAAGTACGGAATCCTCTCCGTCGAGCCCACGTTCTCCATCCCCCTGACCGACAGCATCAACATCGTCGGGAAGATCGACAGGATCGTGTGCGAGAAGGGAACCGGCCTGTTCCACCCGGTCGAGACCAAGACGGTCGCCTCGTGGAATCCCGACGTCAACCGCCTCATGCTGGACTTCCAGATTTCGCTGTATTCCTGGGCGGTGTCCAAGATGCTCCACCTGTCGGACGTCACCTTCCTTTACGACGTCCTGCGAAAACCCGCCCAAAGGCTCAAGAAGGACGAAACTGAAGCCGACTTCATCTCTCGCATCGAGAAGGAAGTCAACGAGTGCAGGGGAGAATACTTCTTTCGCGACAAGGTCACCCGTTCCAGACGGGAAATCGAGCGCACGGAGAAGGAGCTTCTCCTTCGGGCTCAAGCACTTATAAGGGCCAGGAAGTCCGGAGAAGTCTACAGGACCCCCGGCGAGCACTGCTTCTGGATGTGCTCCTACATGCCCCCATGCCTCGAGGATACCCCCGACATGTGGGACAGCCTGTACTACATCGAGAAAACGGCACACCCTGAACTGGAAGATCGCCCACGAGATTAAGGAGAAAACGGTCATGACGACCCAGAGTACTCCCTCCGGAGCCGCCTTGCCGATGATCGGCGGCACCCTCCAGATCAAGCGGCCCTCGAAGGCCACAAAGGACCTGAAGATCAAGATGGGAATCCATGGCAGAAGCGGTGTCGGGAAGACCCGCTTTGCCCTGGGTCTCGCCAAGCACAAGAAGGTCTTCCTGATCTTCTCGGAGAAGTCGGAAACCTCGATTGTCAGGTATCCCGAGTTCGACCTGATCGAGAAGAACCTTGAATACGTCGAGGTGAACAGCTGGCTCGACGTGAAACTCGCCTTCGATTACGTCACGGTCAACCAGCAGAAGTACGACTGGATCATCATCGACAGCACGACCGACGTCAACAAGAGGGTCATCGAGGACATCACCGAGAACTCGAAGGAAGAAGTGCTCTCCATGCGCCAGTGGGGGCAGGTCACCGCCAGGATGGAACGGTTCGTCCGGTACATCCGGGACCTGAAGACCAGCGTCCTCTTCATCTGCCTCTCGACTGCAGACAAGAACGACATGACGGGCAACGTCTGCCAGTACCCGTCCCTGACTGGACGCCTCAAGGAAGAGATGCCCGCCTACCTGGACATCAACGGGTATGCTTACACGGTCGAGGACAAGAATGAACCCGGCAAGGTCCAGAGAGCCATCCAGTTCGTGAACACGCCGGGAGCCATCGCCAAGGACAGATTTGACATCCTGCAGTACGAACCCATGGACATGACGGTAATTCTCAAGAAGTTAGGCATGATCGAGTAGACGCGGGGGGAGGAAGAGCCTCCATTGTGGAGGCACCCGCATCGGTTTTTTTACAGGAGGGCATATGCCCATCGAAGTATCCTTCGACGGTTCGGAACAGGCATTTGAGCCGATTCCGAAGGGGAGCTACGATGCTCACGTTCACAGCATCGTCCCCAAGAAGACGCAGAACGACGAGGACATGCTGAATGTCCGCTTCGTGATCGCGTCGGGCCAGTTCCAGGGCCGGAGCCTCTTCAGCAACTTCGTCCTCCGGGACGACCTGAAGTGGAAGCTCCAGAACCTGCTGATCGCGACGGGCGTGGTTCAGCCCAGGACGAAGTCGAGCTTCGTCCTCTCCGACAACGGAGCCGAGCTGATCGGCAAGAAGCTCGGCCTGAAGGTCGGCGAGGGCGAGTTCAACGGAGAACTCCGTGCCGAGGTGCGGAGTTTCTTCGCGACATCGGGTGTCGCGACCCCCGCGGCCGCGGTGACCCCGGGCGGGGTCCCGCCCCCTCCGGCTCCCGCAACCCGGAAGCTGTAAAACGGCTTCAGGACAGGGGGATGGGGCTGTAGAGCCCCATCCCCCTCCCGGCACCATATTGGGCCCGTATCGCCCGAGGGGAGACTGGAGAAGGAAATCTGGGGAAGGGACTATGCCTCACGGAAACTTCATCGACAGATGGGTCGCCTATGCTTCTGAGAGAACCGAATCTCCTGAAATCTTCCACAAGTACATGGCCTACACGGCAGTATCGGTAACTCTTGGAAATCGAGCATGGCTGCCATGGACCAACGGAAAACTGTTCCCAAATCTGTACATCCTGTTCCTGTCGGAGTCGGCCTCCTACAAATCATCTGCAATTTCGATGATTAAAGACGTCATCGACGAGGTGGACGAAGGAATCGAAGCTCCTCACGACTGCACTTCCGCCTCTCTTGCCAACACGTTTAAGAAGTACAAGCAGGGTTTCATTCCCGTAGACGAGTTCGAGATCATACTCAAGGCGGAAGAAGGTCACTTCTCCACAGTCAAGACCATGCTGACATCGGTATATGACTGCCCCAGGAAGTACAGGCTTCCGTACCGAGTTTCTCAAGACATCGAGGGAGACAAGAAATTCGTAGAGCATCCCGTCTTCAGTCTTGCAGCCGCTATCACTCCTCACACCTTTGTCAAAAACGCAAGCATTGAAGACCTGAAGGGTGGATTCCTCAGCAGGTTCATCACTGTTCCGGGAAAGAAGCCCAAGAGAAGCATTCCCACTCCTCCAGGAGTGGACTGGGGACTGATCAGGTCTTTTGCCGAAAGCCTGAAACGTCTTCGAGACCCTCTTTTCTGGGACAAGGACCGGCCTGCAGAAATTACCGACGGTGCGCGTCGAATCAGGAGTGAGTGGTACAACCAGGTGAAAGACCTGATGGACACGGACCCTAATTACATCGAGATGGCCAACTCGGTGAACAGGATTCGCACCTACGCTCTCAAGTTTGCCCTCCTTCACTCGATAGCGGAGGGTAAAGACCACCTTGTCGAGGAGGACGACATTCTCGAAGGAATCGAGATATCCAATACTGCCATTTTGTCCCTCTTCAGGTGCATGAGTAATCTCGAGGTCACATGTTCCAAAGACAAGTCTGTCAAGAATATAGAGCAGGCAAGAGAGACACTGAGAAGCTACACAAAGGAGAACCCTGCCACCAAGACTATTCTCTACAAGGCAATTCGGCATCTGTACAAGAGAGATGCTGATCAAATTATCAGTACTCTTGCCGACAGAAAAGAGATTAAGATCGACTACGGTCCCAACGGCCACCAGTCAATCTGGTGGACCGGAGACTAACGTAAGTCGTTGATTACCAACAAACGTAAGCTGAAAGAATTAGAAGCCGCAGACGCAACTCATGGAATACCAACGACTAACGCGATTCTCCATGAGCGCGAATCCGCAGTATCAGTTTTCCTAATCGCGCATGGGGAAAATCGCTGTCCAAATCCCTATCTTGCTAAAGGTCAACACGTTACGATCTTTTGACGAGAGAGGATTCTCATTCGCGGTGCCTTCCATCAGGTATACAGGGGTATATATATAATACTGGTTGTATATTGGATTTATAGAAACGCGTATGAGAATTTGGAGGCCTCAACCTTTGATTACCAAGGACTTGCAGCAATTACCAATGAGCGCGAATCCGCGTATGCAAAATTTGCGAAATTTTAAAAACTGACGTAACCTGTTGATTACCAACAAACGTAAATTGAAAAAATCTGGAGCCGTGAGCGTAACCCTTTAGACACCAATACCTAACGTGATTCTCAATGAGCGCGAATCTGCAATAAAACCCCCGATTCCCGTCTCCAGTGCCTTTCAGAGGAAAACCACACTATAAAACTCCCCCCTCAAAAATTTGCGAATTTTTGGGGGGGCCCCTAAACGTGTCTGAGACGCGCCTGAAGCACACGAGTACTGACTTCAACTCTTTATCTGGAGAACGAGCATGGCCCGAAAGAAGTGCGACCACCTCAACGCCGAGAGCAGATCTGTCTCCGGCGTCTCGATGATCTTCTGCAGAGACTGCGGAACGACCATCGACCCCAGTCTCTTCGAGCCCAAGGAGGCCAGGAACGCCCAAGTTCCGCTTCCTCCTCCCGATCCCGCCGACCGGGATGCGGAAGGCCTCGTGAGGGTACTGGACACCCTCGTCTCCGGGCTGGTCAAGCTGCCCGGCCTCGAGGACCCGTTCTTCCCTCTGACAGGGGTCAAGAAAGGCGACCTCATTGTGGTACTTCGCAAGGCGTCCAGGAAGCCCGCAGACGCGCCCGCCGCGCCCGAAACGGCTCCTGGGCCGACCCCGACCCCCTGAACGCGCCATAGGGCCGCCGGACGCGGCGGACCACCCTTCGGGGGTCCGCCGTCGCCGTCCAACTGTGAAACTGGGCGGACCTTCCACTAAAGGAAGGTCCATCGGGATTACTCCGGGGGACTTTACGCTTTAGGACCCAACGGGATGCTGATACCAATCGGGGCACGGGTAAAGGTTCGAGAAAACCACATTGGCTACTCTCCTCACCTGGAGAATGGCCAGGAGTACGAGGTAGTCGGGATGCAGGGGAAGCTATTCCAACTCGACCGGTGCAGTGGTCCCAAGGGGCCGCTCTGTTCCTGTGTCAGGACCGGCTGGGCCTGGGATGCCGAGTTCGAGCTGGTCAGGAAGTCCCCTCTGGTACCCGGTGACGTGTTAATCGCGACCAGGAATCTCGGAGTGTGTTTTATGGAGGGAGACAGAGTGACCGTGAAGAGCGTTATCAACTATCTCCAGTTCAAGTGCAAGTGCAGGCAAGGTGACGGCCACGAAGGAGGCTACGATGACTCCTACGCCTACGTCTGGACCCAGATCACGGCCGCGGAGGCCGCCCTGGCCAAGGACCTGCCTTCCATCGAAGACGTGATCGAGTTCATGAGGAGGAAGCCGTGACGTGCCTCCTCAAGGTGGGTGACCTGATCAGTTCGGATAGATTCCTGATTAACATGAGTCCATGTCCGGTCGTCATGGTGGAGGACGGATGTAGCCATCCCTACTGCCTTGGCCACTTCTGGCTCAACGAGACTGGCACGAGCAAGTGGCACTTCATCGGCAGTGACTTCACAAAGGTCGAGTCTCCGATCACTTTGGAGGAAGCGGCCCTGGCCATGCCTCTGCCTCCCATCGAAGACGTAATCGAGTTCATGAGGAGGAAGCCGTGAATCTCCCGATCAAGGTCGGAGACTACGTTCAGACTGCTCCCGGCATGCGTTTCTTCAAGCTTAGAGAAGACAAGCCATACCTGGTAGCCGAGGTGGAGCTTGGATGCGGCGATGATGGTGAATTTAACTGCAAGGCTCACTTCCGTACCGAGCCCTGCGAAGAATGCCGCATGAAGGCTGTGGGGAACGTCTGCGAGTGTGTCGCGTGGCACTTCAACGGAGACTTCGTGAAGGTCGAGCCTCCGGTTACCCAGGCAGAAGCTGCCCTGGCTAAAGACTTGCCCTCCATCGACGAGGTTGTCGAGTTCATGAGGAGGAAGCCGTGAATCTCTTCGTGGGAATGAAGGTGCTGGTCAAGTCTTCCAGAGACTGCATGCGGCACCTTGCCAAGGGCGAGGTCTACACCGTCACGAAAGTCTGGAAGAACGTGAACGGAATCTCCTTGGACCGGTGCGAGATAAAGGGTGGCTGCGACTGCGACTGTCTTGACGGTTACTGGACATGGAGCCCTGAAACCTTTGAGGAGGTCTTCGACAAGATCGAGATCACTCCGGAAGAAATGTCCAGGGCTGTTCCTCTTCCCTCTCCCGAGGAAGCCCTGGCTTTCGTGACCAGGAGGAAGCCGTAATGAAGGACCTGCCTCCTGTCGGCAGCAAACTTGTGGCCACCATGGACTTCGGCAGCCACGCGAAAGAGGGAGACGTCTTCAGGGTAGTCGCGTCCGGGACGTACTCCATTTACACCGGGACGTACAGGTTCGTCTCCCTCGACCACTGCGGGTGCGGGGAGTTTCACGGCAGGCCGGGTCTCAATCCGATACCGGACGAGTACACCTGGACCTGGGATTTCTGCTCTGAATACTTCGAGCTGGTCGAGCCCGAGATCACTCCGGAAGAAGCGGCTCAGGCCAGGTCCCTGCCAAGTCCGGACGAGGCCCTCGAATTCGTGAGAAGGGAGTCCTGTCGTGGATAGTCCAAAGTTCAAAGTCGGAGACACGGTCAGGATAACCGAGGCCTGTACTTTGGAGCCTCCTCACCATGACCGGTCTAAACCGATGACCGTGATTGACGTCTTCAAGAATGGGAAGGACTTTCTCTACTTGGTCGACCGCTGTATCTGCGGGAGGCCTCATTGCTCTTTGGAGTACAATGGCATCAACGGCCCGTGGTGGTGGGAAGGCTGGCTTGAGGTCATGGAGCAGCCCATCACCCCGGAAGAAATCGCCCAAGCCAGGTCCCTTCCGCTTCCGGAGGAGGCCTTTAGATTCGTGACCAGGAGGAACTCATGACCGAGCCGACGAAAACGTGCTGGTCTCCCGCCATCAGGTTCGGGTGCAAACGCGCCCTGCCTGCCGCGGAGTTCGGCATCAACGCGGCAATCTGCCACACGTGCAAGAAGGAGTATTATTCCTCGAGGGAAGATCGTATCCGGGAGGCCTCCTTTACCGTGTTCGGGGGTCTGACCGATTCGCCTCCCCGCGACCAGACGGCCAGGGCCATCCTGTCGCGTATGGAGAAGTCCCCCCGTGGTAAAGGCGTCCTTCTTGAAGGCGTCTTCAGCGCGGGCGGGATCATTTCGTGGCTCGTCCGGGTCAGGCGGGCTCTCGATCCCGGGCGCGACCAGCTTCTCGAGTTGATCCTCGTCGACAACCGTACCGGAGACCTGGTCTCCCCTACCGACCTCTGGATCGAGGATGTGGACGGCGTCAAGTTTCTCTCCGGTCGCGTCTCCGACTCCAAGGGGGACGTTCGCCTGGAGATCCGCCGCCAGGGCGACTACTGGGTTCTCTACGCGGTCAACGGGCCGGTGAGGGCGTAAGCCGTGGATGAAGACGAGACCAACCTGGATCTGGACATCGGAGGTAATCCTCCTGAAGTTCGTGAAGTCTGGGACTCCCGTCCCGGGGACGAGTTCATCACTCTCGTTGATTGTTACGGCGGGACTCCCCTCAAAGGCAGCGTTATCAAAGTGCTCACGCCTCGTGATTTGGCTGGAAGTGTCAGCATCGAGACTTCTACCGGACAGATCTACCATGGTTGGAACATTTGGAAGCACGAGTTCAGTCCGGTCACGAAGGAAATCGATCCCAAGACCCTCTCTTCCGAGGAAATCGCGCAGGCCAAGTCCCTGCCTTCGGCGGAAGACGCCCTGAATTTCGTGAGGAGAAAGCCGTGACGTGCGTCCTCAAGGTGGGAGATCGGATCAGGTCTTCGAGGTTCGGGTTTGCCAGAAACCCCCTTATGGTGGTCAGCGTGGCCGATGGCTGCGACGATAACTGCAGGGGTCACTTCTGTCTCGAGAACACCTTCGACATCGTGTGGCATTTCAACGGCGACTTCGAGCTGGTCGAGTCGGCCGAGTCGGGGATCACTCCGGAAGAAATGTCCAGGGCGGTTCCTCTTCTCTCTCCGGACGAGGCCTTCAACTTCGTCATGAGGAGGAAGCCGTGATCTGGTCGGCTATCGAGTGGGTGATCTTTTCCCTCCTCGACACGCTCCTCTCCGCGACGTTCCGTCGATGTCACTGCGGTCATCTGTTCCACCTGACTCCCGCACGGGCCAAGGAGTGTCTAAGGTCGCAGTTCAAGATCGGCTGCAGGGTCAGGATTAATCCCGACATTCTGGAGTTCGTCAGCATCCTGGACCGCTCCTTTTTCAGCCGGGACGACCTGGTTCTGAAAGAGATACCGAAGGGATATTTGCATGAACTCGTCTGGGTCGAGTGTGATGGTGGAGATGTGTATCCGAGGAAGAAATGCATCGCCCTTGACTTCCTTCTTCCCGTTCTGGAGCGTCCCCTGACGAAGAAGGAGCTGGAGCAGGCCAAGTTCCTGCCTTCCGCAGACGAGGCCAGGGAATTCATGGCGAGAAGGTGAAGAATGAACCTCAAGATCGGCGACCGGATCAGGGCCAAGCCGGGAGAGATGTCCTCTTCCTTCGCTCAAGGGGTCTGGTACGAGGTGAAGGGAGTGAGGCAGAGCGAGACCTATAACGGCCTTCAGTTCTGCGTGGAAGAAAATTCCTGGTGGTACCTGACCGACCAGTTTGATGTTTCTCCTCGCGAGGAGGTTCAAGTGAGAATTCTCAAAGTCGGGGACAGGATTAGGCATATCGGCAAGATGTCGTCCTGTCTTGTCCATGGGAGGGTGTACGAAATAATAGCTGCTATCGACGCAAACTTCCTGAGGATAATGTGCAAGACAGGCTCTCATACCGTCGGCAGGCAGATGGACACTTCCCTCTACGAGTTTATAGAGGACGAGCCCCCGATTACCCTTGCCGAAGCGGCCAGGGCCCTTCCCTTGCCCTCCGCCGACGACGCGGCCCGGTTCATGGGGGTGAAAAGGTGAACATCAAGGACATCAGGGTCGGAATGAGGTTGAAACTGAAGCCCGAGATCTCGTTCAAGGAGTGGCCCTCTGTCTACCGTCAACACTTCAATTCAAACATGTACTATGTGGTGAGCGCTGTAGTTTCTCACGGATGGGAATTCATGGCCTGCAGCAACAGGGACTGCTCCTCCGGTGGTCGTTGCCACGGGAACTGGGGAAGTTCCGAATACTGGGAATCCGATTCCACTCCCGATTCGTGCCTCGTTGAGGTTCCCACGTCCCAGGAAATCCTCCAGGCCAGGTCCTTGCCCAGTCCGGAGGAGGCGCTCGCGTTTTTCAGGAGGAAGCCGTGACTCCCAGGCTGGAAAACCTGAAGGTCGGGAATATCATCAGGTGCATCACCACAACGTACGGAGATACGTTTCCCTTGAATGCTTTGGCCGAGGTGACGCATAACTGGAGAGGCGTAACTTTCAGTCTCAGGGTCCTGGGCGAAGGCGGGATGAATCTTCCTGGCTGGACTCTGTACTGCGATCAATTTGAGCTGGTTTCTTCCGAGCCTCCGATCACTCCAGAGGAAGCGTCTCTGGCGCGTCCCCTTCCGGACGCGTTCGAGGCCCTGAAGTTCATGATGAGGACCGGGCCATGATCGGATATCCGAAAGTCGGGGACCGAGTCCGGGCCGCGAGGGAGATTGGCTCCCACATACAAGAGGGAGACGTCTTCGCTGTGGTCGGCGTCGACGAGGTGACGGGTTTGGTCGCCCTGGACTGGTGCCGGTGTGGGGGATCTCATGGTTCCGGTTCGAGCCTCGGTTCGGTCTTTACCTACCGCTGGGGAGGGTGGGGCCGTCACTTTCAACTCGAGGAGCGGATCACTCCCGAGGAGATGGCCCGGGCCCGTTCCATGCCGAGTGCCGAGGAAGCCCTGGAGTTCATGAGGAGGAAGCCGTGAACGAAGGTTTGTGGTGGCCGAAGGAGGGAAGCAGGGTCAGGTGTACCGTGGACAGTATCTCTATGGGCCACTTCAGGAGCGGAGACGTGCTTGACGTGGTCAGGGTCCACCCTCCTTACGTCGATTTCTCCGGGTGCGGATGCGGAGAATCCGTCTGTCCCGGCTGGATGTGGGAAGAGACCGGCGGGGGTCGCGGGGGATGGTTTACGGAGTTCGTTCTCGTGGAGGACCCGATTACCTTGGAAGAGGCATCGTTGGCCCCTCTCCTTCCGTCTGCCGAAGACGCCCTTCTGTTCTTCAGGAGGAAGAAGCCGTGATCGGGCCCGACAACAAACGCTGGAAGGTGAAGAACAAGCATGCCCGGCTGCACCCCTGTAACCGATGCAGGGGGACGGCCCGGGTAAGGGATCGTGAAACCGGCAGGCTTGTCGCCTGTCGGGCCTGCAGAGGAAGCGGAGGAGATCTGGTATGAGCAAGAAGAAGCCGCATCTCATGACGTTCACCGTGGAAGGAAGGCTCGAATCCGAGTTCGAGATCGAAGTCGAAGCCGAGAGCGAGGGAGCGGCTGCCGAGGTGGCCCAGAACAAGATGGAAAACGCCCTGGGAGCCGTGTCGTTCCCCGCCGGATTCAGTGCCAACGTGGATTCCTGCGAGGTCGAGACCAAGGACATCTGCGTCCTGTGCGGGAAGCCCTTCGGGAAGCTCAAGGAGTCCGACCAGCGCGTAGTCGATTTTGTACAGACCCACCTTGGGGGATTCGAGGCCTTGTCCCGTCTGAAGGTCCGCTTCCCGGACGGCGAGTTCGTCTGCCCCACCCACAGGAAGATTCCGAAGAAGGTCAAGGACATCATGTACGTATAGTAGGTTCTGTGATGAAGCGCGTCACCCGAGATATGCTCAAAGGGGCGTGTGAGGAACAGCTTGAACTGTTCATTTGCACTTGGCCGGATGGTGCAGAGGTTACCGAGGCGAATGCCCTGAAGGCAGCTAAGCTTGGTTTTCACGCAGGATGGGTAGCGTGGAAGCTGCTGTCCCATTCAAGGTATATCGAGTACTTGAAGATTTTGAGTGAAGAACAGCCTGGAGATGAATTCTGGCGCAGGTGTTGGCTTCATTTGTATGGGTTCTTGAGGAGAAATTATGACTAATCCCGGGTTGTGCGAGCGCATTCGCAAGGCCGCGTCGGCCGATGAGATCGAGTCCCTTCTGTCGGAGGGCGCGAAGTTCGAGTACGCGTCCGTGACGACGCGGACTCGCTGGACCCGCTGCGCCGAGCGGCGGAAGCGCGAGCTTCTGGCTCCCCCGAAGCCGGAGAAGCCGGAGGACAAGAAGGACGAGAAGAAGGGGAAGGAGAAGAAGTGAAGATACTCATCCACTCCCTGGCCATTCTTTCCTCGATGCTCTTCATGATGATGGTGTGCATAGCTTCGCATCTCAAGGAGCCGGTCCGGCCTTACGATGCCTGGAGGTGGATCGTCCTCTGGATCATGATTATTCTGGTTCTGGTGTCCCACTGGATGGGAATCTTTGATACGGTGGCGAGAGAAAAGGAGAAGAAATGAACGTCGACCACTACACCGCGACCGTCGACACCCTGATCCTTGTCCTGCTTCTGGTCTGGGCGTGGCTCGACCGGAACAACATCTACTTCAGGAAGGACAAGCCATGAAGCACTGTCCCGACTGTGGAGGTAAGGTTGAGAAGTCCAGGGAGAAGAGTGAGAAGCATCTCGGCACCACGACCGCGTTCAAGTGCGAGAAGTGTGAAGCGGAGTGGATCTCGGAATGGAACGACTTCGACCAGCAGGAGACGATCTACCGTTCCGGGTCCGAAAGTGCGGACGACAAAGGCGAGGATGATGCGGATGATCTCTCTTGACCAGTGCAAGCACGGGTGGGTCTACAAAACTCACTCACGTAATCTCGCCTACGGGGTGTTCAACAAGGAAATCTCGGGCTTCGTGGGCCTGCGCGAGAAATTCGGTCACGTCTTCCTCTTCGTGGAGTTTCACTGGGATACCGGCGCTCCCTGCGGGACCGTGCATCCCGAGTGCGAGATCGAGGAGTGCCCGGTCAAAAACCTTCGGGAGCGTCTGGATGACATCTGTCACGACTGCAGGAAGAAGGTCGAATTCGTCAAGACAGACCAGCCCGGGGAGGGAAACGGGGTGTGGCGCCACACGGAGGAGACCCCGTGCCTGAAGGCAAGACCGGTCTCTCCGCAGAACGACGAACTGTACGAGTATCTTTTGGCCCTGGAAAAACGAGAGGAAGGAAGGAATCGTGGGTAAGAAAAAGAGCGGCAAGCCTCTGTTCGTGGTCAAGGATGCCGTCGTGACGGTCGGCAACAGGGAAATGTTTCTGAATCTGGTGAAGCGTGATCCTCTCGAGCTGTCCATCACGAAGTGGAAGTTCATCGCGAGTCACGCGGGGAGTAAGTACGTCTCTGGGACATATACCTTGGGAGACGGCGCTGGCAGCACGTGCGGCTTGTGCTACAAGAACTATGATCTCGGTTGTTCGGCATGCCCGGTTATGAAGCGCACCGGGAAATCTCAGTGCTCAGGCACTCCGTACGTCCGGTACACTATGGCCGAAAGTCCCAAGGACCTGGTAAAGGCGGCTAAAGCGATGGTCAAGTTCCTGGAATCCCTCCGGAAGCCGAAGTCCCGCGGCAAGAAAGCCTAGAGTCATGCAGGTTCCCAAGGGACGCATCGGAGTCGCCCGCCGGGTCCATTGGCTGGACGGGCTCTCGGAGTACGAGGGCTGGGGGTCCTCGGCCTGCAAGAAGTGGTGCGGGAGGGTCGAGATCGTTTCCGAGAGCGAGCCCGTGACGTGTTCCGATTGCGCCCGGCTGGACCCGGAAAAGATCGAATTCAAGTACCTGGAGTAATCCGTGACTGCCGAGATGAGGTGAAGCGTGAGCTGGAAGGAATCGTAGTGGACGCTACCGGGCTTGTACTCGTGATCGGAGCCGTGGCCCTCGGTTTTGCGGGCTGCATCCACTGGGCGTCCAGCCGGGTGAGCCGTTCAAACGTGGTGACCACTGTCATTCCCTGTCTGGGTCTGGCCGACCGGATCAGCCCGTCCTGGGTCGAGGACATCGTCAGGGACCAGATGTCCAGGTGCCACGGGGGAGGCCACATGGAGACCGAGGACGGTGACGACGGGGCCGGAATGTGCCTGATCTGCGCCGTCAAGGCGGCAGAGGAGATTCGCGGATGGCAGAAGAAAGAGAATTTGTAGGCGACGAGAAGCCCATCCTCAAGTGCGGATGCGCGGCGAACTCGACCTTCACGTTCAAGGACGGCACCCAGGTTCCCGGCTGCGTCGTCCACGACGAGACCGA
>Ga0315285_10003538_pt1 | contig 16227 bp, 12 predicted proteins | sample YL17G09_36_MG_FD_203698 | JGI IMG/M metagenome (GOLD analysis project Ga0315285, IMG submission 203698) | Sediment microbial communities from Yellowstone Lake, YNP, Wyoming, USA - YL17G09_36 | ecosystem: Environmental > Aquatic > Freshwater > Lake > Sediment | place: USA: Wyoming | collected... | reverse complement strand
CCGCTGCAAAAACAGGTGCCGTGCGGGAAACGAAAAAACCCACGCTACTTTCTACGAACTTACCGAACCCACGCCCTTCCAAGCGCACATACTCCACCTACTCGGCCTATCGCCCTAACGGCTCTGCACCCAGTACGCGGAAATGATTTTTGAAAACAACGCGCTTACTAACAACGGCTTATGCCGCTTATGACTGCGGAACTTCAGGTTAGAAAAGGCGGGCCTGTAACCGCCTGCCGCCGATTATTGTCGCGCGCGCGGCGTCACCGTCACCTCGGCCGAATAAGCGTCTTCCATGGACGTGTTGCTCAGCAACATCACCGCCGTTTTGGTGGTCGATGTTGCGCCGAACCCCGGCAGGATGGCTTCCGATTCGACAGGCGTCATTTCGATGCCGTCTGATCCGGTCAGGTAGGCTTTTGCGCGCATCCTGTTGCCGTACGTGTCGACGTCCCAGTCGTAGGCGTTGACGGCCACCTTGAGGTCGCAGGAAAAACCTTGCGCTGCCGTCAGCACGACCGCCACGGTGGCCAGCGGGGGCACGTCGCCCAGCCGCGGATACCCCGCGCGGGTGAACACTTGCTCGTACAAGCCGCTGATGGTCGACCGCACCACAGCCTGGGTTTCAAACCGGTCGTTATTGAACGTATAGGCTTTGCGGAAGTAGTCGCTGGGGCGTATCTTGGAGTCGCTGGGGTTTTCGAATGCCCTGTCGCAGGCGTAATCCCAGTAGATTTCCGGCAATCCTCTATCAAACAGCCGGCGCAGGGTGACATCCACGGCCATTCGGGCCTGCCGCATCGCAGTTTCATAATCGGTAACGTCCGGCGCGCCCGCGTTTAAGCGCAACATCTCGAGCACGCCGTCGTACGAATCCGCGACAAACGTCAGCGGGTCCCCCGCCGGCGCATATTTGTTGGCGAGGTAGAAGAAGAAGTCCTGGGTGGCGGTGGCGTATCCGCAGGTGCGCGGGGAAGCCGGTGCGAACAGGGGCTCGCTGAGCAGGGCGTACTCGTTGGGGCTGAACGCCCGCGGTTTCAAAATGGCCGTGTAGCCCGCCCCGGCAGGCCGGTAGGCGATCTCGCCGGCGACTATCTGGCTGGTGTAGACGGCGAGCCCTTCGTTGAACCCAAGCGTGAACGGCACGTTGACCGGCCTTCTGTCGGCGCCATACTGGGGAGCGACCGCATTCGAGTAGAGCGGGTAGTCATAGCCGCGGAAAACAGCGCGGAAAAGTTCCTCGGTAAACGCGTGCAGGAATGCCAACTCCTGGACGCCATCGGAATCGGCTTTGGCCTGCCGCTTGCAGATCGCCACCAGTTGTTCCGGGTCAATCACGATTGAGCCGAAAAGCGAAGTGGCATACAGGGTGTCGTCCACGCAGTCAAAATTGCTGGCGGGCGGTTTCATGGGGTAGAACAACAAATTATACTCGCCGGCCGGCGTCACGTTGAGGTCGGGGCTGATAAAACCCGCCTCGTCCGCCGCCTGATGCACTTCCGCCACCTCATCGCGCAACTCCGCCAGGGTTTGGTCTGTGTCGGGCCCGGAGAAGTCGCGCCAGTCGTACGGTTGCAGGAACTGCGGGTTGCCCACGCGCAGGGCCGTCAAGGTCTGCAACATGCCCGCCGAATAGGCCAGCCGCCACTTGCTGGTGTCCCACCGATAGCTGGTTGGCGTTTTCCGGGGCAGTTCCACCGTCACTGTTTCCGCCACCGCCGTCGGGCGGTACACCACCGCGTAATCCGCCGTGTGCGGCAGGCCCGCCAGGTCCGCAATGAACCGCTCACCCAGCACGCGCCCCGGGATGGGTGTGCGAACCCCGTTCCCGTACCGCGCAAACAAATACAGTTTCTCGCCCGTCCGGTCCGATTCCGGCACCATGGGCGCGTAGAACGGCAGGTCCAACACCAGCGCATTGTTATCGGTAGCGTCTCGCTCTACCCTCAGATCGGGCAGATCATGTTGGATGGTATAAACCAGCGAAACCACCTGCTCTTGTTCGGAAAAATCCACCGGCATCTGCGCTTCGCCCGCCGTCATACCCACGATTACGCGGCCGGTGAACGCCCCGGCAGGCGCCGTCAACGTCCCGTCAAACGCCTCGATGCTGCCGCCGGCGCTGTCCATTGCGACGACGGCTATCGGATCCGTAATGCTGACACAATTGGGGACGATCTTTGTGCTCGTTCCAATCGCCGTAGTGATGCGCAGCGAAACCGTGTAGTTGCCTGCCACGTAATAGGTGTGACGGGGGTCGCGGTCGGTGCTCGAGGTGTAGTCGCCGAAATCCCAGTACCACTGCGCTATGCCCGACGCCCCCGGATCCGAGGAGTCAAAAAACTCTACCCGCAGCGGCACATGTCCCGACCTCGGCGCCGCTTCGAACCGCGCTTCGGGTTGTGCTCCAAGGTCGCGCGGACCCTCCGGGCACCCAACCAGCAATACGCCCAAGAGCATAAGGGCCGGCAGAAGATAGCTACCGGATCGCCCAAACATAAACGTACCCCTCCCAAATATATGACATTGCCTCACTTGCTTACAGCCGGACTCTTAAGGCACGGCATCTAGTTTGCCGATACCCGTTGGAAAAGTCAACAGGATTTCATTGACACAAAATCAAGAATTATGAAAGAACTGCCGCACGCCGCACCAAGTTTCCCCTTTGGCGGTTCTTGACCCCGATTCGGCAATGTGGTACCGTTCGGAATCCCGGATCCTAGCAGCCCGTGGCAAAAGATGTCGCGGTCCGCACGCGGCCATTTCCCACGGGCTGCTAGGCGTAATGGGCGGAAACAATCAATGACGCTGTTTGAAGAACTATCGTGGCGCGGCTTTATCAGTCAGGTGACCCATGAGGAAGTGGGTAAAATTCTGGAGATGGACCGGTTTACCCTGTATTGCGGGTTTGACCCTACAGCGGACAGCCTGCACATCGGCAGCCTGCTGCCCATCCTTGGGCTGGTCCATTTTCAGCGGCGCGGCCACAAGCCCATCGTGCTGGTTGGCGGCGGGACCGGCCTGATCGGCGACCCCAGCGGGAAGGTGCAGGAGCGCCAACTCCTGACCCGCAAGCAAGTTGAGGCCAACGCGGAAGGCATCCGGATGCAGCTCGAGCGGTTCCTCGATTTCCACGGGCCCAACGCCGCAAAACTGCTCAATAACTCCGACTGGCTGTGCGATATGCCGCTGCTCGATTTCCTGCGGGACGTGGGCAAGCATTTCTCGATAAACGTGATGCTGGCCAGGGAGTCGGTGCGGGGCCGCATCGAAGACAGAGAGCACGGCATGAGCTTCACGGAGTTCTCGTACGTCCTCCTGCAGGCCTACGATTTTCTCCATCTGGCCGACACCGAGAACTGCCGGCTCCAGGTCGGTGGAAGCGACCAGTGGGGCAATATCGTGGCGGGGATGGACCTGATCCGCCGGGTGAGAGACTACACGGTGTTCGGGATCACGTTTCCGCTGGTGACGAAGGCCGACGGATCCAAGTTCGGCAAGAGCGAAGATGGCAACATCTGGCTGGACCCGGCCAGGACCTCGCCGTACAAGTTTTACCAGTTCTGGATCAACCAGGCCGACGCCGACATGCCCCGGTGGCTGAGGCTGTTCACGTTCCTCCCCCCCGACGAGATTGCCGATTACGAGCGGCGCCTCGTTGAAGAACCGGAGAAACGGGCCGCCCAGCGCCGGCTCGCCGAAGAAATCACCCGGATGGTTCACGGGGATGCCGCGCTCGAAAACGCCGTCAGAGCCAGCCAAGCCATGTTCGGCGGATCACTCAAAGGGCTCGATGAAGCCACGCTCGCAGAAATTTTCAGCGAAGTCCCTTCCACGGAGGTCCCGCGCGACGAACTCCGCAAGAACCGGCCGCTGGTCGACGTGCTGGTCGAGCACACGGTGTTCAAGAGCAAAGGCGAGGCCAGGCGACTCATCGAAAGTGGCGGCTTCTACCTCAACAACGAACGCATTGACGCCGACATCAACACCAGCGAAGCCGTGATTTGCGCAGGAAACATTGCGGTGATCAGGAAAGGGAAGAAAAACTACCACCTGCTGAAGTTTGTGTAGTGGACGCAGTGGACGTTGTGGACGTAGTGGACATGGTGGACAGACTATGGACAACGAGCCGCTTATACAGAAACACGGCGGATACAGAAGGCTGAAGAGCTTTCAAGTCGCGCAGTTGGTTTATGACGTGACTGTCCGATTTTGCGAAAAATATGTCAAATCTCGGAAGACCTGTGAACAGATGGTTCAGGCGGCCAGGTCAGGCGTTCAGAATATTGCGGAAGGAAGCCAAACCTCGGCTACTTCGAAGAAAACTGAGTTGAAACTCACAAGTGTTGCGCGGTCCAGTCTTGAGGAACAGCGCCTGGATTACGAAGACTTTCTTCGCCAGCGGCGTCTGCCGAAGTGGGACCGCAATGATGCGCGCAGGGCAGATTTGATCGCCTTGCGCCCAACAACTGCTGACGCCGTAGCGGAGTGGGTAAAAAGGGTTCACGATAGCCAATCCGGGAAAAAGTCCACTCCGTCCACAGCGTCCACTTCGTCCACTTCGTCCACTTACGCCGAAATCGCCGCCAACGCAGCCTTGGCACTGATCGCAGTTGCCTCGACCCTGCTTGATCGCCAGATTGCTGCACAAGCCAGGAAGTTTGAGCAGGAAGGCGGTTTCACCGAGCGCCTTTACAAAACAAGGCAGTCGAGAAGGAAGGATTAGCGCCGTTTCCTCACCGGCCGGAGCAGCGTTTGCACCCAGATGTCGAGAAACTGCCACAGCCCGCGCAACCGACGCGGAAGTTCGCCGGAGAAGTTGCCCCAGAAGCCCGGGTCCAGCCGGCGCACCCGGCCGTCAACACCCCAGCACTCGCATTGCGGCGCGCCACTCAATGAGGCAAGCACCTTGAGTTTTACGCTCGGAAAAAGGACCACGAACCGGTCGTACCGGCCCGCCCTGAGTTGACGCGCCAGACGACGAAGCCGCGCCACCTGCCATGGCCGGTACCGCTGCACTTCCATCCGCACGACTTCGTCGGCCACCACCCCGTCCATTGGAAAATCGGGTGGCGCCATCGCTGTGATGCGCGCGGCCGGGCACCGCGCCCGAACGGTTCTCGCCACTTTGGCGAAGTCGTTGCCGACACTGAAAAAGACGCAGACGCGTTCGGTATGGTTCATGCGGTTTTCGCTTTCTTCACGAGCGATTCGAGCATGGGCGGATAGTATTTTTGCATGATGCGCGGCCAGTCGTACTCCTGCTCGACCCGCCGCCGGCCCGCCTCGCCCATCCGCACCCGCAGGTCGGGCTGATCCAGCAGCGTCTCGAGATGGCCGGCGAGGGCCGCATGATCGTTGCGGTCGTAGATGAACCCCGTCTCGCCGGGCGTGATGATTTCCTGGAGCCCGCCCACCCGGCTCACGCAAACCGGCCGGCCCGTCGCCATCGCCTCGACCGCCACCATCCCGAATGGTTCCTCCCAAACCGACGGCACCACGCAGATGTCCGCCTGCCGGTAATACGCGGGAAGTTCCGACACGTCGTGCCAGCCCAGCGGCCGGATCCACGGCGCCTTCCTCACAAACGGCGCCTCGACTGTTACCCAGAACTCGAAATCGTCACGGCGCTTCGCCAACAGGGCTCCGGATCGCTGCACAATGTGCAGCCCCTTCGAGAAATCCGTGGCGCGGCCCGTCATCAGGATCACTTTTTTCTCGCCCGGCTTGCGCGACGGCGGCGGCGTAAACGCAAACTCGCCCGCGTGGACGCCGCCGGGAATCACGTGGATGTTCGAGTTCAGCGCCGACAGGTGCCGTTTGGTCATGTGGTTGTAAACGATGATGGCGTCGTACGCCCGCACCGATTCCACCAGCGCGTCATAATATTCGGGACGGTGCGCGCCGGCAGCCAGATACTCGCGCGCATACGAGTTGATCCGGCCCGCGCGGATATCTTTGCTCAACGCGCACGCCGTGCAGCGCCGGCACGCGTTCGGCGTGTTCACGTAATCGCTGGGGCACGTCTTCTTCTTCCAAAACTGCCGGTAATCGCGGAGGCATGCCACCTCGTACGCATAGTACCGCGAAATCAACGGATAGCCCGCCAGCGCCCTGGTCACAAACGGCTTCATGAAAAAGCCGAAGCACACAAAAACCACGTCGGGCCGCCACGCATCCACCGCTTCCCGAAACCGCGCCGGAACATGCTCGGGCGTGAACGAGGCCAGATCGAAGTCCAGCCGCTGCGATTCGAACGGCAATGAGCCGGGGGGCATTTCGCCGCGGTTCCAGTTGTCTTTGTCGGCGGCAAAAACCAGCTTCACCTCGTGGCCAAGCTGCTGCAGCCCCACCATCGTCTGGTACAGGTCGAGCGGGGCGCCACCAAGCGGCGGCCACGAGAATACAAGATCAACAAAGGCCAGTTTCATGCCCGAATTTCCCGATGCGGCTTCATAGGTGCCCGCGCGTACCGAACCACCGGCTGCCGCCGTGATCCAGATGGATCACCGGCATGCCGCTGAGGCGTTTTTCCTGCCCGAACTCTCGGCGCATCGCAAGCCCAAAGTTCGAATCGGCCACCGCGAAATGTTCGTACTCTTCGTATTGTACCTTCTCAAAACACGTGTTGCGCACAATCTGGCAGAACCCGATCGGGATGCCCTCGGATTCCCGGTGCCGGTAATCGCCGGCGTTCACCAGATCCCGCCACTCCCGCCACGGCTCGATCTCGCCCAGCAGCACCTTCGCCGTCGTCTTTGCATCGAGCATCACGCGTCCGTCCGGCGCCATGAACACGCAGTCGGCGGTTTCGGCCTCGACGCGGGTGAAAAAGTCCGGCGGCAGCAGGATGTCGGCATCCATGAGGATCACCCACTCGCCCGTAGCCTGGCGAATTGACTCGTTGATGATGAAGCCTTTGGACTTGACCCGGTGCTCCGGGAATGCGGCCCGTTTCACCCGCAGCCCCGGGTGGGCAAGACGCACCGATTCGAGCACGTCGTCGGTGGCGTCAATGCCCGGCACGTAGCCCACTACCACCTCCACCTCGCCCGGACCGATCCCTTCCTGGTGCGCGAGGCTTTGCAGCGTCGCCTGCAGACGCCGCGAAAACCGCGTGCTGAAAATCACCACGCTATATTTGGCGCACGGTTCGGGCGGCGCCGCGTCCGGCTCTTTCCAAACCCTCACCTCCTGCGTGGTGATCGTGCCATCCACGTTCCATAATGACAACTGGATCGGGTTCCAGTCCGGCATCAGCGCCGGCACGTAATACGACCTTCCCAACTGGGCCGGCGCAACCGGCTGGCCGTCGCGCATCAGCACGTATCCGCCGCCCTTTTTCACGTACAGCGAGATCTCGTGGGCAGCTTGCAGCATCGGGCAAACCAGCCGCCCGTTCCTGCCCACGGCAAACCCGGCCAGATCCGCTATCCCGCCGCCGATACTGCACGAAATGACGAACGGCGACCGGATGTACGCCACGATCGAGCTGAGTTTTTCGGCGTGCGTCGCCGAATGCCACCTCACCGAGCCCGACAACGGCTCCCCGTACGTGTTCAGCGCCCAGTAGTGAGACGCCGGCAGAACCTCGGGCGTCTGCTGTACCATCAGCCGGCCTGCTTCCTCCACGAGCGTCAGGCGTTGCGACTCCGCGTGCAGGCGCAGCGCGTCAATTCCATCATAATGCCGCTGGCGCCGCGCCGAAAACTGGGATGGGGACAACACCAGTTGCCCGTCGCGCGGCCGCACGTCGATGCCCGGAAGCAGCCGCTTGAACTCGGCCGTCTCGCCGTCGCAGATCCGCCGCAGGCTGCACGACACGCACCGCGGCCCTTTCGCCGTATCGCGGGCCGGCTCGGGCGGCGCCGAATCGGCCGTGTCCACTACGCGCTCCTTAATCAGCCGCGAATACAACGTCAGCTTGTGCACAAGCATCAGGAAGCAGTACCACCAGGGACGATTCACAAGCAGCCACTCGACCACCCATTTATCCAGCGGGTTTTCGATTTGCGTCCGCCCCGCGATCAAGATTGCGAGCGCGAGACGGGCCCGTTTTACCGGCTGCCGGTACAGTTTCACCGCGAGTTCGTACGCGCCCCGGTCGTACTGCTGATGGTCCTGGAAAAACAGCGGCCTATTCCCGGCCAACGGCATGTTCTCATCCGCCACCAGGCAAAGCGGCAACCCATAAATGTTTGCCTCAATCCCTTCTGCGGCGACCGCGGAGGCCAATTCGTTCATTTTGGCATGGAGTGCAGACGCTCTTTGCGCGGCTTGCTGCCGCTTTTCCAGCGCCGTAACCGCGGGTACACTCCGGGCAGCCCCGTCGAAAGCGTCATGTAGAACAATATTCACAGCCGTGGCGCCTGCCGCCTTAAGACGCGCCGCCAATGCCTGGACATCGAGCGAGGAGTCGAACAGAGCCCGCAACTGCACCCGGATCGGAATTCCGGCGCCATCGCAAGCATCGAGCCAGCGATGAAAAACTTCCCCATCCGGATCCGCGGGCGTCAGAAAAACGTCGAGCAGCCCGGCGTCGCGCAGCAACGCCGGGTCGGGCGGCGGCCCTGAGCAGTCGGTCCTTAACGAGACGGCGGCGTTGACGGCCGTGTTGAGCCTGGCGTAGTCGGCGAGCGTTTTTATCAGGCGGCCATCGACCATCCGTGCCAGCACGTCGATTTTCTCGACCTTGAACATCAGCCGGTTCAGATTGATCCACCGCTGGATGTCGCGCAGGGGGAAGGATTGCCCGCGGCTGTTGGCCACCGCGACCAGGCCGCGCACCGGCGGCAACGAATCCGGGTATGTTGTCCGGGTATTCAGCGACATGCTTTACCACGCTTTCTGCGAAGTTCGAGCCACTGCATCCCGCGGGCGTAACTAGTCCTGAAACCGTTTCGCCGCAGGCTCGACAGGGCCTTCTTCCCCAAGCGCCAAGGATTGAGGCTGAACGTGTTGCTTGGATCAAGATACGTGAGGATTCTGGCCCGGCGGTCAATATACTGGGCCTGGCACAGCCGGCAGTCATCGGGCGCGGGGCCATCCATCACCTGCCGCCGCATCCGCTGCATATCTTCGCCATACCAGACCTCGTTTAGAGTCTTGTCATGGAGGCTGGGCGTCACGCCGTTGCCGAACACGCAGCAGGGGGCGCAACGCCCCGACGACAGCACCACCAGATTAAGCCAGGGTTCTATGCACAGCGCCCGGCTGTATGGGCTTTTTCCCTGCCGGCGTATGAGAGCCGTAGGCTGCTCGCCCGGCGGCAATGCCGACAGCCAAATACTCATACCCAACCGGCTACCCAGCATGCGGGCCGCCTCGAACTGTGGGCGCAACCGGCTCAACTGCTCCGGCGTTGGTGCAAGGTCAGCCATCCCGTCCGCATACAGGATCATCTGTATCAACACGAGGGCGTTGCCGCCCATCTCGTGGACCTTCTTGACCATCTCACAAAGTGAATCGCTGTTAAACCGGCTCAACACGCAGGCCACCCCGACGCAGGGGTTTGTGCGGCCAAGCCGTTTCTTGGCCGCCGCAAGTTGACGCACGGCTTCGGCGGACTTCTCAAACGCGCCGGGGAATCGGAGGCGGTCGCTGGTTTCCGCCGTACAACCGTCAATGCTGATGGAGACGCCTTCCCAACCCAGGCTTACGAGCTCCTCAATAGCCTGCGGCGTAAGAAGCGTGCCGTTGGTTTGAAGCGAACCGTCCATTCCGTGGTGCTTGATGCGCCTGCACAGATCCATCACGGCGTCCCGCCGAACCATCGGCTCGCCCCCGCCGCCGATCATGCAGCACTTTGTCCCCAATTCCGCACTCTCGTCAACCAGTCGCAGCATCCGTTCGGCCGTGAACTCGGCGCCGCTGATGCGGGTGTCCTCGTTCCAGTGGCGGTTGCAGATCGCGCAGTTGAGGTTGCAGCGGAACGTGGGAAAAATTGTCAGGTACAAGGGCCCCGGCGTTTTTCCCTGCTGCCACTCCAGCAGTCTTTCGCAGCACAACTCTTCGTAATCCATTTCTTTCTCCCGCGCACCCGGCCGACCTGTGCCTAATGCCAGTGCAGCTTCACCCACTCCGTGCCGCGCTTCACGGCTGTCCGAACGCCATGGGCGCGGATGCTTTGCAGCCCCTTCTTCGCCAGGTAGGCGAATCGCCGCGCGCCGTTCAGCCGCCGCCAGAACTCATGCTCATGGAACACCTGCCGCTGCCAGTTCGCCAGCGCCATGTTGTTCGACGGGCACCTCGAGCAATAGTCGGGGGGACATTTCTCCCGCAACTGCCGCCGGACCGCTTCGAGGTACTTGCCGCGCCACACCTCCTGCAGCGAAAGGTTCGCCAGGCTGTCCGCGTCCGGATCATAGAATGCGCAACAGGGGCCGCATTTGCCGTCCGGCAGGATCGACAGGCTCAGCCACGGCTCGTAACAGATCGCGCCACCCGGGTCGCCATGCGCCCACTCGACCCGCCGCAAACCGCACGACGCCGCCTGGCCCGGCTCGGCGGTGTAACATGGAATATTGGTCGCCATCCCGTACCGGTTTGCCAGAACTTCCGCCCGGCGCGCGCTGGCCCGCAGCGTCTTCCAGTCTTCGTCCGTCAGGGCGAGTTCTTCGCACCGCTCCCCCTGCACGATCAGGTCCGACAGGCTCAACTCGTGATCGCATCCCAGCGAGTGCGACAGCTCGATGATGTCCTCAACTTTGTCGCACGTCAGTTTCGTGAGCGTAACGTAAAGGCTGACGCCGGGCAGTAAGGCGTTCCGCCGGCGTTTGAGTTCAACCAGTTTGCGGATGTTCTCCGTGGCCTTGGCAAACGACCCTTTGCTTCGGATCGAGTCGTTGATCTCCTCGTTGGGCCCGTCCAGGCTCACCGTCACGCGCTGCCACCCCACCCGGATCAACTCTTCAAACTGTTCCTGGCTAAACATGGTGCCGTTCGTGTGCAGCCCCCCGTTCATCCCGCGTTCACAGATCCGCGAAATCATGTTCATAACAACACCGGCCCGCACCATCGGTTCGCCCCCGCCGATGATGAGCCACTCCCGCACACCCATCTCGGCGCATTCGTCTACCAGCCGCATCAGCCGCTCGTCGGACATCTCGGAGCGGTCCACGTCCGCCCAGCGCTGCCAGCAGATGCTGCAGTGCAGGTTGCACCGGTTCGTGGGAAACAACGTCACCCGCAATGGGCCGGCCGAGCCCCCGGTGCGCCAGGCATCCAGCCGGCCCATCCATTCTGTGCTCGCCTCGCTCAACTATTTAGACCTTTCCCATTGAACTGTATGCCACACAGCCTCATGCAAAGAATACCATCTGATCCCTGTATGTTGCACGTTTGCTGCGCGCCTGGGGCCTGCATCACCAAAGTGGTTTTTTACAGTTTCTCGGGAAATTGCGGGCCATTTTGTACATGAGAGTTTACAATGGACCTCCCTCAGTTGCTTTTTTGTTGAGACGGCTGTTAGCGTAACGTTAGCGGACGTGCCGTAGTGGCTGGAGCAGCAGGTTGTTCAGGAAAAGGCCGAATGGGAGCGGTTTTGAGGCAAAAACAGTGCAACCGTTTGATTACCGGGGGGTAACGCTTTTCGACAGCCTGCTGAAACTTCAGTTTGACGAGGTCCGCGATTTCTATCTCCGGCTGCCCAACGACGACATCCTGCGCGGCTATTATGTGCGGGCGGGATTGCCGGCGGCGGGCACAGACCTGGGCGGCTGCTATCTGGGGCATAACACGTTCGGCCAAATCCTGTCGGGTCTGGCGCGGATATTTGCTGCGACCGGGGATGCCGCCTGCAAAGAGAAAGCGGAGGCGTTGCTGTGCGGTTGGACGCAATGCCTTGGTGCGGACGGTTTCTTTTTCATCCAGAAGGAGCCGCCGCTTCCGCATTACAGTTATGACAAAATGGTGTGCGGTCTGGTGGACCTGTTTCTCTACTGCGGCAACCGTGAGGCGCTCGGCCATCTGGACCGGATTACGGTTTGGGCCATGGCGCATCTTGACCGAACGCGCCTGTTTGCGCGGCCAACGGGCGCGGGCGGCGGCGAGTGGTACACGCTGAGCGAGAATCTTTACCGGGCGTACGGCGCCACGGGTGACGTGAAGTACCGCGATTTTGCGGAGGTTTGGGAATATGCCGAGTTCTGGGGCCTGCTCGATGGCAAGGAGGACATTTTCGAGCATCCCCTGAATGGCGGATGGTATCACGCATACAGCCACGTGAACAGTCTTTGCGGGCTCGGCGCCGCGTACGGTGTCAAGCGCGATCCGCGCTACCTGGACACGCTCAAGAACGGTTTCGATTTTCTTTGGAATACGCAGCTTTGGGTGACGGGCGGGTATGGTCCGAATGAGACACTGATGCCGCGTGGGAAGCTGGCGGGCATGCTCAGGGATACGGGCGATCATTTTGAGACCCAGTGCGGCTCGTGGGCCGCGTTCAAGCTATGCAAGTATCTTATCGTCTTGACGGGAGACGCCCGGTATGGGGATTGGGTTGAACTGCTGGCGCTGAACGGGGTAGGGGCGAGTATCCCGATGGACGCGGACGGGGTGTTCTATTATTCGGATTATAACCTGGGGGGATCGTCGAAGGAAAACACGGCGCCCTGGTCATGCTGTTCGGGGACGCGCCTCCAGGCGCTCGCCGACCTCCACGACCTGATCTATTTCAAGGATGAGCAGAGCCTGTACGTAAACCTGTTCATACCGTCCTCGGTGGAATGGCAGTACGGGAAGAACTCGGGTTCGCGCGTTGAGGTGAAGGTCTGCCAGGTCACCCGGTTCCCGGAATTGGCCAACTTGGAGTTGCAAGTACACACGGATAAACCGGTGGAGTTTGCCTTGAAAGTCCGTGTGCCGGGCTGGCTGTCTGGGCCGATGACGGCCGAGGTGAACGGCAAGCCCACTCGAGTCGATGTGGATGGCCAGGGCTGGGCCGTGTTCCGCAGAGAATGGAAAACCGGAGACCGGCTCTTCGTTACGCTGCCGATGGAGTTGCGCGTGAGGCGTCTGCTCGAGGAAAGGGAATTTCCGGCAGCGATTACGTGCGGCCCGGTAGCCCTGGTGGCGCGCAGCCAGAAAGGGAATCCTTCCCGGGCGCTCGATTTTGGCAACATTGCCGGATGCCTCGAGCTGCTGGACGGCTCCCCGCTCAACTACCGGGCAAAGCAGGACCGGGACATTCTCGTGCGGCCGTTCTATCAGATGAAAAAAGGCGAGCGCTACTTTCTCTATTTTGATCCTATTTGTCCGTCTGTACGGCAGCCCCGCAGTGCGCCCGTGCTCAGCCCCGGCTGGTCTGAGTTCTCCGGGGGGTATGCCACCGACGTTGTCGGCGCCACCGCGCGGTACACGTTCAGCGGCGACAGCCTCAGCGTCCAGGGCGAACTCTACGATAACGGCGGCCGAATGAAAGTGAAAATCGACGGCAAAGTCGTCGACGTCATCGACCAGTACGGTCCCAGCCCCGGCGAGCGCAGATGCTGGCACTATGGCCGTCTCGGCGGAGGGCAACATATCATTGTCTTCACGTTGTTGCGTGAGAAAGCGGCTGAGTCCAAGGGCAACTTCGTGAACCTCACCGGGTTGGCTTGTTTCAAGAGGGAGCCGGCTGAGCCTGAACAGGATAACGTGAGTTCGTGAGTTTGGCAACATTGTGCTATGCGTTGGACGAGCGCGAGGGGTGATCCCTTATTTTGCCGCGAGTTCTATTCAACGGGGCCAACATGAGGTAGACCAAATAGGGGACAGCCACCTATTTCTGTCCTTTTGGCGGCGCGGGTTTGGGTTTGGCTTTCTTGGGGCGGCCGACGGGGCGGGGGCGGAGACGGCGGCCGAGTTTGTGTTCGAGTTTACTGAGAAAGGAGTCGGGGGGCGAGTGGACGGGCGATTCGGGTGTTGAGGCGGAGTTCGGGATGGTTATTCGGCGGTGAAGAATCTGGCGTCGGTTCCGCCGGGGCCGACCTTGACCTCGACTTTGGCGGTGCATTTGGGGCAGTAGCCGACGTATGCGGTGCCGGCGCGGTTGATGTAGATCCGGGTGTAGACGTTGCAGCATTTGAAGGTGATGCCGATGTGGGGTCGGGGTCGGGGGGGATTTTCAGGTTTGTTATCCACCTTTTTGGTTGCCCTCTCGTTGTGTGGCCGGTTTTTGGGAGGGTTTTTGTTTGGTTTTGCGTTGGGGTTTCTGTTGTGCGGCGGCCTGGGTTTTGCGGAGGGCGCGGCGGCGCAGGATGGCGAAGATGTTCTGGAACAGTTCCCATCCAAACCAGGTGAATCCGGCGGAGACAATGCCAGCCATGATGGCGATAAGGATGATGCGTTCGGGATGGTTCATGGGAAGTCCTCGGGTTTGAGTCCGTGTGGGACGAGCGGGGGGATGCGTTTTGGCGGGGAGGGTACGGTGGGCGGAGCGGGCTGGGGAGGTTGAACCTGTGGGGCGGTCTGCTGGAGTGCCTTGAGTTGCTCGCGGAGTGCCTGTATCTCCTGCTGGAGGCTTTCGACCTGGAGGGTGAGGTCCTGGTTGGCTTTGGAGAAGGTATGCAGGGCCTCTGCCACCGACTTGAGCTCCCTGATATCAGGGAGCTCGTTTGCCCGCGGCGTGGGTATCGGCACAGTGTCCGGGTGCACCGGCTTTGGGGCCGGGGCCGGGGGCGCTTCCTGTTTTGGTGGTTCAACGACCTCATTGAGGGAAAGTGAGTCGAACCAGGCCTTGCCTTTGCCGCGAAGAACGCAGCGCACCATCGCAAACCCGGTTCCGGCCGGCACGTCCACGGTCATCTCGATGTCTGTCCAGTCGGCGGTGCCGGTAATGGGGGTTCTGTCGCTGGTTGATGCGACGGAGAGGAGTTTGTAGGGCGTCCGCTGCCAGCACTGAATCCAGAGTGCGGCGACCGTTGCGTCCTGGGTCTTGATGGCGCCGGAGAGCCGCAGTTTTTTTCCGGCGAGATCGCCCCAGACGACCTGGCTCCAGTTGTTGCAGGGTTCGGAGCGGTATGGGACGGGGTTGTGGAGGAACGCGGCGAACCGGCCTTCGCGCGCGACGGTGTCGACGCCGCCCTGGGCCGGGACGTCGGGTTTTTCCAGGGGCGCGTAATCCATGACGAACACGTTCCAGTGGTCGGGGACACCCGCGGACACCTGTTCGAACCCCGGGTTCTGCACGAGGTTTGGTTCAGCGCCTGCGGCGAGGGTTACGATCAGCAGCCAGAGCACTTGATCAACTCACCCTCAGGCCCTGGATCCGCAGCGTGAGGTCTTTTACGCTGGTGGCAAACTGCAGGGCGATTTCGACGGTGATTCTGCCCGCCTTGTAGTGGTCGTAGAGGGCCTGGTCGAACGTCTGCATGCCCCACTGGTCCTGGCCTTCTTCGATGAGCTTGACGATGTCTTTGAAACTTTTTCCGACTTCGATGTAGTCGCGGACGGTCCGGTTGCCGATGAGGATTTCGGCGGCGACGCACCGGCCGGTGCCGGATGCGAGCGGGACGATTCGCTGGGAGATGACGGCGCGGAGTACGCTGGCCATCTGCTTGCGGATCTGGATCTGCTGGTGGGGTTCGAAAAAGTCGATGATGCGGTTGAGCGTCTCGACGGCGTCGACGGTGTGGAGCGTGGAGAAGACGAGGTGGCCGGTTTCCGCGGAGGCGAGCGCGGTGCGGACGGTTTCCGCGTCGCGCATCTCGCCGATAAGGATGACGTCGGGGTCTTGTCGTAGTGCGCCGCGCAGGCTGTTGCCGAACGAGAGGGTGTCGTGGCCGACTTCACGCTGAGTGATGATGGCCTTTTTGTCGAAGTGGACGAATTCGAGGGGGTCTTCGATGGTGATTACGTGTACGGGCTGGGTTTCGTTGATTTCGTCGATCATGGCGGCGAGTGTGGTGGATTTGCCGCTGCCGGTGGGGCCGGTGACGAGCACGAGGCCGGTTTTGCCGACACAGATCTTGGAGAGGACGGAAGGCAGGCCGAGTTCGGGGATCTTTTTGATTTTCAGCGGGATCAGGCGCATGACGATCCGGGTAGCGCCGTCTTCTTTGCAGACATTGACGCGGAACCGGACCACATCGTCGAGCATGTACGAGCAGTCCAGTTCCATGACTTTCTGGAACTTTGCGATGTCCTGTGGCTGTGCGATTGTGGAGAGCACCTGTTGGATATCTTCGTCTTTCAGTGGCGGGCCATCGAGCCGGACGAGGTCGCCGTCGATCCGGTAAATGGGCGGAT